>Ga0308161_1002655_pt1 | contig 18634 bp, 19 predicted proteins | sample PhyFR2_FD_201034 | JGI IMG/M metagenome (GOLD analysis project Ga0308161, IMG submission 201034) | Phyllosphere microbial communities from UC Gill Tract Community Farm, Albany, California, United States - DLSLF.R2 | ecosystem: Host-associated > Plants > Phyllosphere > Unclassified | place: USA...
TGGACGTCCGGTGTTCCGGTTGAATTCCTTGTGACGGCAAGCGGAAAAGATAAACGGCAGACGACTCCTGACGACTTCGTTCATGTCGATGCGACCGGTCAATTAATCGGTGAGCAATCCGGGCGTCCTTCCGCTGAGACATTGCTCCATGTCGAGGTGTTCAATCGAACGGACGCTGGTTGTTCCCTGCATGTCCATACGATTGCGAACAATGTGATTTCGGAACTCTATGGCGATCAAGGCAGTATCACCTTTTCCGGACAGGAAATCATCAAGGCACTCGGTAAGTGGGAAGAAGATGCAACGGTCACGGTGCCGATCATTCCAAATCATGCGGACATCCCGACACTTGCCGCTGCTTTTGCACCGCATGTCACAGCGGACAGTGGTGCCGTCCTGATCCGCAATCACGGGATCACGGTCTGGGCACCGACCGCCTTTGAAGCAAAGAAACACCTCGAAGCCTTCGAGTTTTTATTCAATTACACGTTGACGTTGCAATCATGCCGTCAATCCATTCATTAAAAGGAGGAATTATCTCATGGCAACAGTCTTATTCCAAGAAACAAACACACGGTATACGGATCAAACGGAAGTCGCTGACTTCCTTGCGTCACGCGGCGTTCTTTACGAACAGTGGGACGTTTCGAAACTTCCAGCGCCTCTCGTTGAGAACTTCACACTGACGGATGCAGACAAACAAACGATTCTCGATACGTTCGCTCCCGAAATCAAAGACGTATCAGAACGTCGTGGGTATCAGACAGCTGATATCATCTCACTTTCGGATACGACACCGAACCTTGATGAGTTGCTCGTCAACTTCCAGAAAGAACATCATCACACGGATGATGAAGTTCGTTTCATCGTCAGCGGTCACGGCGTTTTTGCGATCAAAGACGAAGAAGTCGGCTACTATAACATCGAACTCAACCCTGGTGATTTAATCTCCGTTCCTGTTAACACACGCCACTACTTTACGCTTCAAGACGATCGTAAAGTCGTCGCTGTTCGGATCTTCGTCACGACAGACGGCTGGGTTCCGATTTACGAGAATGAGACGTCAACGGTCTCTTAAGATCGATAAAAGCGCTGTTTTCCTTCATATAAAGGGAATCAGTGCTTTTCTTATCGCACAAACATATCACTACATTGATACGTAACCGATATAATGAAGGAAAAGCGATGAGGAAGTGAGCGTCATGCATATTCGTCCCGTAACGGAACACGACTTACCAGCGATTCTCGCCATCTATAACGAAGGCATTGAAGATCGGATCGCAACGCTTGAAACCGACCAAAAGGACTTATCCTTCATGACCCAATGGTATGCGGAACGCACCGATCGATATGCCGGATATGTCGCTGAAGATGACACAGGTGTCCTCGGCTTCATTTCCCTCGATCCGTATAATCCGCGTCCTGTCTACGCATCCGTCGGTGAGATTTCGGTTTATATCACCCGGACTCATCGTGGACAAGGGATTGGCACACGTTTGCTTGAAACGGCTGAGCAACACGCCCGTGATCATCAGATGCATAAACTCATTCTCTTCACCTTCCCATTCAATAAAATCGGACAAAAACTCTATATCCGCTCCGGGTTCCGGATCGTCGGAACGTTTAAGGAGCAAGGACAATTGAACGGTGAATATGTCGACGTCATGGCGATGGAGAAACGCTTGCGATAGGATTCATTGAATGCCAGACGGGGAATAGTTAATCCGAGTCATTGAGAGAGGATGAACCTAATGGATATTCAACAAATTCGTAATGCAACACTCGTTGTCACGTATGCCAATCAAGTCTTATTGATTGATCCGTTCCTCGGCGAAAAAGGCAGCTTGCCTCCCTTCGGTCAAACACCAAATGCCGTCGCTAATCCACTCGTCGACTTACCGGTCGATGTCAACACACTGCTCGATCCTGACGCTGTCTTCGTCACGCATCTGCATGCCGATCATTTCGATGATGCTGCAAAACAACTTCTACCCAAGCATTTGCCACTCTATGCGCAGCAAGAAGAAGACGCGCAGCACATTCGAGAAGCCGGCTTCACGAACGTTTCTTCCTTCGATTCCGGTGTAACGATCGGTGATATCCAGGTCCATCGAACAGGTGGACAGCATGGTGTCGGTGAAATCGGCGAACGGATGGGACGTGTGTCTGGGCTCGTCCTCACCCATCCGGACGAACCAACACTTTATATCGCCGGTGATACGATCTGGTGCGACGAGGTCGCGCATGCAATCGAACAACATACACCCGATATCATCGTCGTCAACAGTGGCGCCGCCCAGTTCTTGACCGGAGAGCCGATCACGATGTCACAGCGTGATCTCCTTGCCGTACACGAAGCGGCGGCGGAAGCGACGATCATCGTCTCGCACCTCGAGTCCGTCAACCACTGTCTCTTGCGACGTGATATGATTGCTGACTTTTTAGCCACCTTCCACCTTTCTGCCCATTTCCTGATTCCAGAGGATGGCGAAACGATGTCATTTTAAGAACAAACAAAAAGTCTCTTTTCGATGGATTTCGAAAAGAGACTTTTTTTATGGAATGACCAACCCTAACAAACGAGCAAAGGCGACTGCTTGCTCTTCCGTAATGACGGCACCTGGTAAAAATCGCGGATCAATCGTAATACCAGAGAGTTCCGTCTGCCGGAGATCGAGACCTTTTAACGGTGTTTCAATCCACTGGCTATCGGTAAGCCGGACCGCTTCGAGTTTCCACTGGGTCGGTTTCACTTCGAAGAACTGCGCTTCTTTCATCGTCGTTTCGCTCCAGTGTTGGTGACGGACCGTACTGCGAATGAACTGTGCGTAATCCGCAAGTCCTTCCTGAATCGTCAAATGGTCCAGCGTACAATCTTCGAACTGAACACCCGTCATCCGGCATCCGACGAAGGATACACGGTGAAAACGAGTTTCTTGGAAGTGACATCCCGTTAAGTCACACTGCTCAAAATGGATATCTTCGAACGAGCCACGGTCAAAGGTGAGATTCGCGAACGAGACATTTTGAAAACACACTTGATAGGCATCGATACGTTCTGTCAGTTCACTTGGCATCGACTCTTTCTCATAACGCGCTCCTTTCAGATACGGGTCATCGATTTCGACTTGATCGAAGGTCTCTAGCTGAAGCGTTTTCGGTAATTCTGGTAAACGGATATTGGTCTCTTTCAATGAAGGTTCCCCCTTTTTTCTCACCCTTAGTGTATCAAACTTCTTTTATATGAGGGAAAATCGTTCGAATTCCCCTTTTTCCAACAGTTTTTATTTTGAGACACTTTGAGACCATGCTATAGTCAAGGAAACCAAAATAAGAACATACGTTCTTTTATGTAAAGGAGTGATTCAGATGTTTCCTTCCGTCGTTTTACCACAAGATAAACGGATTTTTTGCGTCGACAGTGTGTCCTTCTACGCCAGCTGTGAATGCCAGTATCGCAATCTCCCTCCCTTGACGACACGCCTAGCGGTCGTCTCCGATTTAAAACGAAGCGGATCCGTCATTCTCGCTGCCACCCCTGCCTTAAAAGCACTAGGAATCAAGACAGCCGGTCGACTATATGAAATCGAGCAATTGCCATACGCTGTTCGTCGCACGATTCAACTTGTCGAACCACGCATGCTCGCTTATATGAAGACGTCAATTCGTGTCCTTGATGTCCTGCACCAATTCGCCCCACCTGAAGCGATCCGCGTCTATTCGATTGACGAAAGCTTCATTGACATGACCGGAACCGATCGCCTATTTGGTTCCGACCTGCAAGCTGCCCTCAAAATTAAAGAAGCGATCCTGAAACAGACCGGCATCCACGTCCGGATCGGGATTGGTCCAAATAACGTCATCGCGAAACTGACCCTTGATTTAATCGGGAAAAAAGAAGGCATCGCGCGATGTGGATATGCCGACGTCGCACGACGTCTTCATGATTTTCCGATTCGGAAGATGTGGGGGGTCGGACACCGTATGGAACAACATCTGCAGATGATGGGGATTGAAACAATCGGTGATCTTGCAATGCGCCCTGTCGAAGAGTTGCACGAACGATTCGGTGTCATCGGTGCCGAACTATGGCACCACGCTTGGGGTCTTGACGCGTCACCGACACTTCTTGCGCCTCGTCATCTGTTCGAGAAAGCCCCTCAACGGACGATCGGACACGGTGTGACCTTAATGCAGGACTATTATCAGTTCGAACGCATTCGGAATGTGCTCAATGAACTCGTGCAGGATGTTGCCGCACGTTGTCGCTTTTCGAATCAAGTCGGCTGGACCGTTCACATCGGCGTCCGCTATTCTCGAAACGTCGTCCGAAGTGGTTTCTCGCGTCAAGTGCGGTTGCCTTATCCGACATCCGATGAACGAATCATTCTGCGTCACGTCTTACAATTATTCGAACCGAATTGGCTCGACGGAGAACCTGTTCGTTTTTTATCCGTCGCAGTGGGGCATTTGACTGCCGATCAAGGCACCTTACAGTTGTCTTTGTTCGAGGATAATGCGCGGCTCTGGAAACGACGACGGTTATTAAAAGCAATGGATGTCGTCAACCTCCGCTACGGAAAAGGAACGATTCGCCTCGCTGTCTCGTTTCTTGATACGAGTGTCGCCAAACGTCGTCTTCGTTTCGTCGGCGGTCATCCGGGAGGTGATCTTCATGACAGCGTATCGTGATCGAGGAAATTTAAAATGGATTCCTTTTCTCATGCCGGAACATTTGCAACTGTTGCGGGAATATTATGTCCAGATGCATCAGCTCGACTTGCCTGAAATTGATGAACAGTTGCAAGAATCATGGCACTTTCTGCTTCAAGAAGCTTTAATAGAAGGAAACGAACTTGAAATCACGTATTATAAGGAAAGTAGCTACGTGACGGTCGTCGGTTTCGTGGAACGACTAGAACCCGAACGTTCCGTTCTCTTTCTGCGCGGACGTGAAGTCATTGAAATTCCCTTCACACGAATCGTCCGGATCGAAAACGGGTAAGCTCTCATACAGATGGATGCTTTAAATCGTGCCCGGAAAGAAGGAATAGTCATGTTGGATTGGTTTACTTCCCTCCCCGTCGTCGTGCAAGCATTGCTTGCCGGAATGATGACTTGGGGGTTAACCGCACTTGGTGCGGCACTCGTTTTCGTCTTTACGACGATTGAAAAACGCGTCATGAACATGATGCTCGGTTTTGCTGCCGGCGTCATGATTGCTGCGTCATTTTGGTCGTTGCTTGCTCCTGCGATCGAGTTCACAGAGCAAGATGGTGGAATCGCTTGGATTCCTGCCGCCATCGGTTTTCTCGCTGGTGGATTTTTCGTCCGTTTGCTTGACTTCGTCACACCGCATTTGCACTTATCTGCACCACTCGAGACGGCTGAAGGTCCTTCGACAGGACTCAAGAAAACGACGTTATTATTTCTTGCGATCACGTTGCATAATATTCCCGAAGGACTTGCGATTGGTGTCGCTTTTGGTGCCGCTGCCTTGAACATGGACGGTGCGACCGTCGCCGGTGCCTTGACGCTCGCACTCGGTATTGGGATACAAAACATGCCGGAGGGGGCTGCCCTATCGATTCCACTACGCGGTGAAGGGATGTCGCGTCGGCGGGCCTTCCATTACGGTCAATTGTCAGCGATCGTCGAACCAATTGCCGCGATGGTCGGAGCAGCCGCAGTCTTCTTCGTTCAACCGCTTCTACCGTATGCGTTATCGTTTGCTGCCGGAGCGATGATTTTCGTCGTCGTCGAAGAATTGATTCCGGAGTCACAAGCAGAGAACGGATCCGATTTAGCAACGCTTGGTTTGATGGTCGGTTTTACGGTCATGATGATTCTCGATGTCGCACTCGGGTAATCTAAAAATATGCGATCATCTCCTCAAAAGAGGAAATGATCGCATATTTGTTCATGCACGTATCTTTAATAGACGCGTCGCATTCAGGACCGCTAACACTGTCACACCGACATCAGCAAAGACGGCTTCCCACATCGTTGCGATTCCAAAGGCTCCAAGTAACAAAAAGATTGCTTTGATTCCAAGGGCAAAATAGATGTTTTGATAGACGATCTTTCGCGTCGTTCTGGTAACATCCATCGCATCGGCAAGCTGTTTCGGCTCATCGGTCATCAAAACGACATCCGCTGCTTCAATCGCCACATCACTCCCGAGTCCGCCCATGGCGATTCCGACATCCGCCCGTGTCAGGACAGGGGCATCGTTGATTCCATCCCCTACGAACGCTGTTTTTCCTTTTGCTGTCTTCATCAGTTCTTCCAGCGCTTCGACTTTTTGATGCGGCAACAAGTTCGCAATGACGTGATCGAGATCCAACTGTTTTCCGATTGCTTCTGCCGTCTGTTTCCGATCGCCTGTCAGCATGACGATTCGACGGATGCCTCGCTTTTTCAATTGGATGATCGCTTCCATCGTCGTCGTCTTCAGTTGATCTGCAATTCGAATCCATCCCAGATAGTCTTGGTCCTGAGTAATGTGAACATAGGTACCGGTTTCGGTTTCTTTATCAGGTGTAAAGCCCAGTTCCTTTAACCACTCGGCATTTCCTGCACGCAGCAGTCGACCATCGTACTCCCCACTGACGCCTTTCCCTGCTATTTCTGATAAGTGAATGCCACCATCTTTAGATGGTAAGCCATTAACCGCCCGGACGATTGAAGTCGCGATCGGATGATTCGATTGCCGTTCCACCCGAGCTGCTACTTGTAGTAACTCTTGTTTCGTCATCGTATGTGCTTGAATAGCGACGACTTCAAAATTCCCTTTCGTCAACGTACCTGTTTTATCCAAGACGAGGGTATCGATTCGTTGCAACGATTCTAGATGATTTCCGCCTTTGACGAGTATGCCTCGCTTTGAAGCAGCACCGATTCCACTAAAAAAGCCGAGCGGGATGGAAAGCATGAGCGCACAAGGACAACTGATGACGAGAAAGACAAGCGCCCGGTACGTCCACTCGCTAAAGGAAGCATTCAGTAAGAGAGGCGGCAGAACCGCTAAAATTAGCGCAATCACGACAACAGCCGGCGTATAAACTCGCGCAAATCGTGTGATGAACTTTTCCGTCGGTGCTTTATGACGAGAGGCTTGTTCTACCAGTGAAATGATTTTCGCGACCGCCGAGTCCGTATACGACCGATCTACTTCAATCACTAACTGTCCGTCCGTGCTGATCGTACCGGCTAGCACATGATCCGTTTCATGAACACGCCGAGGAACCGATTCTCCTGTCAATGCTGCCGTATCCAGAAAGGCAGTACCTTGCTTGATCGTTCCATCAAGTGGAATCCGTTCCCCAGCACGGACGATGATTCGCTGTCCTGGAATGACATCTTCCGGTCGCACACGTCGCCCATCCTCAAGCACGGCTTGCTGTGGTCTAATATCCATCAATGCTGAAATCGAGCGTCGTGATTGATTGACAGCCCTATGCTGAAAATATTCACCGATTTGATAAAATAACATGACTGCCACCGCTTCTGTATACTCCCCAATGACGAATGCCCCGATCGTCGCGAGCATCATCAAAAAATTCTCGTCAAACAACTGTCCGCGTCGTGTCGACCGAAGTGCATTACGTAATACTTCATTCCCGATGAATACATACGCCGTAAGATACAACCATATTTGTATGGACTCGGGAACAAGGAATGCTATTCCGAAAGAAGTCAGACCTATGAGTGTTTGAAGTTTCTTTGACCTTGTCCAAAATACCATTTCAGTCGTGTCTCGTGTATCCTGCTCGCGTTGCAGGAGAGCATCTGGTTCTAGTTCGTGAACACGCTGAACAACGTGACGATACGTCTGTTCTTGGATATCTGGGGATGCGTATGTGATATAGAGACGTTGCCCTGCGAAATCCAACGTCGCTTCCTTGACTCCTGTTACGTTTGCCACGCCACGCTCTACTTTCGCTGCACAGTTCGCACAATCAATTCCTGAAATCCGGATCGGTTCAGTCGCTTCACGCATTCTCTCACCTCATTCAAATATTTGTTTGATTATACAGTCATCGTACGCCTTTTTCCTTCCGTTATCAATCCGTACTTTCCTCGGTCTTGCGCCCGATATTCCGATTGGTTCTATCTCACAAGAATAAAACATGATATGTTTTTACATAGCACATCATTATAGAAGGAGATTACCATGCACATCATTGAACTCTTGAAAGCTCTTTTACTCGGTTTCGTCGAAGGGATGACGGAATTCGCACCTGTCTCCTCGACTGGTCATATGATCATCGTGGATGACATGTGGTTACAAACAACAGAATTTCTTGGTAAGTATTCGGCGAACACCTTTAAGGTCGTCATCCAGCTCGGATCGATTCTAGCTGTCATCGTCGTCTTTTGGAAACGCCTCTTCAGCTTGATCGGTTTATATAAGATCGAAGGAGAGCACGACGCATCAGGAACACACAAGTTAAAGCTACGTCACGTCTTGATTGGTCTTCTACCAGCAGCTGTTCTCGGATTGTTATTCGAGGACTTCATCGATGAGAATCTCTTCTCGATTGAAACAGTCATCATCGGTCTTGCGGTCGGTGCCCTCTTGATGATTGCAGCCGATAAACTCGGACCAAAGGAACCTAAAACGACATCGCTTGATCAGATTACATATCGCCAAGCAGCACTCGTCGGTCTGTTCCAATGTATTTCCCTTTGGCCTGGCTTCTCCCGTTCTGGTTCAACGATTTCAGGAGGGGTCTTCCTCGGCATGAATCACCGGACGGCAGCTGACTTCACGTTCATCATGGCCGTACCGATCATGTTCGGTGCTAGTTTCCTCTCACTCGTTAAGAACTGGGATAACATTCATGCGAGTGATTTCGGTTTCTATGCCGTCGGATTTATCGCATCGTTCGTGTTTGCCCTCTTATCGATTCGTTTCTTCTTGAAGCTGATCAACAAGATCAAACTCGTTCCGTTCGCGATCTATCGTCTTGTCTTAGCAGCTGTTCTTGCTATCATCGTCTACATGTAAATTCTAACCGTTAGCTATTTTAGCTGACGGTTTTTTATTTTTTTTGAAACTAATTCATTCGGTTAAGGGTATATAGGGATGAGACATACTTAAAGGAGTGAACGCCATATGGCACGCAGAAGTCGGAGTCGATCAAAACTCCCATTAATCATCGGAGTCGTTGTCGTCGTCGTGATTGCGTTTTTAGCAATCGGCCAATACAACAGCCTCGTCAATGTAGAAGAAGATGTATCGAATAAATGGTCGCAAGTCGATAACCAGATCAAGCGTCGTGCGGATTTAATTCCGAACCTCGTCGAAACGGTCAAAGGTGTCGCGGGTCAAGAAGAAAAAGTGTACGGCAAAGTCGCTGAAGCTCAAGCTGGTCTTGCGCGCGCCGCGTCAACCGAACAACGGATTGAAGCCGATCAACAAGTCACGTCTTCGCTTCGTGGATTGATTGCTTTGCAAACCACTTATCCGGAACTAAAATCAAGCGAACGATTCCAATCCTTGATGGATACGCTGGAAGGAACAGAAAATCGTCTCGGGATCGCCCGCAAGGATTACAACGATGCCGTGACGCTTTATAACAAAAAACGTCGGAGTTTCCCAACAGCACTCTATGCCTCTGCATTCGGATTCGAGAAAAAGCCGTATTACGAAATTTCAGACAGCGACCGAGAAAATCCGACTGTCGACTTTAACAGTGATTCGAAATGATTCGGCGGTGGACGCGACTTCTGTTGAGCGCGTTCCTCGTCTTCTTCCTCTTCGTTCCGACGGCTAGTGCCGTTTCAGAACGAACGGGAGCAGCCTTTTTCATTCAAGATGATGCTCAGTTGCTCACACCGTCGGAAGAAGCCGAACTCGCGCAACTCGGTCAGGAACTCGAACAGTACACGACGGCGCAAGTCGTGCTGAAGACGGTTTCCGATCTAAAAGGACAGGACTTAAGTTCTTACGCCAATGAAACATTCCGGCGACAAGGAATCGGTCAAAAAGGAAAAGACAATGGTGTACTCGTCGTCGTCGCTCCGAACGAAAAGAATCGCCAATTTCGGATCGAGGTCGGTTATAAACTCGAAGGGGTTCTGACCGATATCACGGCCGGTCGTATCCTCGATCAATACGCGGTCCCTTATAAAGAGAATGGTCAGTATGGAAAAGCAGCAAGCGAAACATACAAAGCTGTCGTCAGTGTCATTTCAAAAGATCAGTCGCTTGAGTCGCAAGACCCTCCGAAATCTCAAAATGATGGTGGGCTTCCGCTGTGGACGAAGATTCTGATTGGTGCTGGATTACTGATCTTATTGTTCCTCGATATGAAGTTCACCGGTGGTATGTTCTTCTTCGCGATTTTGAACATCTTCTCCGCAATCATGCGTGGCGGCGGTGGAAATGGTGGCAGTCGTGGTGGTGGCGGAAGTTCCGGCGGTGGTGGTGCCGAACGGTAGAAAAGGAGTCGTTTTTTCATGAGGATCATCTTAGGGTATTACCTCCTCCTGACACTCATCGGATTTGTCTCGATGTGGCAGGATAAACGTCGAGCACGACAACATGCTTACCGGACACCGGAAGCGACACTATTAACGATTGCTTTCCTCGGTGGTGCGCTCGGTTCTTGGATTGGTATGTATACAGTCCGGCATAAGACACGGAAAGCGAAATTCCAATGGCTGGTGCCGCTTGCAGCTGTGTTGCATCTCGCTTTCTGGATATTTTACACTTCACAATGAAATAATGTGACCGATAGAGAAGGGAACGTACGGAAATGTGTCCGTCGTTCCCTTCTCTTTTTTGGATGAGGTCAATGATTATAAAAGATAGGTTTAAATTCTTTTTCTCTCAGGGTAAAGAGTTTAACCAATTTAATTAATACATCTTTTGATGTATCGAGAGGTGGACATCTTTTTATGTGGCATCCTTGCGCCGAATGCACGACATCAATCCGTTTTATTGAAGCGGGAGCACTCCATATCCAGTCACCAACACCAGAAATCTATTCCTATCAATCATTCGAACAACTCGAACAGTTACTGACGTCGCTCTTGCGTGTAGCGGATTATCCGGTATCCTGTCGCGCCACACAATCGCGTTATGTGACAGCACCTATCCTAGCTTCAGCACTCTTAGAACAGCTAAAGCATCGGTCAGCGATTGATTTTATCCAGCACGGCGTCATGACAAGCCATCTGCAACCGATTTATGATATTCAACAAAATATCCTCGTCGCGAACGAAGCCTTACTGCGCGCAGCAGATGACAACACGCCGATCTCACCGGGTGTCCTGTTCTCCACTGCCTCGAAGATGGGGCTTCATTCCCGTCTTGATCAGCGGGCGCGTGAAGAAGCCATCCGTGCGACGCATCATATCGGTGGCACAACAAAAACGTTCATCAACTTTCTCCCTTCGACGATCTATAATCCGGAGTACTGCCTGCGCCATACGTTTGAGATCGTCGAACGTTATCAAGTCGATCCGAGTCGGCTCGTCTTCGAAGTCGTCGAAACGGAAAAAATTGAAGACGTCAACCATTTGATACACGTCTTCGAACAGTATAAAAAGCAAGGCATTCAAGTAGCACTGGACGATGTCGGCGCTGGTTTCTCGACACTCGATATGTTGTCCTTGCTTCAACCAGATTATATTAAAATTGATCGTTCCTTCATCGATCACTGCGATACGAACTCAGAAAACGAAGCCTTTTTACGAAAAGCCCGTCATCTGACACGAGAAATGGGGATTCAAATCTTAGCGGAAGGCATCGAACGGCAAGAAGAACTCGATCTTTGCCGCGAACTCGGCTTCGATCTTGGTCAAGGATACCTACTCGGTCGCCCTGCTCCTTATGCTCGCTTTGCGAAAGCACAATAAAAATACGCACATGGACCGTTTGATGATTATTCGGCACATGTGCGTCTTTTTATGTTAAGTCGTCGAAACGAAAACCGTCTCGTTCCGTGTAATAGCATCCACTAGTTGTTCCATTGACACGATCGGACGCAACAGACGACACAATTCCTCTTTCGATGTCCGTAAAGCAAGTGTTTCGACGACATCAAGCGATAATGCGAAGTCTGCGAGTGCCGTCGGCTGTTCTTGTGCAAGAAGATAGTCACGCAACTCTGCATAATCATCATCATGTCCGAGTAACTTCTCTTGAACGAGTAGTCCGTAACCGACCTTACTCCCGTGCAAGAACGCATGCGTTTCTGGATGAGGCGATAACGCGTTATGCACTGCGTGTCCAATTGCACCACGCGTCGCCGCATCACCAAAACCACCAATGCTTCCGGCTAACGGAATGACGGTTTCGACGAGATGTTGCATTTCAACGGGATACTCACGAAAACGCGTTTCCGTTATATTCGTCGACAAGATAAGATCCTTACAACGTTCAGCCGTCCGAAGTGCCATCTCGATGACGGGATCTTCAGCCGATGATCCGCTTAAGGCACGTGCTTCATACCACTTCGCTAACGTATCGACGAGCCCCGCTACAAAATAATCATACGGACTCGCTGCGATGATCCGATGATCGAGTAAAAGGGCTTCAATCACGACGGGGAACGTATCAAATCGGATATACTGTCCCTCTTCGTTATACATGACACTGAGCGGAGTCCACGGAGCACAGTTCGAGACGATCGTCGGAATGATGATGATCGGGCGTCTCAGTTGAAACGCGACCTGTTTTGCCGTATCGATGACACTCCCGCCTCCGAGCGCGAGAATCACATCGTACGGAGCACATACTTGTTTGAAAGCTTCCACCTGTTGATCCGTACAATGCCCTTCAAATAAAAGACGTGGTAACTCTGGTAAAGCAAAAGCGGCTGCTTCATAGGCTTGACGTCCATGAATCAGGACTGCTGAACGATTACCTATCACTTCTTTGAGTTGATCGAGCGTGTTTTCCTCATGTATGTATTGCAAAACAGCTTGTCGAATCACAGAATCGCCTCCTAATATTTGTTATCGCTCAGTATACGCAAAAGAACTCGCTTCGGCAATCATTCGATTTTCATAGAAGGAGAGCGTACACTAGAAAAGACAACAGTTCACTACAAAGGAGTCGATGAATCGATGCAACAGATCACGTTAAACAACGGCATCAGTATGCCCCAACTCGGATATGGTGTCTTTAAAGTACCGGAAGAAGAAGTATATGAAGCGGTCAGCGAAGCACTCCGCGCCGGGTATCGTTCGATCGATACGGCGATGATTTACGAAAATGAAGAAGGTGTCGGTCGTGCGCTGCGTGACTCCGGCATTCCCCGAGAAGAGATCTTTCTGACGACGAAAGTCTGGAATTCCGATCACGGCTACGAAGAGACACTTGCCGCTTTCGAGACGAGTCTGCAAAAGCTTGATGTCGATTACGTCGATTTGTACCTGATTCATTGGCCGATGCCAAAAGAGGATCGTTATGTCGAGACATGGCGGGCGCTCGAACATCTCTATGCAGAAGGAAAGACGCGTGCCATCGGTGTTTCGAACTTCCATATTCCGCACTTGGAACGAATTTTAGCCGAAGGATCAATCGTTCCTGCCGTCAATCAGATTGAACTCCATCCGTTCCTTAGCCAAGAAGCGATCCGAGACTTTTGCCGCAAGCACGGTATCGTCGTTGAAGCTTGGAGTCCGTTGATGAAAGGACGCGACGCGTTAACGCATCCGGTCATCGTCGATATCGCCGATCGTCATCAGAAAACGCCAGCTCAAGTCGTCCTCCGTTGGCACTTGCAACACGATATCGTCGCGATTCCGAAATCTGTCACGCCAAGCCGCATTCGCGAAAATCTTGATGTCTTCGACTTCAGCTTGTCAGACGCTGATATGCAAGCCATCGATCAATTGAACGCCAACGTGCGTACAGGATCAAATCCGGATCATAAATAAGACGAGACGCTTCTCGTTTAATCTCCATACAAAAAGAAGGTACCTTTCGGAATTGATCCGGAAGGTACCTTCTTTGATGATGACCCTGATGCGTGATTCTAATCTATTATTTTAGCGGTCTAAATTATTTCCATGATCTTGCTTGGCGATGTCATCCGATTGATGTTTCGATTGACGATGTTCTTCGCCGTCTTGCGTTGCATCATGTTCTTTTTCCTCGCGTTCTGTTTCCGGCCGGCGGAAATCGTCATCCCGACGCATCGCGATGTCCGGTTCCCGGTTCCCGTCGAGTTTTTTTGAATGATCGATTGCCTGCTCGTCTTGCGGCATCTTATCCGTACCGGCACGGTGCAAATCAATCTCTGCATGCTCTTCCTTCGAATCTTTATCAACATCAAGCGGATTACCGGATCCGAGCTGTGCATTGGAGTTCGCATCTGATGACGTATGCGTCTCTTCACCACTACCATAACGGACTTTTACGTCAGGATGCGTATTATCTGTATTTAAATGTGGATCGAACTGGATGTCTTGGACTTCAAGTAACAGAACGAAGCCCCCACCTTCGACTTCCGTTTTGCGTTGTTCGATTTCATTGTCTGATAGATCAAGTGACCCGAACAGATCATCGACTTCTTGATCGCGTCCTTTGTTCCCACGAATCCGGTCGATCCAAGACGGTTTCGTCGTCGCGATTTCTGCATCCATTTGGCTACGGACGAGTGCGATGTTCGACTTCTCCTTGACGATGACGTAGAAGTCTTCCTCCCGGTGTCCTTGAATGTGCAGTTCGTCCATTTTTGAAATCAATTCTTCCTCTGAATAGAACGTTCCGATATATTGTTTTGTTTTCATGGATGTTCTCCCCTTATTAACACGATTTGTCATGCGTGACTTCTATAAGGAGTATTTCCTCTTTTGCGTTAAAATATGCCAAAAAACATGCGTTCCATTAAAACGTCATCTGTTTGACATGTAAACAATCATTCGCCGACGAGTTTCAGACCAATCGTCGCACTTAAGACGAGACCGATACAAACCAGTCGCTTCCAGTCTTTTGATTCGTTATAGAGTACCATGCTGAGAATCGCACCACCCGCTGCTCCGATTCCCGTCCATACCGCGTACGCCGTTCCCATCGGTAAACCATTCATCGCAAGTGTCAAAAATAGAAAACTGAGTCCGAATCCTGTTCCCATCAACAGTAGATTCTTCGCATTCTTATTTTGATTGAACGTATTGATCAAGACGACACCAAACATCTCAAAGATTCCGGCAATGATTAAATAAATCCAACTCATGCTGATTTCTCCTCTCCACTGACTAATTTCAGACCGATGACACCGACGAGTAAGACAGCAATCAATGCTAATTTCATCACGGAAGCGGCTTGATCGAACAAGACGATATCCGTCACGACCGTTCCTGCTGTTCCGAGACCGACGAAAACAGCATAGACCGTTCCGACTGGTAAATGGTTACTCGCTTTAATCAATACGGTGAAGCTAACGATGATACAGACGATCGTTGCAGCCCACTCAAGTGGTGTTGCCGCATGTTTTAATCCGATGACCCAGCCCACTTCAAAACACGCTGCGACGATGATGCCAATCCAATACTTTGCCATAGTAATTGCCTCCTGATAGGTAAATTCAAATGAAAAAGCCCGGGAGCAAGCGAGACGATTCGCTTTACTCCCGGGCTTTTATCCCTCCGTTGCATGGACAAACGTCCATGTTCCTCCCTCGGTCCAGCCGTACGGAACCCTAGAGGATATTCCCTATTCCATTCGATACAACCACCCTAGCACGCCCTTTTTCCCGTGTCAAACAGGAATCCGTTCCCCATCTGTCAAATAGAATCAAAGTGACTTCATCTGAAAGAGGAGGATGCTGCATGCGTTATAAAATCAATGATCAACTTCGGATTCGTCGTTTTACACCAGAAGATGTAGAAGCGGTTCACGCCTATGCCTCACAACCCATCGTCAGTCAATTCCAATCATGGGGACCGAATACCGAAACGGATACGAAACAATTCCTACATGATGCGCTTGAAAGTGAACTCGAGACACCAAGACGTCGTTATGTCTTTGCCGTGACGTTTCCAAGTGACGTCGTCATCGGTGCCGGTGAACTCGTCATCACAGACGTTGATAATAAAATCGCCGAAATCGGATACGTCCTCTCGCCTGATGAATGGGGGAACGGATATGCGACGTCGATCGCCTCTTTCCTTCTCCAATTCGGTTTCGAAAAACTAGAACTACACCGCATCACGGCAACGTGTGACCCACGGAACGTCGCTTCCGAACGCGTGTTGCAAAAGGTCGGCATGACGAAGGAAGGACAGCTTCGCGAGACGGTCTATCTCGAAGACCACTGGCGCGATTCCTTGATTTACGGCATGCTCGACTGGGAATGGCAAGTGGATCACGAAGAAGATAACTAACATATGACTTCAAACGGTGTGCCGAGGCATACCGTTTTTTTATGGACAATCTCCTATTTTTTTGATTTTTATCAATTTTTAAACAAGCGCATGCTACACTATTCATAATGACAAATTTTAAGAATTGGAGTGAACCTCTTGATGAAAAAATGGACTGCTCATGTTGCTGGACTTGCCGCAACGTTAATGTTGAGCTCGGTTTTACCCGCACCCGCTTTTGCTGAATCGCCACCTGCTCAACCAACGGCAGAAACACAAACAGTCACCGAGACGATCGGAACGGCTTATTTGAAAGAGGATGCTGCGTTGCTACAAACGGCTGATTCCGCAACGGTCATCCAACAACTACCAGCAGGAACGACATTCAAGACACTTGGCACGGACGGTGACTTTACCCGTGTCAGTTGGCAAGAAGGCGCTGCTTATGTCGCAACAAACGCGTTGACGCAAACAGCACCTGTCTTTCAAAAACAAGCAACACTGACGTCGAAAGGTCCACTCTCATTAGTTGCTTCACCATTTGATTCCACCGTCGTGACGACACTTCCCGCCTATCAGCGAATCGATACATACGGCACTTTCGACACGTTCACACGTCTGAAATGGGACGAGCAATACGTCTACGTCTCTACGACACAACTCGAGCAACTTCCGAAATTAGTTGGAACGCGTTATGCCAAACGAGCGACTTCTCTTTTCGTTGAACCGAAGACGACGAGCGCGAAGTCAGCTGTCACTCAAAATCAAGCATTCGAAACGTTCGGTACGATCGGTACTTTTACACGTGTTGCGACTAAGACGGGTTACGCCTTCGTATTGACGGCTGATTTAGCTGATGCGCAGGTCGAAAATTATCCGGAAACAGGACTGCGTTATGCCAAACGAACGACTTCTCTTTTCGTTGAACCGAAGACGACGAGCGCGAAGACAGCTGTCACTCAAAATCAAGCATTCGAAACGTTCGGTACGATCGGTACTTTTACGCGTGTTGCGACTAAGACGGGTTACGCCTTCGTATTGACGGCTGATTTAGCTGATGCGCCGGTCGTGAACCATTCGGAAACCGGGCTACGTTACGTCCAACAGCAGACGACGGTCTATGCTACTGCTACTACGAAAGGAAAAGTCGTACAATCGATTCCTGTGAATACTTCTCTTCAGACGTACGGCATCGAGGGGTCATTTACACGAATCAAACGAAACGACGAGTATGCCTATGTGTTGACGGCACATCTCGGTACGTTGAAATACTATCCGAAGACTGCACGCCTCTATGTTCAGCGCGCTACGCCAATCTATTCGGACGCCAAATCTTCAAGTCCTGTCTTGAAGCAACACCAAACGAATACGCTGCTGACGGTGTATGGCACAAGCGGTACCTATAGCCGGATCATCTTCCGTGGAGTTCATGCTTACGTCAAGACAGCTGATCTCGGTACTGGAAAAGTCTATGCATCAACCGGGACACGATACGCGAAACGCAACTTGTCCGTCTACACGTCTGCTTCGACGAAGAGCAAAATTATGTATTCCGTCAAACGAGCTGACAAACTAACGGTTTACGGCACAAGCGGTAGTTACACACGCTTGAAAAAAGGATCGGTCTACGGCTACGTCAAGACGACGGATCTCGTGACGAAAAAGCCGGATCTGTATGACGTCACTGGTCAACGCTATGTGACGGAAGACGATGTCGTCATTCGTTCGCAGGCAAAACTTTCGAGCAAAAAAATCGGCATACTAAAAAAAGGTACCTCGATTTCGATCTACGGAAAAAGCGGTTATTATACACGCGTCAAATATAAAAATGCCTTTGGTTTCGTCGATTCGAGTCGTATCGGACTGAACAAGCCGACGGCAAAAGCAAAAAAAGGCACGACATTTTATGTCCACCTGGACCAGACACCACTCTTCTCTGCCGACGTGGCTTACAGTCGCCCAGCTGCCTATTTGAAGAAAGGGACGAAATTAATCGGTCTAAAATCAATTGATGATGATTTTTGGCAAGTTCGCCTGGCAAATGGTCAAACGGGTTACGTCCTCAACCCTTATATCAGCACGAGCAAACCCGATATGAAACTGACACAAAAAGCGATCGACCGGGCGAAAATCTATACGGTCAAACAGACGACGTCGTTCTTTGCGAGTCCAACAAGTCCAAAAGGTAGCGGACTCGTTGAACAAGGCAAACGGGTTTATCCGCGTCATCGAGTCGGAAACTTCTATGTCATCCAGTCAGGCTGGACACCTGTTTATCTTCCTGTATCCGCTGTGACGATCACGT
>Ga0308161_1002657_pt1 | contig 18619 bp, 14 predicted proteins | sample PhyFR2_FD_201034 | JGI IMG/M metagenome (GOLD analysis project Ga0308161, IMG submission 201034) | Phyllosphere microbial communities from UC Gill Tract Community Farm, Albany, California, United States - DLSLF.R2 | ecosystem: Host-associated > Plants > Phyllosphere > Unclassified | place: USA...
ATTTTGTTTACTGCTGGCGCCAATCAAAAGCGAGGGCAGTGCAGGTGCACACTGACATGAACGTTTCTTCCATTTTTATGCGCTCGCGTAGCGCGCTGCTGGTCGCGGCAACGCTGGCGCTCGGCGCCTGTGCGGTGGGGCCAGATTACCAGGCGCCGAAGCCGGTTACGCCGGGCAGTTTTAACAGCATGCAGTCTGAAGGCGGTTCTCGACCGCTGGCGGCATCCACTAACCCCAACTGGTGGAAATCGTTTAACGATCCGCAGCTCGACAGCCTGATCGAGCGGGCGATAAAAGGTAACCTCAGTCTGCAACAGGCGGTGCTGCGCATTGCCGGGGCACGTCAGCAGCTCAATCAGGCGCGCGGCGCGTGGGCACCGTCGGTAAACGGTAATGCGCGCTTTACCCGCCAGCAGCTGGGGATCAAGGGTGAGCTGGAGTCCGAAGGGGTTTATGACCAGCTTGACCAGGCCAATACGGAGACCGATCTGCGTCCGGCGCTCGACAGCCTGTCAAAACCCGTCGGGTTATATCAGGGCAGCTTCGATGCCTCATGGGAGCTGGATCTGTGGGGCAAAGTGCGTCGCCAGGTTGAGATGGCCGATGCGCAGCAGCAGCAGTCGGTGGAAAATCGCAACGATGCGCTGGTGTCGTTAGAAGCGGAAGTGGCGCGCGGCTACCTGCAACTGCGCGGCGCACAGGCCATTACGCAGACGCTGCAAACCCAGATTGACGTGGCGCAGCAGACGCTGGAACTGACGCAGAGCCAGCAGAAAAACGGCCTGGCGCCGCAGACCGACGTGGAGAATGCCCGCGCCCAGCTGAACTCCCTGCGCGCACAATTGCCGCAGTATCAGGCTCAAATTCATCAGGCGATGAACGGGCTGGCGGTACTGACCGGCAGAGTACCCGGCGCGCTGGATAGCGAGCTGATGGCAAGCAAACCGCTGCCTGCGCTGCCTAAAGCGGTGCCGGTTGGCGTGCCGTCACAGCTGGCACGCCGCCGCCCGGACGTGCGCCAGGCGGAAGCCAGCCTGCACGCAGCAACGGCCAATATTGGCGTGTCGGTGGCGGAGCTGTTCCCCAGCCTGTCGCTGACCGGACAATTTGGCATGCGCAACAGCGATGCCAGCTACCTGGATAACTGGAGCAGCCACTTCTACAGCTTTGGTCCGTCGGTCACTATCCCAATTTTCCAGGGAGGGCGGCTGGTCTCCAGCGTCAAGCTGGCACGCGCGCAGCAGGCCAGTGCGGCGCTGGGCTACCGCCAGACGGTGCTGACCGCACTGCAGGATGTGGAGAATGCGCTGGTGAGCTACCGCAGCGATCAGCAGCAGGTTGAGGGGCTGGACGATACGGTGGATGCCTTGCAGAACGCCTTTAAGCTCGCCAGCGACAGCTATGGTCAGGGGCTGTCGACGTTTATCGAAGCGTTGGACGCGCAGCGCCAGCTGGCGCAGGCGCAGCAGCAGGCCGAGCAGGCGAGGGTGCAGAGCAGTCTCGACCTCGTCGCGCTGTATAAAGCGCTGGGCGGCGGCTGGGAAGCGTATCAAAACGTCGATCTGCCGCAGTATTCGGTGTTCGGCCCGGCGGAAAATCCGTAACCCCATTCCCGTAGGGGCGAGGCATGCCTCGCCCGGCTTTTTTCGGTCGGGCATGCCTCGCCTTTGCGGGACAAAACATCACCCGGCTAACCTGCTTAAAGACCCTTCTTTAACGCTTAATTAAGTGGCTTATTTTTATCAGCCACTGATGGCTTCCTGTCTTTTCTGATTACAAATGAAACGAAAATCAATAATGAAACATGAGATGAAACGTTCTCAAATTATCCTTGCCGCGCATAGCTCCCATAAATACAACAGAATTAAGCTAATAATGTCTAATCAATCACGTTAACGCTGGAATAGCGAGATGTGTACCTCAAAATTTAATTTTCATTGTTGTTTGAAATGAAAAATATGATCTAAATTAAGGTCAGAGGCGGTGAACGGGTAAAAATCATGATGAGTCATCCCTCTTTTCCCAACTCAACCAGGTCGATGAGAGGTCACTGTAGTCACCATGGCAAAAGAACAATATATCACCCCCAACCGGGCGTCTGGGCCTAACAGCGCCACCAAAACAGAACCCTTTGTAAAGGTGATTGCGGTGGTTGCCACCCTTGGGGGATTACTTTTCGGTTACGACACCGGCGTTATCTCCGGCGCGCTGCTGTTTATGGGCGACGAGTTACACCTGACGCCATTCACCACCGGGCTGGTCACCAGCTCACTGCTGTTCGGTGCCGCTTTTGGCGCGCTGTTCTCCGGGCACTTCGCTGCCGCGCAAGGGCGTAAGAAAATCATTATCGTGCTGGCGATTATCTTCGCCATCGGCGCGATGGGCACCGCGCTGGCGCCGAATGTTGAGTGGATGATTTTCTTCCGTCTTATCCTCGGTGTGGCGGTAGGGGGGGCATCGGCAACCGTGCCGGTGTATATCGCCGAAATTGCCCCGGCCAATAAGCGCGGGCAGCTGGTGACTATTCAGGAGCTGATGATCGTCTCCGGCCAGATGCTGGCGTATATCTCTAACGCGGGGTTCAACGCTGCGTGGGGCGGTCATGAGACCTGGCGCTGGATGCTTGCCGTGGCCACCATTCCTGCGGTGCTGCTGTGGTTTGGCATGATGTTTATGCCGGATACGCCGCGCTGGTACGCCATGCAGGGGAGGCTGGCCGAGGCGCGCCGCGTGCTGGAGCGTACCCGCGCCAAAGAGGATGTGGAGTGGGAGCTGGAAGAGATCGCCGAAACGCTGGAGGAAGAGGACAGGCAGCAGACGCGCGCCAGCGTGCAGGAGCTGAAGAAACCCTGGCTGTTTAAACTGTTTATGATTGGCGTGGGCGTGGCGGTTATTCAGCAGACCTCAGGCGTCAACACCATCATGTACTACGCGCCCACCATGCTGAAAGCGGTGGGGATGAGTACCGATGCGGCGCTGTTTGCCACCATCGCCAATGGGGCAATCTCGGTGCTGATGACCTTTGTCGGTATCTGGCTGCTGGGCAAAATCGGCCGCCGCACCATGGTGAAAATCGGCCAGTTTGGCTGCACCGCCTGCCTGTTCTTCATCGGCGCCGTCAGCTACTTTATGCCGGAAACGGTCAACGGCCAGGTCGACGTGCTGCGCAGCTATATGGTGCTGTTAGGCATGCTGATGTTCCTCAGCTTCCAGCAGGGCGCGCTCTCACCGGTGACCTGGCTGCTGCTGTCGGAAATTTTCCCAACGCGCCTGCGCGGCGTCTTTATGGGCGGGGCGGTGTTCGCCATGTGGATTGCTAACTTCCTTATCTCGTTGGCTTTCCCGATGCTGCTGGCCAGCGTCGGCCTGTCGGGTGCCTTCTTTATTTTCGGTCTGATTGGCATCTGCGGTGCGGTGTTTGTCATTAAATGCATTCCTGAAACCCGCAACCGCAGCCTGGAACAGATTGAACACTACCTGCGTGACTGGTTGAGCAGCGATGAAGAAAGTGCGGTAGTGAGCGCGACAAAACGTAAAGCGGAGAACCATTAATTGCCGACGGGCCTGTGCTGGCTGGCCCGCTTACTGCTTGCAGTGCAGCGTTAACCGCAGGCTAACGCTGCTGATGTGAACTGAACTCAGCACCTTGTTAACTGGTCGATGAGAGGTCACTAAAGTCACTATGGCAAAAGAACACTATATCACCCCCAATCGGGCCTCCGGGCCTAATAGCAGCAGCAGAACCGAGCCATTCGTCAAAGTGATTGCGGCGGTAGCCACGCTGGGCGGCCTGCTGTTTGGCTACGATACCGGCGTTATCTCCGGCGCGCTGCTTTTTATGGGCGACGAATTACACCTGACGCCATTTACCACCGGGCTGGTCACCAGCTCACTGCTGTTCGGTGCCGCTTTTGGCGCACTGATCTCCGGCCACTTCGCTAACAGCGCCGGACGTAAGAAAATCATCATCACTCTGGCGATTATCTTTGCACTTGGCTCCATCGGTACCGCGCTGGCGCCGGACGTGGAGTGGATGATTTTCTTCCGTCTGATCCTCGGCGTGGCGGTCGGTGGCGCATCGGCAACCGTGCCGGTCTACATCGCGGAAATTGCCCCGGCTAACAAACGCGGGCAGCTGGTCACCATTCAGGAGCTGATGATCGTTAGCGGCCAGCTGCTGGCCTATATCTCGAATGCGGGCTTTAACGCAGCCTGGGGCGGGGATGAAAGCTGGCGCTGGATGCTGGCGGTGGCCACCATGCCCGCCGTGCTGCTGTGGTTCGGCATGATGTTTATGCCGGACACGCCGCGCTGGTATGCGATGCAGGGGCGTCTGGCGCAAGCGCGCCGCGTGCTGGAGCGCACCCGCGCGAAAGAGGATGTTGACTGGGAGATGGCAGAGATTGAGGAGACGCTGGCCGAAGAGGAGAATCAGGGAAAACCCGGCCTGCGCGACCTCGCGAAGCCGTGGCTGATGAAGCTGCTGCTTATCGGCATTGGTATCGCCGTGATCAACCAGACCTCAGGGGTGAATACCATCATGTACTACGCGCCGACCATGCTGAAGGCCACCGGCATGAGTACCAACGCGGCGCTGTTTGCCACTATCGCTAACGGCGTGGTATCGGTGACGATGGTCTGCGTAGGCATCTGGCTGCTGGGGAAAATGGGCCGCCGTACCATGACGCTGATCGGCCAGTTCGGCTGTACTTTCAGCCTGCTGTTTATCGCGGCGGTCAGCTTCTTTATGCCGGAAACGGTCAACGGCCAGGTCGATGTGCTGCGTGGCTACCTGGTGCTGCTCGGTATGCTGATGTTCCTCAGCTTCCAGCAGGGCTTCCTGTCGCCGGCGACCTGGCTGCTGCTGTCGGAGATCTTTCCAACGCGCCTGCGCGGAATGTTTATGGGCAGCGCGATCTTCGCGATGTGGATCGCCAACTTCCTGATCTCGCTGGCGTTCCCGATGCTGCTGGCCAGCGTTGGCCTCTCCGGCGCCTTCCTGATCTTTGCGCTGATCGGCATCATCTCCGGCATCTTTGTTATCAAGTGCATTCCGGAAACCCGCAACCGCAGCCTGGAGCAGATTGAGCACTATCTGCATGACTGGCTGAGTGACGAGGTGGACGCGCCGCCGCTGCCCGTGCCTGAACGTAAAGCAGAAATTCACTAATCCAGATGGCCGGGGAAGACCCGGCCTCTTCCGCTCTCACCGCCCCCTGCCAGACTGCTGTATTCCCCGCCTGTTTTTTTTGGCATAATGCGCGCTGACTCACATACTCACATCGCAAATTAAAGGCTATCTCTGTGCTAGTTTCCAGCAACGTCACGGTATAGTTTCAAAGTAACTAATTTTTTCTTCATCTTTCTTACCTCTCTGATGAACTCATTACACATACATTACTATTGATCTTCGCTGTATTGCACGTAGAATGACCTTATTAAAAGCGTAGCGGCGACAAAGCCTTAGGGATATTTTATGGACATAGCCTAATTCAACAAGGGGAGAAACAGGGCTTGGTCAGATACGATGGTGAATCTTGATGCTCGTAAGTTAGTTGCGTCCGCAAATCAACTATCAGTATTCTATTTTTCAGAGGGGCTTACACGTTGAATCGCCATTGGCCACGTTAGTTACTCTGCGTTATTATGGCAGATGATGCGCTCGCTTAATGAAATGGCGAAGACCGGTATGTCAATAAGTGTACGTAATGTTAAGGAACAAGCTATTTTGCTCTAAAACCGATTTTTTAAAAAAATTATACGACGTTGTAAATATTGTATATCCCCGACCCATATAATTAGCCGAGGATATATTAGCAAACATCAATATTATGCCACTGTTTCCTGTAGGAACAGTTCTGCTTATCTTTTTAGTCCATAGTAATTTAAAAGAAAATCCAAGGCATCTTTTTTTTGCTTTTCATTTACTGACTGTAATATGCCAACAACATTTATTTTTCCATTACTTGAATCCCAATAATTTTTTTTCATAACTTGATGACGTCCACACAACGCTTGCCACATTTTAGGGTCATTTACATCAGTAGCAGGATCTATTGAGTGTGGTGTCATATGATCCGGTGTTAATTTGACTGTACCTCCACCAATAGGGTCTATATCTCCTTCTACTAACCCGCAATGTTGACCATCTTCTTGCCACTCACAAGCAAAATTAGCTCTATTCAAAACTAGCTTCCAACATTCTACAGTTGGTAAAACACGTTTTGCTGCTTTAGGACGTCTTTCTGCGTGTGGCATTATATATTCTTGAGGAGCTAACACTTTCATGTCCCGCCAAGATAAAATAGTATATCCTTTGTCTGTCCTTAACTCTGAAAGTCGCTGATGCCAATTTTCAGGTTGTTTTCCAGTCTTTGGATCAGTTGCTGCACGTATAATTTGCTCGCGAGTTACGACTTTACCTAAATTATTTAGAAATAGAGCCTCGATACGTTGGCTTACAGTATTTTGCTCATAAACTTGGTTGTCATTGCTATAGACTTTATCGAAGATATCCATACAGTATTCCCTTTAAATGCCTTTGTTTATCTGATCTTGCCATATCTTCATTCCATTTTAAAGAAAATTTGTTAATTCCTCAGTTTTTTAATTAGGAAAACTCTAAATTTGAGTAACGCATGCCAGATAAGTGTTTTATTATGCTATCACGGGATACTTACCTGCATTTTATAGGACTGTTTTAATTTTGAGTTGTTTATTGTATAATAGTGATATAATAGGAGGTGCGATGAAATATAATGCTAACGAAATTAATAAACTAAGCCGAGAGCTTGGTCTTTTTTCTAATTATGAGATCAATGCTAGTGATATAGCCGCTTTATCACCATTAGATCCTACGTGTTCATCTATTTATTTAGGTGATAATCTCATTTACCTCAAAGAACTTTCAAAAAATAGTCCAGAGACTATTGATTTCTGTTATATAGACCCTCCTTATAATACGGGTAACAAAATCATTTATCATGATAATCGGAAATCCATCTCTTCTGATATTTTTGGTGTCCATAATGAATGGATGTCATTTTTGCTGCCAAGACTCTTTCACGCAAAAAAAATGTTAAAAGATACAGGTGTTATCGCGATTAGCATTGACGACTATGAATTCGCTCATTTAAAAATTCTACTGGATAAGGTTTTTGGAGAAAATAATTTTATTGGAAACATAGTCGTTTGCCGTTCAAAAAATGGTAAAGGTAGCAAACGAAACATTGCATCTTCTCACGAATATTTGCTGGTGTATGGTAAATCGGATAAAGCAGAACTTTTTGGACAGCCAGATGACAAATCACTCTATGATAAAGTAGACCGTTATGGTGAGTTTAGGGTTGATGGCATGTTTAGAAAAAAAGGTGATTCAAGTTTAAGAACTGATCGACCCAATATGTTTTATCCTTTATATTTCAATCCTGAAACAGGTGACGTACTGGTTGAACCTAATATTGGTTTAAAATCAGTCTACCCTGTTGATTCAAAAGGTGTAGAACGTAGATGGTTATGGAGCAAAGAAACAGCAAGAGAGCGTTCTTGGCAGTTATTTGCCAGCAAAAACGGAGTAATTTATGTCAAAAACTATTCTTCCTCTGAAAAAAGGATAAAAGTTAGAACCCTCTGGGACGATAGTTCATTTTATACTGAAAGAGCTACTAATGAAATGACAAAAATATTCGGTTCAAAGGTTTTTGATACACCTAAGCCTCTTAATTATATTATGTCAATAATAAATTGTATGGCAAAACCTAATGCACTTATACTTGATTTTTTTGCAGGATCAGGTACAACCGCTCATGCAGCGGCTGTTCTAAATAGCCTGGATGGTGGTTCAAGGAAAATAATCTTAATGGAAAGTAATCATCCTATTGCTAAAACGCATATCGCCTTCAAATCTGGGTTCAAAAAAATTTCAGATATAACAATATCGAGATTGAATCATATTTCAGATAATTATCCTGAATTTAGATACAAGAAAATATGTATAACAGAGTAATCGTTTAAGATTGAATCCCGAGCGAAATTTACGCTCGGCTTTTATCATATATCAACAAGTATAACAGAAAATTCAAAAAAAAGGTTATTATATATGAAAAGTGTTTTTCATAAAAAAGCAGCCGAGATGAAAAAAGAATGCAGATTTAGAATGAGATAATTTATTAATTCTATATCTGCATGAAAATCATTCAGGTTCTGCTGATTCAATCTTATAGCTGAAAATACTAAATTCTTTTATTAGGGTTGGTGGTTTGTTTTGTTGTTAATTTAATTTACAGATTCCATCTTTGGTATATAATGATTTGAAGGAGGTAGTGATGAACACTTATGCATATACTCGAGTATCAAAAGCAGATTCTGAGAGTGGTACTACTGATAATCAGGTTCATTTAATACAATCACAAATGAATATCGACATAATTTTCTCTGATGTTAATATCTCAGGCTCAATGCCTTTCATCGAACGTCCAGAAGCAAAAAAACTATTAAACTGCCTCAACAAAGGGGATACAATTGTAATAGCTAAATTAGATAGAGGTTTTCGTGATACCGCTGACTGCCTGAATACGGTTAAGTGGCTTCAGAAACGAAACGTCACGTTAAGAATCCTTGATATTGCACTTGATGTTTCAACCCCAATTGGTGAAATGATTTTGACCATAATGGCTTCAGTTGCAACTTTTGAACGCAAGCGTATCGCTGAACGAATCAAAGATGGGTTTGCAAATGGTCGTAAACAGGGTAAGAGTTATGGATACAGGCTTGAAGCTGTGCGTCGCTCCGTCGCTATAAGATCCTCTAAGCGGCGCCAGGAATCTTTAAAACGTTATGACATGATTCGTACCAACCTGAGTGAGATAATCGCTCAGAACGCTACTGAGGCTCAAATGCTTAATCATCTGAAGGCCATAGGCCAGCCCGTATCTCGCACAACTTTGCGTAACGCACTAGGGAAGTAGTTGAAGTTAGATAGAATGAATCGAACAAAATCTGTTCAATTTGCTTAATGAAAACTGTGATATCGTAAGTATAATGCCTTTACCACCACTTATATCTGACAAGAAAAAATGAAGCATTTGTTATTTGCTTTAAAAATTGAGTGTTATAATGGTTCTAGAAGTTATCTATCAGTAACTACTACTAACTAAGCCTAAGAAGATAGTATGTGGCTTTGCCACTGCATCTTCGATGCATAATAATCATTAATTAATGCATTTGTTATTTGCTTTAAAATTGAGTGTTATAATGGTTCTAGAGGTTATCTATCAGTAACTACTACTAACTAACCCTAAGAAGATAGAATGTGGCTTCGCCACTGCATCGAAGATGCATAATAGATACGATCATGTTTCAATTCACAGATCGTATCTATGTTTATAGTGGCGTTAATGAAACACTCGTTTACTTACAATTGCTTACCGTTCCACTAGCAATAACTTCCTGACTATCCATTATTGAAATATCACCTTTTCCTGTGCGACTATCGAACCAAATTGTCGTACTACCAGTATTATCTTCTTCATGATAGGTATGCTGTGTTCCTTTCTGTGAATGCTCACCAATCAATTTTAGCCTTGTACGAGTTATTTTACCGGTTTTTTCATTCTTCACATTAACGAGACAAGTTGGCACGTTATTAGCTTTTTGAATTTCATGTGGTGGAGAAAAGCGATCCCGCATCTGATTACCGAAGTTAGTGATTTCATCCATATTTACAGAATATGCAGAAGCACCAAATGAGAACGCTAATAATGAAGCTAAAAATAATCTTTTCATTTACAAACTCCTGTTAAGTAAGATAAAACATTAGTGGTTTTGTTTTCTGTCATTATCATTGTTGCTGACAGTGTTCGACGATCTACTTCAAGTTTAAATTTATATCCTTTATCATCTGATTCGTAGATGAAGTATTTCCCATCATTAGAAATCATCCGGTTTTTAAACAGCTTGGTGTCAGTTATACCACTGCCGTATTGTTTATATGAACATTCAAAGTCTGGTATTGGCTCTTTATTACAACCAGTGAGTGTTGCTAACGAGGAAATTACTAACAGAGGTAAAATAGATTTTTTTAGCACTTTAACCTAACCTAACTTAAAATTATCTGAACGGATCTGGTTTCGATTTTTCGCTGGCACCATGTTCGTTATCCACGGCTCTTCACATCAGACCACGTGGATTTGAATGTGTACAATTTTTAGCCTCCCAAGTGTGTTGTGTTAAGGATTTGTCTACCGAGTAACTGGTGGTAGTCGGTAGACATGGGATTTAGGAGCTATTGTTACTGCCTGACGAATTTTGACTAAGAAATGCTTAGTGCTGCGTGTATTGTATACTAAGTTTTACTTAGTGTAACCATCAGTGGTTAGCTAAATCTCTCTGCAGAGAAAAATCAGAACAAAAATAGAAATCAAAATTAGCTCATTAAAATCAATAGATTATCCGTTTCTAGATAAGTTGTAAGAATCATTAACGTATTTAATGATATGCGTATTGAGTCAAAGTTGATAATCGTTTTCACAGATCGGTATATAAGAATCGATCGGTTAAATCGATCATGTCTTTTACAGTAATGGGAATTCATTGGTAACTAACACCAGTAAAGAGTCATCCTTACTAAGTAATACTTAGTATATTTGCAGTGATAAGCTAAGAAAATCTTAGCCAAGGAATTTGGCTGAGGTCTATATGCTTATAAAAAGGTTGAAAGAAGCGCGTCTTAGAGCAGGATTTTCACAAGAAAAACTTGGTGTACTTGCAGGAATTGATGAGGCTTCAGCCAGTGCAAGAATGAATCAATATGAGAGAGGAAAACATACTCCGGATTTTGAGATGATGTGCAAACTTGCGAAAATATTGAAAGTGCCGGAAAATTATTTCTATACTACTGATGATGTTATGGCTGAAATGATATTAATATATAATAAATTGAATTATGACGATAAAAAAGAAATAGTCGAATTCATGGAGAGATTATTAGAAAAGTAATTTTATAGATATCGTTGTGATTTAGATATATGGAGTACTGCATACTCCATATATCTATTTAATCTTAAGTGATTGATAATTATTTATGAAATCATCAAATTCCTTTTCGAGTTATGGGTTGTGAGCATTCATTGGCCCTCTTTTTATTATTGGTTCAACATATTCATCGTAATGCTCAGTAAGCTCATAACCATCATTTGGTATCCCATTAATACTGATTTTATCATATTCCTTCATTTTCGATATGTCAAATCCAAATTTTTGAGCTTGTTCTCTGCTTAGCACTGAAATTGTAAAAGGTGAAACGTGGACTATAACAACATCATTCTGCTTTATATAGACCATGTGGTGTGTTTGTTGACTAACTTGCTGTGAATTCATTAAATAACTCGCTAATTTAGGTTTTTATTTCATAATAAAGAGTGAATATGTTAATTACTATGACAGATAAAATCAAGATGCTTATAATAATAGGGGTTCCCTTGGTTTGTCATTTAAGAAATTCTAGTAATTTTTTTGTATCAGATATGAAACTAATTTTACCTCCATCCCAAATGAAGCTCTGGGAATGTTTGTTTTTGTACTTAACTTTTATTCTCCATTTTTTGCCAATATTAAACACGGTTATCTTTTCAATTATTCGTTTAAGAATCATGTTCAATTCTTGAGGATCTTTAACTTCATGTAATAAGTTGAAATTAAATGATTTCTCTGAAATTATCATACTGTTCTGTTGCTTGATCTTCTCCTCAAGTCCTTGCAGTTTCTCTTCAAGATTGTTAATTGTTTGAATTACACTAATAGGAATTTTAGATAACTTGAGGAGCATATCGTTCAACTCACGAATCTTTGCTTCCACTGAGTTGCGCTCTGCCAGTAATGTTTTATCAAGACTGGTCTTCTTCTCAATCTTGAGTTCTTTCATTATTCTATAGAGTGCTATTTCTATATTTTTAAAATTCTTCGTTACATTGCATTTCCCATCTCTTGCATTCGCACAAACATGATATTGATATGTTTTCCCAGAAGCGACATGAAATTTTCTGACAAGGGCTCCTCCACATTCATGTTTTAATATTCCTGCAAAAGCATTGTATTCTGATTTATATCCGGGTTTATTCTGTTTCTGATCAGACTGCAAAAGCATGAATTCTTCTTTACTGATAATTGCAGGATAATAATTGTCTACAATATCAAGTAGAATAACTTTCCGATCTTTGGTTGTCTCTGATGTTTGATATGCTCCGTAAAGTGCAACTGAATTTATCGTTTTTCCAACGGTTGTATGATTCCATCCAGTTGAACGTAATGGTTTATGACATTCGTCATTTAACGTTTTAGCGATTTTATTTGTTCCAAATCCCTTTTGGCGTAACTCGATAATTCGTTTGACTGTGTCAAGTCTTTCACTAAAAACAAACTTATCTTGTTTTCTTTCTAACCAAAAAGGGAGGACTTTATTGATGACTTCACCGTTTAAGGCTCGTCTACGCTGTTGTGCTTTCGTCTCACGTAAACGCTGAGACTTTTTCTCGGACTCTTTATGTGCAAGATCAGCAGCCAGAGCTATCCTGATGACACTTACAAGATCATTGACAGATTCCCGGTTTAGTAATAAGCCATCAACCAACGAAGCGATGAAGACGTTGTTTTGCAGAATTGACTTAATGATTTGTTGAGTGACGTCGATACCTCGACGACTCAGACGGTCCAGTGATTCAATGATGATAGTCGAGCCTTGCTCAATTTGACCTTTCTCGATTGCTTCGAGCATATCTCCAAGCGAAGGCCTGTTTCCCTCTTTGAATGCTGAGATTCCGAGGTCTTGGAAGTTCTTATCTGATAGAATTAGATTATTATCATGTGCATACTGTTCTGCAAGTTCGGTTTGGCGTCTTATGGAGTCGCCCTGTTCTTGCTTCTTTGATGAGAATCTTATGTAAGAGTATGCTTTTCCGTTTTGTTTCATATACACCTCAGTAACTTACAAGAGAGTATCAATTTTGCTTCTTTGCAACAATATCACCATGCAGTTTGGCAGTAAGCCGCTGTTCGAAAATATCTCCGTCAAATTTGGCGGCGGCAACCGCTACGGCCTGATCGGTGCCAACGGCAGCGGTAAGTCCACCTTTATGAAAATTCTCGGTGGCGACCTGGTTCCTTCCGGCGGTAATGTCTCGCTCGATCCGAACGAGCGCCTCGGTAAACTGCGCCAGGATCAGTTCGCCTTTGAACAGTATTCCGTGCTGGATACGGTGATCATGGGCCACGGCGAGCTGTGGGCGGTGAAGGAAGAGCGCGATGCGATCTATGCGCTGCCGGAGATGAGCGAAGAAGACGGTTATAAAGTCGCTGACCTCGAAGAGAAGTATGGCGAGATGGACGGCTACACCGCAGAAGCGCGTGCCGGTGAGCTGCTGCTGGGCGTGGGTATTCCGCTGGAGCAGCACTACGGCCCGATGAGCGAAGTCGCTCCCGGCTGGAAACTGCGCGTGCTGCTGGCACAGGCGCTGTTCTCTAACCCGGAAATTCTGCTGCTCGACGAACCGACCAACAACCTGGACATCGATACCATTCGCTGGCTGGAGCAGGTGCTGAACGAGCGTAACAGCACCATGATCATCATTTCGCACGACCGTCACTTCCTGAACATGGTCTGCACCCACATGGCCGACCTCGACTACGGCGAGCTGCGCGTTTACCCGGGCAACTACGACGAGTACATGACGGCAGCAACCCAGGCGCGCGAGCGTCTGCTGTCTGATAACGCCAAGAAGAAAGCGCAGATCAACGAACTGCAGTCCTTCGTCAGCCGCTTCAGCGCCAACGCCTCAAAATCCCGTCAGGCGACCTCACGCGCCAAGCAGATTGACAAGATCAAACTGGATGAGGTGAAAGCATCGAGCCGTCAGAACCCGTTCATCCGTTTCGAGCAGGATAAGAAACTGTTCCGCAATGCGCTGACGCTGGAAGCCGTGACCAAAGGTTTCGACAACGGTCCGCTGTTTAAAAACGTCAATATGCTGCTGGAAGTGGGCGAAAAGCTGGCGATCCTCGGCCCGAACGGTATCGGTAAAACCACGCTGCTGAAAACGCTGATTGGCGAACTGCTGCCGGACAACGGCACCGTGAAATGGTCCGAGAATGCGCAAATTGGTTACTACGCGCAGGATCACGCCCACGACTTCGCCGACGACCTGAGCGTGTTCGACTGGATGAGCCAGTGGAAGCAGGAGAGCGATGACGAGCAGGCGGTACGCGGTATTCTCGGCCGTCTGCTGTTCAGCCAGGACGATATCAAGAAGCCAGCCAAAGTGCTGTCCGGTGGTGAGAAGGGCCGCATGCTGTTCGGCAAGCTGATGATGCAGAAGCCGAACGTGCTGATCATGGATGAACCGACTAACCACCTCGATATGGAATCGATCGAAGCGCTGAACATGGCGCTGGAGATGTACGAAGGCACGCTGATCTTCGTTTCTCACGACCGTGAGTTCGTCAGCTCGCTGGCCACGCGCGTGATTGAGATGACGCCGGGCAAACTGAACGACTTTACCGGCAACTACGAAGACTATCTGCGCAGCCAGGGCATCGTGTAAACCCGGCAATCAGGCGATACCTTGTAGGGGCCGACCCTTTTTTATGGTCGGCGCTGGATGCTGATAGTGCGGGCTGACCGAAAAAGAGGGTCAGCCCCTACAAATGCCTCGCTGCAAACGTAGGGGACGACCTTCTTTTTCGGTCGTCCCGAATCTATTCACCCACCTGGTTTTTTCCCGCGCGTTTCGCCGCATACAACGCCTTATCCGCCTCGGCAATCAGCTGATGGCGCGCGGTTTCGCTGCGGTCGGTCACCGCCACCGCTACCCCAATACTGATCGTCACAATTCTCTCCGGCGTATCGCTGCCTGGGTTAGGAATGCCGAGCTTTGCCACCGCCTCCGTCGCCTGTTCGGCAAAGCGCAGCGCCGCTGTGCGATCCGCCCCCGGCATAATCACCGCAAACTCTTCGCCGCCGTAGCGCGTCACCAAATCTTCCGGGCGGTGCGGCAGGCGTGACAGCGTATGAGCGATCTGTTTCAGGCAATCATCCCCGGCCAGGTGACCGTAGGTGTCGTTAAAGGCTTTAAACGAATCGACATCGATCATCAGCAGCGACAGCGGGGTGCGCAGCTTGTGGGAGCGCTCGACGTTGCGCTGCAGATAGAGGTCGAAATGGCGGCGGTTTGCCAGCCCGGTAAGACTGTCGACCAGCGCCAGCGTCTGTAAAGTGCGGTTCATGGCGGTAAGCTGATCGCGCACCTGAGTCAGCTCCAGCTGATTCCTCAGGTTGAGGGAAATATGGCGCAGCACCAGCAACCCGAGCAGGGAGATCACCAGCAGCAGGATCGCCGACAGCGCAATATAGACGCTGAGAGCGGAGAACCACTCCTGCAGCAGCGCCTTTTTATCGTAGCCGACGGCCACCACCAGCGGGTAGCGCTTCAGGCTGGAGTAGCCCAACACCCGTTCAATGCCGTCCAGAGCCGATTTATAGAGCGCGGTACCGTTTGGAGTACTCTTCAGCAGCCGGGTAAAGAGCGGGCTGCCGGAGATATTACGGTTAATGGTATTGTCGGCGAACGGGCGCGCGTAAAGGATATTGCCATCGGCCTGCATCAGCGCCAGCACGTCGCGATCGCCCATATTGTAATAGCCATAAACCTGCTTAAAAAAGTTCAGGCGAACGGTCGCCAGCAGCACGCCGCGAAACGAACCATCGAGATTATTCAGGCGCATCGAAACGGGGATAGCCAGATCGCCGGTCGAGCGGCTGCGGATCACCTTGCCAATATGGACATTGCCGTCGAGGTTCTGCTGATGATAGCGAAAATACTCGCGGTCGCTGTTATTAGCGCGCTGCGGAACATTGCCATCGGACGTGACCAGCCAGTTGCCTTCACTGTTGTAAATAAACAGGCCATGCAGCTGCGGCAGGCTGGCTTTGCGGTTGGACAGCAGATCTCTGAGATAGGGGGTGCGTTCATGGCGCAGGCCAATCAGCGAGATGCGGTCGCGCAGATCCTGTAACGTCAGGTCGACCTGCAGGAAAGTGTCCTCCGCCTGGCGCGACAGCGACTGCGAGAGGTTACGGGCATCGTTCTGCGAGCTGGTAATCATCCGGTTCCACGAGTTCCAGACAATCCAGCCGTTGATAACCATCACCGCCGTGACAATCGTCAGCAAAAAAACCATCATCATGCGGCGCAGTGAAGATTTTGTGCCTGCTGAAGTGGCGATCTGTTCATCGATCATAAGCTAATCAATCCTTTCGCTTCCCAGCATTCGCTTAACTATAGTGCTGGAAAGCTTAGCTGCACACCTCGCAGCGCGGATCTTTTGCCACATTCATACTGCGAAATTGCAGCGTCATGGCATCGTATAGCAATAGCTTTCCTGCTACCGCGCCGCCATAGTGCGCCAGCGCGCGGATCGCTTCCATCGCCTGGAGTGAGCCAATCACGCCGACCAGCGGCGCCATCACCCCGGCCTCAACGCAGCTCAGAGTCGACTGGCCGAACAGCCGGCTGATGCAGCGATAGCAGGGCTCGTCCTGACCCCAGCTGAACACGCTGACCTGGCCCTCCATGCGGATGGCGGCACCGGAGACCAGCGGAGTTTTGCTGTCAAAGCACAGGCGGTTGAGCTGTTCACGCGTCTCCACGTTGTCGCAGCAGTCCAGCACCAGCTGATGCGAGGCAATCAGGGCTGCCAGGGGAGCGTCATCCAGTCGCGCATTGACGGTGTCAATCTGGATCAGCGAGTTAAGCGCCGCCAGACGCAGCCGCGCAGAGTCGACTTTTGCCATCCCGACCTGCGCCTCAGCGTGCAGCACCTGGCGCTGCAGGTTAGAAACGGCGACGTGGTCGAAATCCAGCAGCGTCAGATGGCCGACGCCCGCAGCGGCGAGATACTGGCTGGCGGCGCAGCCCAGCCCGCCCAGGCCGACCACCAGCACGCGGGCAGACTTCAGCTGCTCCTGCCCCGCAAAGTCAAAACCGCGCAGCACGATCTGGCGGTTATAGCGCAGCATTTCGTCATCGCTCAGCTCGGGCAGCATCTCAGCCCTCCAGCAGCGCGTTGAAAGGCTCAACGTCAACCCATTCACCCGGCTGCACGTCGCCGCGCTCGCGCTCCAGCACGATAAAGCAGTTGGCCTGATGGAAAGAGCTAAAGACGTGCGAGCCCTGGTGGCCGGTGGTTTTCACCTCCAGCTCGCCTGCGGCATTGCGCTGCAGCAGCCCGCGCTGGAAGTCGAGGCGACCGGGTGATTTCTTCAGCAGGTCGGCGCTGCGCACGCGCTGGCGTGGCGGCAGCGCCGGGCCGCTCTGCCCGGTAAGCTTCGCCAGCAGCGGCTGCACCAGCTGATAAAAGGTTAATACCGCCGACACCGGGTTGCCCGGCAGGCCGCAGAACCAGCTGTTGGGCAGGCGACCAAAGGCAAACGGCTTGCCCGGTTTGATGGCCAGCTTCCAGAAGCCGACTTCGCCGAGTTCTTCCAGCATCTGTTTGGTGTAATCTGCCGCGCCAACGGAGACGCCGCCGCTGCTGATCACCACATCGCCCGCTGCATCGGCACGGACGAAAGCCTCGCGCAGCGCCGCCGGGTCGTCGCGAATAATGCCGAGGTCAATCACCTCGCAGCCGAGCTTATCCAGCATCAGCTGGACCGCAAAGCGGTTGGTATCGTAAATCTGGCCCGCCGCCAGCGGCTGGCCGACCGGCTGCAGCTCATCCCCGGTGGAGAACACCGCCACGCGCAGCTTGCGCACGACCGAAACCTGCGCAATGCCGAGAGAGGCCAGCAGCGGCAGCTCGGCGGCGCCCAGCCTGGTGCCCGCGCTCAGCACCTCGGTGCCCTGAAGGATATCCTCACCGGCACGGCGGATGTTCTGCCCGGCGCTGACCTCAGCGGTGATACGGACTGTATCGCCAATGCTTTCGGTCTGCTCCTGCATCACCACCGCCTCGCAGCCCTCAGGCAGCGGCGCGCCGGTCATGATGCGGATGCAGCTGCCGGCCGGCCAGGCACCGCTAAACGGCTGGCCGGCAAACGCTTTCCCGGCCACGGTAAGTACCGCACCGGGGGTAACATCGGCCATGCGCAGGGCATAGCCATCCATCGCCGAGTTATCAAACGGCGGTACGTCAATCGGCGAAGTCACCGCCGCAGCGGTAATGCGCCCCACGGCGGCGGGTAGCAGCACGCTTTCGCTGTCGCTAAGGGGGGGGATCTGCGCCAGCAGGGTATTGAGGGCATCGTCGAGGGAGATCAGTCCCGCAGTATAAGCTTCCATTGTGTCTCCGGTCGCATGCATAAATCTTAAAGCGCTATTATGGCGTGATTCCCCGCCAGGGTCACGTTTGCCCGTGCTGGCGGGGAAAATGTCGCATTCTGATTTATCTTAGAACCAATAGTTATTATCAGGGTGCGAACTTTCCTCTTTACATCGCCAGACTGCCTGCCTATAGTCAAAAATCGCATTTTCTCAATAAAATCATTCTAACTCAGTGTTTTTCATGCTGATTTGGCACACAGGGTAAATGAATTATGGCCAGAGCGACGATCGCAATTCATGGTGGCGCG
>Ga0308161_1002667_pt1 | contig 18567 bp, 16 predicted proteins | sample PhyFR2_FD_201034 | JGI IMG/M metagenome (GOLD analysis project Ga0308161, IMG submission 201034) | Phyllosphere microbial communities from UC Gill Tract Community Farm, Albany, California, United States - DLSLF.R2 | ecosystem: Host-associated > Plants > Phyllosphere > Unclassified | place: USA...
CAGATTGTGCAACTGGCCGATCAGGCACTGGAGAACGCACGCGGCATTGCGCGTGGTATTAGCGGCCAGCTGTCGCTGGGTTTTGCCAGCTCAGTGGCGTTTAATCCGCGTATCTTCACCCTGATCCGCCAGTTTACGCAACGTTATCCGGCGATGGAGCTGCTGACGCGGGAAGAGAACATGGCGTTGCTAATGCAGGATTTACAGGAGGGTTTACTGGATGCCGCTTTTATCCGGCTTCCGTGCGAAAGCAGCAAGGCGTTTAATCTGCGCGTCATCTCCACCGAAAAGATGCTGATTGCGCTGCCGCGCTGCCATCCCCTCAGCGGCACATCCACCGTGGCGCTATCCGCGCTGACGGAGGAAACCCTGGTGATCTTCCCGCGCGATGTCTCGCCCAGCCTGTATGAGTTGATTGTCACTGCCTGTCTGCGGGCGGGCTTTTCGCGCCATACCTTTCAGCAGGCTCCGCAGATCACTACGTCGCTGGGCATGGTGGCGGCGGGGTGCGGAATTGCGCTGGTGCCGGAGTCGATGCGCTGCGTCGATAACCCTGGGGTCAGCTTCTGTGATATCGAAAACAACACGCTATTTACCGACGTTGCCTTTGCCTGGCGTCGGCTTCACCCGTCAAAAGCGGTGCTGCATCTGCTGGCGCTGCTGGCAGAACAGCCTGCGGCACCAGGCTAAGCGGGTTGATAAGCGCCAGCTATTGAACTGAAAACAATAACCAACTGGCGGCCAGGGTGCCGGGATGCCAATAATCGGTGCATGACTACATACCGCGTAAGAGTCGGGTTTCACAACCCGTCAGCCCTGACATTCAGGCAACTGGATGAAATTCTGGAGCCACAGCGATTCTGGAGAACAGATTCGGCAGGCGGCCAGTTCCGCTATTTCATGGAGTATGAGTACCAGTCTGACGTGCGCGATCTCTGTTCGGTCTGCTCGCTGGCCTACAGTCAGGCCTGCAAAGTCAGAAAGTGCCCACTGATTCTGGTTGAGGTGATGAACTGATCCTTTCTGCCGATCCCGCCAATCTCATCACGGGATCGCCGGGTGTTGTTTTAACGTGAACCGCGCTGCATCAACAGGCTTAACGCGGCAGGCAGCACTGTGAGCGTCACCAGCGTACCGCTGACCAGACCGCCGATAATCGCCAGAGCCATTGGCCCCCAGAAAACCTGATGGGCGATGGGGATCATGCCGAGTATTGCCGCACAGGCAGTCAGCAGAATGGGACGCGCCCGGTGATGGGCAGCCTGTCGGATTGCCTCACCCGGAGGCAGCCCGGCACGGCTATTCACATCCACTTCACTGATCATGATCACCGCGTTGCGGATGATGATCCCCGCCAGGGCAATAATCCCCAGCAGTGCCACGAACCCCAGCGGTGTGCCAGCCGGCAGCATTGCGGATACAATGCCGGGCAGGCCAAACGGTGCCATGCTCAGCGCCAGTAGCATGCCGGAGAAGCGTTGCAACTGGATCATCAGCAAGACCAGCATGACGCAGATCGTCACCGGCAGCAGAGCAAACACTGAACCGTTGCCTTTGTCCGATTCGGCCGCCACGCCACCTTCTTCAATACCGTATCCTGCAGGCAGGGAGGCGCGCAGGGCGGCGACGGCTGGTGCGAGCTTCTGCGAAACCTGCTCAGCCCGCTGACCGGGCGCAATATCGGTCTGTACAGTGATGTAAGCCAGACGCTGACGTCGCCATATCACCGGGTCATCCACTCCCCAGTTCAGGGTTGCTACCTGTCGCAGCGGGATTTTCTGTCCGCTGGCATTGGTGATCATTAATCCTGCCAATGTGTTAGTGTCCTGCCGCTCCGGGTCATTGCTGCGCAGCACGACGTCGATCAGGCGGTTACGGTCGCGCAGGGTGGTCACCATGCTGCCGGACATCAGGGTATTCAGCGCGGTGGCTATCGTCTCGGAAGAGAGTCCGGCTGCGCGGGCTGCGGTCTGGTTCACCGCCAGCGTCATGACCCGTTCCGGCTCTCCGGCGGTAAGATTGACCTCACGTGTCAGCGGTGAGCGGGCGATCAGCGCCGCCAGCCGATCGGCCGCCTGCCTCACCCTGGCATTATCCGGGCCGGTGATGCGATATTTCAGCGGCCAGCCGACCGGTGGCCCCAGCTCCAGCGGCGAGACGCGGGTAGTGATATCACTGAAATCTACTGCCAGCTTCTGCGCCAGCCTGCTGCGCAGTCGATCCCGCGCCGCCAGATCTTTCGCCACCACCACCAGTTGCGCGATGTTTTCATTATCCAGCAGCACATCCATAGGCAGATAGAAACGTATTGCACCTGAACCCACATAGCTGGTGAAGTTCGCCACATCCCGGTCATTTTGGAGCATTTTTTCCAGCTGTACGGTACGACGCGCGGTTTCGGCCTGGGCTGCGCTCGCGGGCAATGTCAGGCTGACCAGCAGCTCGGGGCGATCCGAAGCAGGGAAAAATTCACCCTGCATAAACGTGGTGGCATAAAGACTGACCAGCAGCACCGCCATTGCTGCGCCAATCGTCATCAGCCGGTGGCGCAGAATCACCTCCAGCAGCCGGTGATAGCTGCGCGTCAGCACGCCTGGCGGCTGGTCGGCCTTGATGTGCCTGGCCGACAGCAGCCAGCAGCCGGTGAGCGGAGAGAAGATTACCGCGACGACCCACGAGCAGAGCAGCGCCAGGGTAATCACCACAAACAATGAGTAGCAATACTCTCCGGCACTGGAGGCGGCGAACCCGACCGGAATGAACCCGGCGATCATCACCAGCGTACCGGTCAGCATCGGAAAGGCAGTGGTTTTAAACGCATAGGTGGCGGCCTGCCACTTGCTGTCGCCCGCCTCGAGTCGTGCCACCATCGCCTCGACGGTGATCATGGCATCATCCACCAGCAGCCCCAGCGCGATAATCAGCGCGCCAAGCGAGATGCGCTGAAGTCCGATACCTGCCATTAACATGCCGGTAAAGGTCATTGCCAGTACCAGCGGGATCGCCGCGGCCACGACCAGACCGGCACGCAGTCCCAGCGAGACAAAGGAGACGGCTAACACGATGACGACCGCTTCGCCCAGTATGCGGACAAAGCCGCTGACCGCGTTTTTTACCACCGAAGACTGGTCGGCCACGCGGGTCATGGTGATACCGTGCGGTAACTGACCGGCCAGCATCTCCATGCGCTGACTGAGCTGCTGACCGAAATCGAGCATGTTGCCGCTGGCGGCCATAGAGATCGCCAGCCCGATAGCCGGAACGCCGTTAACCCGGAACGTCGGCGCCGGCGGTTCGGCAGGTTGCAGGCTGATGGTGGCCAGATCGGTCAGCGGAATAAAACGCTCACCGATATGCAGGGTAATCGCCCGCAGGTTTTCGACCGAGGTCAGTGTGCCGCTGACCCGCAGCGCGATATTCTCGCGGTCAGTTCGCAGGCTGCCCGCCGGGACGACATCGTTCTGGGCTTTAATGGCGTCGCTGACCTGCTGTAAATCGAGGCCCATGCCGTTCAGCTTGCGCGGCGAAAAGGCGATAACCACCTGCTGCTCCTGTACACCCAACAGGCTGGTTTTACCGATGTCGGGCAGACTGGCCAGATTGCGACGCAGGTTATCAACCCGGTCGCGCAGCTCTCTGGCGGTAAAACCATCCGCCGTGAAGCCATAAATAGTGCCGAAGGTGTCATCAAACTCGTCGTTAACGGCCGGACCCTGCACCCCCTGCGGCAGCGAGGGGGCAATGTCCTGCATCTTTTTACGCAGCTGGTACCAGATGCCGGCCACCTGAGAGGGCGGCGTGTCATCGCGCAGATTGACATAGATGACGGTTTGTCCGGCGCGGGTTTCGCTCTCAACCGCATCCAGCGACGGGATCTCCTGCACCTTCTGTTCCAGTACGTCTGTGAGCAGTTGTACGGTGGTGTTCACATCAGCGCCAGGCCATTGGGCTGAGATCACGGCGGTTTTGATGGTAAAAGCTGGGTCTTCATTGCGTGACAGATGTTCATAGCTCAGCACACCCGCCGCCATGACCAGCAGCATAAAAAAAATCACCAGTTGCTGATGCGCCAGCGCCCAGCCGGAGAGGTTAAAGCCAGCCGTTTTTTTCATGGTGCCTCCTGCGCAAGTGCCACTTTTTCGCCAGGCTGCAGGGTGCTGACACCGGCGGTGACGATGCGCTCTCCCGGCCGAATCCCGGCAGTGACGAAGATTTGCTGCGCGTTAAAACGGGCCAGTACCACCGGACGAAGCTGCAGGCGTGACGCCGCATCAACGACCAGCAGCGCGGGTTTGTCTGCGGAGCGGGTCAGGGCGCTGGCGGGAAGGGCAATGACTGGAGGATGTGCATCGGGAAGGCTGACAATGACCGTGGCACCGGGTGCCATCGCCTCAGGCGGTTGATTCAGCGAAATGCGTAGCCGCCACGTGCGGGTTTGTGGATCGGCCTGCGGGCTGATGTCACGCACCGTGCCGCTGGCCTGCACGCCGGGATCGGCCAGCAGTGTCACTTTCAGTGGTGTCTGGTCGTCAGGTCGCAGCAGCGCAGGCGTTGTCAGGTCAAACACCGCATCGCGTGCATCCCCCGCTGCCAGCGTCATCACGTTTTGCCCGGCGCTGACCACCTGACCTGGCTGTACCGTGATGGCGGTTATCCGGCCTGCGGTGGGTGCATTCAGCTGAGTCCAGTTGAGGTTATCCTGGGCATTTTTCATTGTCGCTTCGCTGCTGAGACGGCGGGACTGCGCGCTCTGCCAGTCTGCCTGGGCGCTGTCAAGCTGGCTGCGTGCGATGGCACCGCCGGGCATCAGCAGCTGCATCCGGTGCAGGTTAAGTGCGGCGACGCGTTCGGCGGCGCGAGCACTGTCGAGATCGGCTCGCGCGCTACTCAGCTGATTGTGTGACTGATCGTTTTCCAGCGCTGCCAGCGGTTGCCCGGCGCTGACGCGATCGCCCAACTCAACGGCACGGCTCACTACCCGGCCATCCAGCCTGAAGGCTAGCACGACCTCTTCATGGGCACGGATTTCGCCGGTCAGCACCAGTGACGCGTCACCGCTGAGCGGCGGGGCAACCACCGTTTTAACCGGGCGGAGCGGGGCAGCTGGCGGAGCAGGATTATCGTCCCGGCAGCCGGCTATGATGAACACCCCGAGCAGTACGAACACAATCGGCGCAAAGATATGAATATTAAGGAGATGACGCCACACCTGGCGGGCAGCATCCGAGAAGAAGTCTGTCATAACCGGGTTCCTTTAATGAGTTGTGCTCATTGAACCCGGCTTGTGTCCAGAAACGTTCCATGAACCATCAAGAAATGGTCAAGCCAGAACAATTTATTTCGCCGGCAGCGTTATCCCGATCAACAGACCGCCGTCGGCAGGGCGCATGGCGTGAAGTGACCCGCCGTGCGCCTCGACAATCGCTTTGGCGATCGACAGTCCCAGACCGCTGCCGCCGGAGTGGCGGGCGCGTGAGGAGTCAGCCCGGGTAAAGCGATCAAACAGCTGTGGCAGGAAATCTGGTTCCACACCCTGACCGTAATCACGGAAGGTCATCGTGATCGCCTGATCGTTCTGGCTGGCGGTGATCAGCAACGCGCCACCGTCGGCGGCATAGCGCAGCGCATTTTCACAGATGATAGTCACTACCTGGCCCAGGCGGAACGCGTCGGCGTATAACAGCAGGTCGTCCTGAGGCAGGATGCGGATGATAACGCCCGCCTGCTCAGCCTGCGGCATCAGCCAGCCAGTACGCTCACGCAGTAACTCGCTGAGATTAAACCGCTCGCGGTTCAGGGTTAGCTGTCCGGCATCCGCCAGTGACAGCAAATGCAGCTCATCGATCAGGCGGCTGAGTTGCATCAGTTGCTTCATGATCATCGCCAGCTGCTGCGGCTCAGCTGGAAAGACCCCATCCAGAATACCCTGCAACCGGCCCATCGCTGCGGTCAGTGGCGAACGAAGCTCATGCGCCATCGCCACATGTGAGGTGCGCAGCTCACGCTCGTAACGCGCCAGTTGCTGCGTCATCTGATTGAAATCTTCAGTAAAGCGCACCAGCTCCTGGGGGGCTTCTTTTACTATTACCGCCGATCGGCCAAATTCCCCTTTCGACACGGCTCGCGCGGCAGTAGCCAGCTGGCTGAACTGCGCCGAGAGCGGACGGGCGAAGCGCAGCGCCATCACTACCATAAACGGGATTGTGACCACCACCAGCACGATCACGGTAAGCCAGTCGGACGAGGCAAGCGACGGATCGGAGAAGTTGATGCCCCACCACTGATCGATAATCTGATGGAAGCGCACCGGATCGCTGGCGGGATGGTGGCGCAACTGCGTGAACTCATCCAGCAGTGCGGGCGGCATCCGGTAATAGACCCAGAATGCCTGTACCGCGTAGCGCAGCCACATACAGATGGCGATCAGCACTACGCTGCCAATCGCCAGAAACAGCACCCGGATGCAGATCCAGCGCCACAGTGAGGTATGCGTATCGTTCTTCATGGCTGTCTGAACCGGTAGCCGACGCTGCGAACTGCCGGTAAGACGTCGGAGATGCCTGCGGCTTCCAGTTTGCGGCGGAGGTTATAGACATGGGTATCGACTACCCGCTCGAGCGCATCGCTTTCCGGCAGACAGTGCTCCAGCAGAAACAGGCGGGTAAACGGACGCGTCGGGGCGCGCATCAGGGTGACCAGCAGGGAAAATTCGGTCGGTGTCAGATCGAGGCGGCGCGATGAAGGACTGTCGCTATCGACTACTGCGGTGAGTGCCACCGGGTCCACCACTAAACCCGCCCAGCGCAGTGTTTCTGCTGCGGGGACGTGACTCTGGCTGCGGCGCAGTACTGCCTGAACGCGCGCCACCACTTCGCCCGGATGATAGGGTTTGACCACGTAGTCATCCGCGCCATAGCGCAGTGCGCCGATGCGGTCCGGCGCATCACCCATCGCTGTCACCATGATTACCGGGGTATCGTCACGACGTCGCAGCGCGGCCAGCACTTCAGTGCCGTTCATGCCGGGTAGCATGATATCCAGCAGGATCAGATCGGGCTGCCAGCGTCTGGCGGCATCCAGCCCGCCGGGCCCGTCACCCGCAATCATAACTTCATAATTTTCACGTTTCAGGTAGGCCTCAAGTACGCCCGCCGCATCAGCATCATCTTCAATAATCAGTACACGTTTTGACTGCATTTTCGGATCACCTTGACTGTTTCTTCATAAATCCCTGGTCGTTCATTGACACTCGCCTCGCATACTCCGGCCAGTGACGCGGCTCTGAACCCCTCAGCTCCGCACCTGATGTGATAATGAGGAAACGTGATGATAACCGGAAAAATAACGCTTCACATGGTCTGTTTTTCGCTGGGATTCAGCGCCGCTGCTGCCATGGCTGATGAGACTACGCCGCCGCCCAGCGTTACGCTGGGCATTGCGGGCACTAATGCACCACGCTATAGCGGCGCAGATAAGCAGCACTGGCAACTGATGCCGGTGATTCAGGCTCGCGACGGGGCTTTCTTTTTAGACTCGCAAAAAGGGATTGGCTACGACCTGCAAGCAGATAACGGGCTTTATCTGGAACATACGCTGGGCTACGGGCTGGGCCGTTCTGATCGGAATTCATCCTGGCGTGACGGGGATGACCGGCTAAGGGGCATGGGAAAGATCGATGCCACGGTTAACACCGCGCTGGCGGTGGGATGGTCAATCACGCCATGGTTTGTGCTGGAGGGTAAAGCGACGCTGCCCCTAAGTGACAGTCAGGGCGTGCAGTATCGGACTTCCGTTACTCTGATCCCCTGGCAGACCCGCGACGATACGGTGGTACTGCAGGTGGCGGGACTGTTTGGCGACGGGCGTTATATGAATACCTGGTATGGCGTTAACAGCAAGCAAAGTGCGCGCAGCAGTTTTGAACGCTATGACGCGGCGGGTGGGTTTTATGGGACGGACACCAGCCTGACCTGGAGCCATCAGTTCACGCCCGCCTGGGCTGCCAGTGTAATCGGCGACTATAGCTGGCTGGATAAGCATGCTTCAGATAGCCCAATTGTCGCCCGGCATAACGGCGCATCGGCCACCCTGGCATTGAGCTACACCTTCTGAATGGCACCATGAAGAAAAGTGAGATGCGCAGCCACCGGCATTTGCTTGCGGCGCTGATTCTGTTGTATGTGCTGGTCTATACCCTGACAGGCGTGGCGCTTAGCCTGTTGGATGCGCCAGTGCAGGGGTAGTGCACGGCGGCGGTTGTTGATCGCTGTAAGGCGCAGAGTGACTGCGCCAGGCATTTTCATTTTCTGCGACAGATGTCAGGCACGCTGGTCTCGATGGTATAGATGAATGATCTCTTCAGACAACTCGCGCGCCAGCATCGAAGTCATTAAGTGATCCTGCGCATGAACCATAATCAGCGTCATGGGTTGGCGGCCTTCGCCTGCATCCTGTTCGATCAGTCGGGTTTGCATTTTATGCGCCTGTCGGGTGAAGGTATCCGCCTCGTGCAGCAGTACTCGCGCCTGTTCGATTTTACCCTGACGCGCCGCCTGTAACGCCTCAAAACAAAGGCTGCGCGACTGGCCCGCATTAACAATAATTTCCATTACCGCCTCTTCCTGATCGATCATGCTAAATTCTCCGGATGGTTAAAACCGTTACGAGCAGCAGTTGCAGCAAACCATTCGCCGCTTTTTTTCACCGTGCGTTTCTGGGTGGTGATATCAAGCTGGACAAAGCCGTAACGGTTTTTATAGCCGTTACACCATGACCAGTTATCAATAAAGGTCCACATATGGTAACCGAGACACTGGCTGCCCTCGCCTATCGCCCGGTGAACCCATTTAAGATGTTCAGCAACAAAGTCGATGCGGTATTGATCGTCTATCTGTCCCGCCTGAACAAAGCGTTGTTCATCTTCGACACCCATTCCATTTTCCGAAATAAAACAGCGTGGATTGCCATAATTCAGCCGAAGATTAGTGAGAATGTCATAGATGCCTGGCTCGTAAATTTCCCAGCCACGGTAAGGATTCATTTTCCGGCCCGGCATCTCATAATTTTCAAAAAACCATTCAGGCATAAACGGAGCGGCAGGATTAATTGCGCTATCGCGACATTTAACCCGCCGCGGCTGGTAGTAATTGACACCCAGCAGATCAATGATGCCGTCAGCGATCAGGACTTTGTCCTCAGCCAGCGTTAACGGTAACTGGTCGTATTGCCTGAGCAACGCGACCAGATCCGCTGGAAATTGACCCCGTAAGACCGGGTCGAGAAAACTGCGGTTAAACAAGAGGTCTGCATGATGAGCGGCCGTCAGATCCGCCGGGTTCTGAGACCGGGGATAGGAAGGTGTGAGATTAAGCACAATGCCGATCTCCCCCGCCGAATGGCTGGTCCGGAAAGCCCGGACCGCTGAGGCATGTGCAATTACGGTGTGATAAGCCACCGTCGCCGCCCGGCGGAAATCGACGACGTTAGGATAATGGAAGTCATACAGATAACCCCCTTCCACCGGCACAATCGGCTCGTTAAACGTGAACCAGTGAAGGACACGATCGCCGAAAAGCTCAAAGCAGAGACGGGCGTAGCGACTAAACGCTGCAACGACCTGACGACTCTCCCAGCCTCCCTGTTCCTGCATCGCCATCGGCATATCAAAGTGAAACAGCGTGATAAAGGGAGTAATGCCCTGAGCCAGCAGTTCATCAATCACCTGGTTATAGAAGACCACAGCCTCCTGATTGACGTCACCGGTGCCATCCGGAATCAGCCGCGACCAGCTGATTGAAGTGCGGAAACTGTTGTGATTCAGCTGCTTCAGTAAAGCGATATCCTGACGCCAGTGCTGATAAAAAGTGGACGTCTCAGCGGGACCGATTTGCTGATGGAAACGCGAAGGCTGTTGCGTATACCAGTGATCCCAGATGGTGGCGCTTTTACCACCGTTCAGGCTATCGCCTTCGGTCTGCAAAGCGGAACTGGCGCTACCCCACCAGAAGTTATCAGGAAATATCAGTTGCATGGTGTCTCTCTCCAGGGGGATTAGGATGTGCCGGCTGTTTCAGCCAACGGTGCATTTGCCTGCGCTTTTTCCTGCTCATTTTTCATCAGAGATCGCTCATAAGCTCGCAGGAACGGCAGGTAACACAGCGCAGAAAGCACCATGCAGACCAGGCACATGACCACCGGACTGATTGCCCAGTTAGCCGCCCATGAGGCGCCAATTGGCGCTGGCGTCGTCCACGGCGTGAGCGAAACTACCTGAGCCAGCCAGCCCATCCGGGTGGCGGTATAAGCCAGTACGGCGTTTAGCATCGGCACGCAGACAAAGGGAATAAACATCAGAGGGTTCATGATGATCGGTGCGCCAAACAGGATCGGCTCGTTGATATTGAAAAAGCTCGGCACAATACCCATCCTGCCGATGGTTCGCAGATGGGTGGCGCGACTGCGCAGCAACAGGAAAGCCAGTGGCAAAGTAGAGCCGACACCACCGATCAGAAGGTAGTGATCCCAGAAGCCCTGAAGATAGATGTGCGGCAAGACAGTGCCTGCCGCCAGAGCAGCCTGATTAGCAGAGAGATTAGCCATCCAGAACGGATTCATGATGCCGGTTACAATCAGCGCGCCGTGAATACCGGCGAACCAGAAGATCTGACACAGCAGCACCGACAGGAGAATGGCAGGTAAAGAGTCAGACGCAGAGACCAGCGGTGCCAGCAGATGCATAATGGCCTGTGGAATGATCATGCCTGTTTTAGCTTCAATAAACAGGTTCAGCGGATGAAGGGTGCCGATAATCACCACCACCGGAATCAGGATCTCAAACGATCGTGCGACGCCGGTCGGTACCTCTTTTGGCAGACGGATAGTGATGTTGTTGTGCTTCAGCCAGGCGTAAACGCGGGTAGCGTAAATGGCAGTAATCAGCGCGGTAAAAATGCCCTGACCGGAAAGATACTCGGTTGAAATAGTGTGATTTGAATAAGGAGCTGCCACCAGCAGAAAGGCCATAAAAGCCAGCAGACCAGACATCACCGGATCCAGCGCGAATTGCCGTCCCAGGCTGGCCCCGATACCCACTGAGATAAAGAAGGTCATGACTCCCATGCTGAGGTTAAACGGCAACATCAGCTGGTCACGGTAGGTGGCAGAAAAATCGAGCCAGGCTCGTGCCACGCTGTTAGTGCTGGTGGCAGAAAAGGGGGGAAAGATAAATACCAGCATAAACGAGCCAATAATCATAAACGGCAGGGCAGCAGTAAAGCCGTCACGGATGGCTATAACATATTTCTGCTGACCCAGCCGACCAGCAAGTGGCGTAATTGATTGCTCGATCACGGCAATCATCGATTGATAGAGGGAACTCATAAGGCCGCCTTTTCATGTGCTGCCGCGATCAGTGACAGGGCAAAATCCAGCACCTTGTCCCCCCGCTGCATGCCGTAATCCATCATATCGATTGGTTGTACCGGAATATTCTGGCCTGCTGCTTTTTCCGTCAGGCTTTGCAGCATGTACTTCACCTGTGGCCCAAGCAGAACCACCTGATAGCGGGAAAACTGCTCATCAAACTCCGCCACGCCAAATGCCTTGATCTCAACGGGTAGCCCCTGCTCAGCGGCGGCTTCCTCCATTTTTCGCACCAGCATGCTGGTAGACATACCTGCTGAACAACACAACATGATTTTGTACATGGTTACTGTTCCTCACCTTAAACACTCAAGTGAGGCTGATTGGATAACATATGGAAACCGGTTTCCATCCTGATTGGCAAGAAGTGTGATGGCTGTCAGAAAGCATTAATTAGTGGTTTTTTTAATTAGATAGCGATCACAAAATGGCTGAAAAGCCACGGTAAGACAGGTGTATGGGAAATCGGTTTCCACGGCATAATGAAAAAGCTATACTTCGAGCTACGAAGAGATACGCAGCATGACAAAGTTGGCTTTTTTGGCGTAGTGCCATTTTCAGGGGAGAACGATGTCTACTATCAACGATGTATCGCGGTTAGCTGGGGTCTCTAAAGCCACAGTTTCCCGGGTGTTGAGCGGTTCACGTGGCGTGAAGGAAGCGAGTCGGCTGGCGGTACTGAAAGCCGCTGAAGAGCTGAATTACCGGCCTAATGTTATAGCCCAGTCATTGTTCAGTCAGACAACCCACTGTATTGGCGTAATCTGTGCCCAGGAAAATGTTAACCAGATTACCGCCTGGCTTTTCGCACTGGAGAAACAACTGCGACAGCATCAAAAACATCTGCTATTACGCTTTGCACGCAGTAAAAGCGAAATTCTCACCGCACTTGACGAGCTGAGTTGTGGCCTGTGCGATGACGTGCTGATTATCGGTGCGCACTTCCCGCTTAACATTGATGATGAACATGTCATTCTGGTCGACTGTGCCGAAGCGGAAGGGCCAAACAGCATTCAGTTCGATCACGCCTTTGCCGCTGAGACAGCCTGCAATTTCCTGATTAATCAGGGCCGCCGTCAAATTGCGTTGATCCAGCCAGAAAACGGCAGCACGGCCGGGCAGGTGTTACATGGCTATAAGCTGGCTCTGGAAAATAATGTTTTACCCTTTAACCGCAGTCTGGTCATCACTGATGCAGTCTCATCATCGGTAGCTATTCAGATGCTGTTGAATAACGCCAGTAGCCGTATTTTTAATGCATTACTGGTAGCTAACGAGCAGGAAGCACAGCGCGTTATCACGCAGTTGCAGGCGTTTAATAAATCGGTGCCTGATGACGTTATGGTCTTTAGCCTGGCGGGTTCAGTCAATTTGCCTGGTCTGCCTGCTATACCGGCAATTGAATACTCCCTTGATGCCCTTGCCTCCCGGATCGTCAGCTGGCTAACTGCCACTACCCAGCAGATGCTGGGTAGTTCGGTATTACGGGGTGATTTAATTATTCCCGACTGGCGGCAGCGATAATTAAGTGAATGGTTAAGTGATATGTGTCTGCTGGCGCTGCAGGAAATTCCAGGTTGCGCCCAGCATGCCGGAGTCGTTGCCGTAGGTCGCGGCATCAATCGGAATATCCAGATCATATTTTGCCAGCTGCGCTGCCAGTTCCTCAAGGAACGGCTCACGCGCGGTTATTCCCCCACCGATAAATATCATCTGCGGATCAAACACGCTGAACAGGTTATATAAGCAGGCCGCAAGATCCTGGTAAAATTTATTCACCACCTGCTGCGCGGCTTCTTCATTGCGATCATATGCGTCAAAGACATCTTTACCGGTGACGTCGTCTGGAGATTTATCGATAAGCTGACTGTAATTCTCCTGAAGCGCCGTCATGGTACAGCTCTGGCTCATGGTGTGGCGTTCAATATTGCTGCTGGTGGGGGGCGAAGTCAGCAGACAGCCAAACTCGCCCGCGCGATTACGACCGCCCCGGATCAGCGCACCGTTGCAGAAGGCCGCTCCGCCTAATCCTGTACCAATGGTTAGCATCAGGAAATCACTTAATTTTTTTGCTTTTCCCAGCCACTGTTCAGCCAGTAAGGCGCAGTGGGCATCATTTTCGACTGTGGCAGGCAGTGAGGTTTTTTCCGTCAGCCACTGGCTGAGATGAAACTGGTCGAAGTCCCGAATGGTGCCGCCCATGGCGATATATCCGGCTTCTGCATCAATATAACCGGGCGTGCTGACGGCGATGCCAGCACAGCCGGGATTTTTCTCCAGCCAGGCCAGGATCTCATCAAGTATTTTGTCGCGTGAATTATGAGAAATATCAGCACTGTCATTGGTCAGAATATTTCCCTGGTTATCAATCACGCCCATTTTTAAAGAGGTACCACCAATATCGAAAGCTGCAATCTTCATTAACGTTCTCTGAGGTTGTTTCCATCCGATTAATTGTAGTGCTGAAAGAATAAGGGCAGGAGGCCTGGCGGAGGCAATTTTGTCAGGAAAGGTACAGATTTATAAAACGAATGTGGTACAGAGGGCGTTTTGATCGTTCCCGGCACACAGAGAAGAAGTGAGCACGCTTTTTCAGGACGTCTGATGTATAACCCGCGCTGAGAGGGCGTCTGGCAGCGCGGGCTTAATCGTCACTATGCCGTCATTACCACTTACGCAACAGGAGACTGGCGTTGACGCCGCCAAAGCCAAAACCGTTCGACATGGCATAAGTCAGTGCGGTGCGACGTGCATTGAGCGCCACCAGGTCCAGATTGCCTGCAGCTTCATCGGGATGATGAAGGTTCAGCGTCGGCGGAATAAGCTGCTGGCGCAGCGCCATCAGCGTAAATATTGCCTCAACGCCGCCTGCCGCACCCAGCAGATGGCCGGTGGCGGACTTGGTTGAGGCGATCGCGACCTGCGAATCATCGCCAAATACTGCGCGAATAGCCGCCAGCTCACCGTGATCGCCAACCTGAGTTGAGGTAGCGTGTGCGTTGATATGCTGGACGTCGTTCGGGCTGATGCCCGCCTGGCGCAGGGCGGTTCTCATCGCCCGCGCAGCCCCGCTGCCATCCTCCGGACCCGCGGTTAAATGGTATGCATCGGCGCTGGTGCCATAGCCGACAATCTCTGCCAGCGGCGTTGCGCCGCGTGCTTCGGCATGGGCCAGCGACTCAATCACCAGCAGGCCGGCACCTTCGGCCATCACAAAGCCGTTTCTGTCGCGATCAAACGGACGTGAGGCATGGTGCGGCTGATCTTCATAGCCCACACATAGCGCACGTGCAGCCGCGAAACAGCCCAGCGTGACGCGATCCAGCGCCGCTTCTGTGCCACCACAAATAGCAATGTCCGCTTCACCGCTTCTTATTAACCTTGCGGCGTCACCAATCGCCTGAACCCCTGCCGCACAGGCAGTAACGGGCGCGCCCAGCGGACCGGTGAAGCCGTGTTTGATCGAGACATGACCGGCAGCCATGTTGGCCAGAAACGAAGGCGCTGTAAAGGGTGAGAGCCTGCGCGGACCGCGCGCGTCAGTAGTGCGCACCGCGTCGGCAATGGCACCAAAGCCGCCGACGCCGGAGGCGATAATGGTCGCAGTGCGTTCACGCGCCGCCTCATCTTCAGGATGCCAGCCCGCCTGATTCAGCGCTTCTTTTGCTGCCAGCAGCGCGAATTCTATAAAGCGCGACATCTTTTTACGCTCTTTCGGCGCAATGAACGCCTCAGGGTCGTAACCTGCCAGCGGATCTTCATCGATGCCCGGCACGCTGCCACCTACTGAAATACCGGTGCCAGCAGTAAGCGTATCGGGCAGGGCACGTATACCTGATTCTCCTGCCGTTAAGCGCCGCCAGACGGTTTCAACGCCACAACCGAGTGGCGATACGATGCCCGCGCCGGTAATGACAATACGTTGTGATGAGGTTAAATGACTCATTGGGTTGCTCCCGTAGATAGTCCGGACAGTGATTGAAATACTGCTGCCGAGAATAGATACACGCCTGGAGCGCGAAGAGTAAAACCCTGCGTAGGATGCTGCGATAGATGAACGCAGGGAGGGAATACAGCAGACAGAGATAAGCTTAGCAGCATCGGAATCCAGAGCGATAACCAGACAGAGTGCTATCGTTGCTCTTGTGACTAAACAAGTCAATAGTCACATGATGCGCAATGCTCAGGGGGCAAGGCTACGTAACACCAGCGCTGCCAGTTGTGCAGAGGCTTCTTCAGCGTCATCAAGGCTGTACTGCAGCAGTACCGGACTGGCGTAGGGTTTGATCACCCGATAGATTGCCTCCGCCGCTTCGTCTGCCGGGGTTTTACGTTCAAACTCACCCGCTTCACGCCCCTGGCGGAGGATCTGCTGGATCAGGCGGAGCAGTCGCTCTTCATGAGCCATCGCCGACGGCCAGCGATCGCGTGACGCAACGGCGGCAATGTCATAGAGTTTACGTTCGTGAAAAAAGAGTTCAGTTCCGGTGACGGAAAGCGTGCGAAACAGTCGCCGCAATTGTTCCGATGCGCCTGGCGCATCGGCAAGCGCGGCTTCGACGCGCTGCATAATCATTGCCAGCCGGTTGGAGCAGATTACTTCACCAATCGCCTGTTTTGATTCAAAAAATTTGTAGATATACGCTTTGGAAAAGCCGATAGCACGGGCGAGATCGGAGACGGTAGTTTTTTCGTAACCATAATGCGCGAAGTGCTGCATAGCAGCATCGACAATCTGGTCACGCACATTGTGCCCGGCCGGGCCGCGTGTGCCATTTTCTGTTACGGATTGAGTCATTGTCAGAACCTGGCAGATAAAGGGTGGGTGAAAAAATTCAGTGACCACTGTTATGGATGGTCACATTTTAGGCCCTGATGCGATGAAAATCCAGGGTTCGCAACGAATTTAGAAAGTTGACTGCACTTAACGCGCACAGGTGGCAAGCTGGCGAGGTCGAGGCTGATATTGTCTTAGCGGATTAGCATTAATATGAACGGGAAAAGCCTGCATTCTTCTGGGGAGTTCGCCTTTAAAGCCGGTTATCAAGCTTAAAACAGGATAAAAGAGTCTAAGCTCGCTTGCATGCCGAATTTTGATGTTAACTTAATATCACCTGTGTGAGCTGACCGATTTAGCTCTCTTTAGTGCTTCTTTAAATAAGCTGAATTATACTGTCGGAAATGAGCGCAAATTCAGTGATTTCTTAATGATTTACATTATCGATGACCAGGTTACCTACAATTCAGATGACTGTACGCTGAGTCATATTCCCACCCAGGAAACGCTGAGTCTGAGTATTTCATCGGGGCGGTTGTTTGAGCAGTTGCTGAATTCCCAGGGAGAAATACTGGCGCGAGAAACCTTGCTGACCGAAGTCTGGGATAAATATGGCCTCCGTGGATCAAACAGTAATCTGAATCAGTATCTGAGTATTCTGCGCAGAGCGCTCGCGGCTTATGGTTGTGAAAATCTGATTATCACCATTCCGAAAATCGGCATCCGGCTGAATACTGAAATTAAAATTGAGCGCGAACCTTCCCCGGCTTTTGTTGTTTCAGAGGATCAGCGTGATGAAGAGCCTGCGGAAAGTGCAGTTTCCAGCCAGGATAGCCCGGCGATAAGCCCCGATTCTGTTATGGCTGATAAGCTTGTTAAAAAATCTTTCCTCACCGTCAGGCAGGCCATCTTTGCAATTGTTATGTTGATGTTGCTGGGAAGTGCTTTCTGGTACTTCACTATAAGTGAGTCTGCTGAAAAGAATTCCTCTATGAGTACTATCAAACTGCAAGGCGGCTGTGAGGCGGTGATTATTCAGGGGCTGGATGTGTTTGAGCAAAAGTCACTGGATAAGCAGATTCTTGAAATTCTTCGAGAGAATGATCAATCCTGTGTGCCGGGACGACGTATCTATTTCGATAAAAATACTTCACTCACAACGACTGATTATGGCAGGACCGTTCTCTCCGCATGTAACCTTAACAGCAGTGGCCATATCGTTTCCTGCGACAGCTTCTATTATCTTGACTGGAGAATGTTTTGAAACGGAACGCCATACTCATGCTGACGTTAACACTCGCTGCGCTGCTGCTAATGATTTTTGCCGGAATTAATTATTTTAAGCCCCGGCCTGACGATTTGCCTTTTCGCTGCTCCACGTTCAGCCTCTACGATCTTAGCCGCCGTGATGGTGAAAAGATTAACTTTGCTGTTTCTCATGATCTTCGCTTTATTGATTCTAAACTGGGCTATCTGTTGCTGAATGGGCAGGTGACTTTTGGTGATAAAGTGACAACGCTAAATCGACGCATTGCGTTGAGCGCAGGGCATAAAATTGATAGTGGCACTTATCGCTATAAAATAAGAACGGTTATTACCGCAACCAACGATACGACGCCAGATGCCGTGTTTAATCTGCTGCTGTCGGAAATCACGCTCGATCCTGGTTATCTGCAGCTGGATATCAAGCAGGTGGATAAGAAAAGTTACCTGATCGGCGGGCCACTATCATACTTGTTCACCTGCCAGCGGTACTGAATTCGAAAATAAAAGAGTTAAGTCGCGTTCAAAAAAATGAGCCCGGAAGGAGGGCGTTTCCTTCCGGGGTTGCTTACTCGTTCTGCAGTGACTGCCAGGCAAGGGCTGTCAGGACCAGGTCTGAAAGCTTTTCAGAACATCGTTAAAAAGCTGTATTTCCTGAGTGTTTAGTGGTGCTGTCTTAGACAATGAAAAGATCAACACATCATCCAGGTTGAGTGTAAAAATTGCCTGCTTTTGATAAAGGCGAATATTATCCGGCCGCAGAAAATCATAGGTGATCATGATACCCGTAGTCAGGTTATCACCTAACACCACTGGCTGATGTCCTTCCTGTTGCCAGTCTTTTATCTGCTTTTGCAGAATAGCAAGCTGGCTAAAAATATACTCTTCTGGATTATTATGATCACCTAGCTTATCGCGGGAGAGGGTAATTGGCGGCAGAATAGATCGTGAATCAGCCAGCGTATTCAGCGTTCGCTCACAGTAACCTTGCGGCAAAGTAATCATGCCTTCAGTGAAGCGGCAAATAGTCTTATCCATGGGTAATCTCCGTGTCATTGTGGGTTGCTGCCTGGCCAAATAACTGCTCTGCCGTGACTTCGCTGAGT
>Ga0308161_1002668_pt1 | contig 18556 bp, 17 predicted proteins | sample PhyFR2_FD_201034 | JGI IMG/M metagenome (GOLD analysis project Ga0308161, IMG submission 201034) | Phyllosphere microbial communities from UC Gill Tract Community Farm, Albany, California, United States - DLSLF.R2 | ecosystem: Host-associated > Plants > Phyllosphere > Unclassified | place: USA...
GTTGAACGTTCAGAAAAACCTGAACCGCGCTTCCGACGCTCTGTCCACTTCGATGCAGCGCCTGTCTTCCGGCCTGAAAATCAACAGCGCCAAAGACGACGCCGCTGGCCTGCAGATCTCCAACCGTATGTCTTCGCAGATCCGCGGTAACACCCAGGCCATCCAGAACGCCAACGACGGTATCTCCGTTGCCCAGACCGCTGAAGGCGCTCTGCAAGCTACTACCGACATCCTGCAGCGTATGCGTGAACTGGCTGTTAAAGCCCGTAACGGTACCAACGGCACTGCTGACCAGACCGCTACCAACGCTGAATTCGCTCAGATGTCCGACGAGATCACCCGTATCTCGGCTTCGACCAACCTGAACGGCAAAAACCTGCTGGACGGTTCGGCTGGCACTGTGACCCTGCAAGTGGGCGCAAACACCGGTTCGGCTAACCACATCGACCTGGTACTGAGCTCCAAGTTCGACGCCGTCAGCCTGTCGGTTGGCAGCGGCACTGTTGTACTGACTGGCGCCAGCCCTTCTGACGCTGCCGTCGCCATCGACAGCGCGATCACTGCAATCGACGCAGCTATCGCTAACATCGGTGCAACCCGCGCCAGCCTGGGTGCTTCGCAAAACCGTCTGACCAGCACCATCCAGAACCTGCAGAACATCACTGAAAACACCACCGCTGCTCAGGGTCGTGTACAGGACACCGACTTCGCCGCTGAAACTGCTAACCTGACCAAGCAGCAGACTCTGCAGCAAGCTTCGACCTCCGTACTGGCTCAAGCCAACCAACTGCCTTCCGCTGTACTGAAGCTGCTTCAGTAATTTCGGAATGAGTTTAAGCGGGGGAGTGCGCTTGTCGTGCTCTCTCGCTTTTTTACGTTAAGAGGTGATGGGCATGGACATGAGCGTAAAGCTTAACGTGTCTTATCCGGCTCCCAAGCCAGTGCCACCGGTTGCTGACAAACCGTCAGAGCTGCCTAAAGTCCAAAAGACTGAAGCGCCGGTCGCTGCCAAGGATCAGGATGCGGACGGCGCCAAGTTGAAACTGGCGGTGCAAGAGATAGAAAAGTTCGTCCAGTCGATCAAGCGTAATCTGGAGTTCTCGATCGACGAGCATTCCGGCAAGGTCATCGTCAAGGTGATCGCGAGCGAGACGGGTGAAGTCGTTCGACAGATTCCTTCCGCCGAAGCCCTCAAACTGGCCGACAGCCTCGCCAATGCAAGTCATGTATTGTTCGACGCCAAAGTCTGATAAATGGCATGAATAGTGTTTGTTCGTTCTCAGGACGCGTGTAACGGTCAAAAGAATGGCAACAATCTGAAGGGAGATGCACATGGCAAGTCCAATTCTACCGGGTTCCGGACTGGGTTCCGGCCTGGACATCGGCGCGATCGTGACCGCGCTGGTCAACGCCGACAAGTCTGCCAAGCAGACGCAGATCGATACTGCGACCAAAACCAACAGCCTGAAGATTTCCGGTGTCGGTTCGCTGAAAAGTGCACTGGCTGCGTATCAGAAAGCCATGGGTGATCTGAACAAGGCGACGAGCCCGGCGTTTGCCGGTTTTACTGCGACTTCGGACACGCCGACTGTTGTCGGTGCCACATCGGATAAAACCGCCGTACCGGGTACGTATAGCGTCGTTGTGAAAAATCTGGCCACCGGCTCGAAAGTCGCCAGTGCCGCCTTCGCCGGCGGGGCCGCCAGTGCCATTCCGAGTGGTACTCTGAAAATCAGTCAGAATGGCATTGATTACAATGTCGCGATTCCGGCCAATGCCACCTTGCAGTCCACGCGCGATGCGATCAACACCGCGCAGGCCAGCAACGGTATTTCGGCCAACATCGTGACCGACAGCACCGGTTCGTCGCGACTGGTGCTCAGCTCGAACAAGACGGGTGCCGGCATGGACCTGAAGGTCAGCGGGATCGCTGGTCTGGAGATCGATGGCACCCAGGAAATGGGCAGCAGCCCGGCGGCCGGTGCGTCCGGAGCCGTCGGTAAGCTGGCGATGGATGCCAGTCTGACCATCGACGGCCTGGCCGTTACCAGCAAGACCAATACCGTGACCGGTGCGATCAGCGGCATGACGCTTAACCTGACTGCCGCCAGTCCCTTGGTCAATGGCGTCGCAACGCCAGCGACCGTTTCGGTTGCGACCAATACCGCCGGCATCCAGACATCGCTGCAATCGTTCATCGATTCCTATAACACCCTGAAGAAAACCATCGACACCTTGTCCAAGGCAACGCCGGATGCCGACGGCAATCTGACCGTTTCCGCAGCCTTCACTGGTGACGCTCTGCCGCGTTCGTTGATGGCGGATGTGCGCGCTCAGTTGACAGATCCAGGGGCGGGCGGAGCGGGGCAATTGTCCGTGCTCTCGCAGATGGGCGTATTGACCGATAGCAAAACCGGTTTGCTGACGCTCGATACGGCGGTGTTCAACAAGCGGATGGAAACTCCGGGCATGGCTGGCCAGGTTCAGCAGCTCTTCAGCGGCACCGATTCCAAGAATGGTCTGTTGGCGCGTATGACTGCGGCGGTTGATCCGTACGTCAAGACTGGTGGGCTGCTCGATCAGCGCAGTTCCAACCTGACTAATCTGACATCGAGCCTGCAAAAGCAGCAGGCGGCGCTGGATCTGCGCGTGGCCAACCTGACGACGACGTTGACCGCCAAGTACAACGCCATGGACTTGCTGGTAGGGCAGATGAAGGCAACGGCGAGCAACATCACGTCGTTCTTCAGCTCGCTGAACGCTCAGCAGTCCGCGAAGTAACAGTCAGTAACGACAAAAACCCGGCTACGCTTTATCGGCGTGCGCCGGGTTTTTGTCTTTTGATCTAAAGTTTTCGGACCGGTTGGCGATACACTGGTTATACGAGTCAACGTGGCAATGAGGTAGAACATGAACCCGATGTTAGCCCTTCGGCAGTACCAGAAAGTCGGCGCCCATGCGCAGACGTCCGAAGCGAGCCCGCACCGCCTGGTGCAAATGTTGATGGAAGGTGGACTGGCCCGTATTGCTCAGGCCAAGGGCGCCATCGAGCGCAAGGACATCCCCGCCAAATGCACGGCGATAAGCAAGGCCATCGGCATTGTCAGTGGCCTGCGTGAAGGTCTCGACCTTGAGAACAACGCCGAGGCACTGGCCGATCTGGATGGCCTGTACATCTACATGATGAAGCGCCTCGCCGAGGCGAACATCAGCAGTGATCCGCGTGTCCTCGATGAAGTGGCCGGTCTGCTGACAACGGTAAAAGAAGGCTGGGACGCCATCGCGCCTGTGCCGGCTCCGCAGTTCTGAAGGAGATCACCATGAGTCTTGTATTGCAGCGAATTGCAGATACCCGTGAAGCGTTGGTCGGAGCATTGGCCGAACGAAACTGGGAAGCCATTGGTGAGTTGGATCTGGCTTGCCGTTCCTGCATGGAAGACGTCATGGCGGAAGCTTCGCTGGACGAAGTAGCACTGCGCGACAACCTTGAGGAGCTGCTATTCGTCTACAAAGAGCTTCTCGAGGTAGCAATGGGCGAGCGGCAGGCGATAGCCAACGAGATGTCGCAGATCACCCAAGCGCAAAAGGCTGCAAAGGTTTACCATCTGTTTGGTTGATTAACCGTCAGTTAAACCAGAGATGTGCGCCATAAATTTGACTGTGCACGGTTTTTTGACTTAACTAGTGGCTATTATCAGGTTTAGGGCGTCTACAGGCACATGGTGTCCTGCAAGCGTCTCGCTTGCCTTATTTTTCGGGCATTGAGTTGACTAGGGAAGTTGCTATTGCATGTGGCGTGAAACCAAAATTCTGCTGATCGATGACGATAGCGTCCGCCGCCGCGACCTGGCGGTGATTCTGAATTTTCTTGGCGAAGAAAATTTGCCCTGCGGCAGCCATGACTGGCAGCAGGCTGTCGGCTCTTTGTCGTCTAGTCGTGAAGTCATTTGCGTACTGATCGGGACCGTCAATGCTCCTGGCGCGCTTTTGGGCTTGCTAAAGACACTCGCAACCTGGGATGAGTTCCTTCCGGTTTTGTTAATGGGCGATAATTCTTCCGTTGACCTGCCTGAAGACCAGCGTCGCCGCGTCCTGTCGACCCTGGAAATGCCGCCTAGCTACAGCAAATTGCTCGATTCGCTGCACCGCGCCCAGGTCTATCGCGAGATGTACGATCAGGCTCGCGAGCGCGGCCGTCATCGCGAACCCAATCTATTCCGCAGCCTCGTCGGCACCAGCCGTGCGATTCAGCACGTGCGGCAGATGATGCAGCAAGTGGCCGACACCGACGCCAGCGTGCTGATTCTTGGCGAGTCCGGCACCGGCAAGGAAGTGGTCGCGCGCAACCTGCACTACCACTCCAAACGCCGCGACGCGCCATTCGTGCCGGTCAACTGCGGGGCGATCCCTGCAGAGCTGCTCGAAAGCGAACTGTTCGGCCACGAGAAGGGCGCTTTCACTGGCGCGATCACCAGCCGTGCCGGGCGCTTTGAGCTGGCCAACGGCGGCACGCTGTTCCTCGACGAAATCGGCGATATGCCGCTGCCGATGCAGGTCAAGCTGCTGCGCGTATTGCAAGAGCGCACCTTCGAACGCGTGGGCAGCAACAAGACCCAGAGCGTCGACGTGCGCATCATTGCCGCAACGCACAAGAATCTCGAAAGCATGATCGAGATCGGCTCGTTCCGCGAAGACCTCTACTATCGCCTGAACGTGTTCCCGATCGAGATGGCGCCACTGCGTGAGCGCGTCGAAGACATCCCGCTGCTGATGAACGAACTGATCTCGCGCATGGAGCACGAGAAGCGCGGTTCGATCCGTTTCAACTCGGCGGCGATCATGTCGCTGTGCCGTCACGGCTGGCCGGGCAACGTCCGCGAGCTGGCCAACCTGGTCGAGCGCATGGCGATCATGCACCCGTACGGCGTGATCGGCGTGGTCGAGTTGCCGAAGAAATTCCGCTACGTCGACGACGAAGACGAGCAGATGGTCGACAGCCTGCGCAGCGATCTGGAAGAGCGCGTGGCGATCAACGGCCATACGCCTGACTTCAGCGCCAGTGCACTGCTGCCGCCGGAAGGCCTCGACCTCAAGGACTACCTCGGTGGTCTGGAGCAGGGCCTGATTCAGCAAGCGCTGGACGATGCCAATGGCATTGTTGCCCGCGCCGCTGAACGTCTGCGCATCCGTCGCACCACCCTGGTCGAGAAGATGCGCAAATACGGCATGAGCCGGGCTGGAGGAGACGAACAGGCGGATGATTGACGCCTGTTTTTCAAGCGCTTCATTTATAAGCAGTTTTTTTTAGGCACGGGTATTGCTACAGCCCTCGCAACGTTCCGTTTCACTGACGGTCAGCCAAGCGAGAGAGCCCAATGCCCCAAGCCGCCCAGATCTCTTCTGCCTCCAATATCGTGGGGCAACCCTCGTCCGTAGAGCAGGCAAGTCGTCAGGGGCTTGAGCAGGCCTTCCAGCTGTTCAACCAGATGTCGAGCCAGCTGACCGACTCCTACAGCCTCCTCGAAGCGCGGGTCACCGAACTCAAGGGTGAGCTGGCCGTGGTCAGCGCCCAGCGCATGCAGGAACTGGCGGAAAAAGAACGCCTGGCCAATCGCCTGCAAAACCTCCTCGACCTGTTGCCCGGCGGCGTCATCGTCATTGACGGTCACGGTCTGGTACGCGAAGCCAACCCGGCCGCCATCGATCTGCTCGGCTCGCCACTCGAAGGCGAACTCTGGCGCCATGTGATCGCACGCTGCTTCGCTCCCCGTGAAGACGACGGTCACGAAATCTCCTTGAAAAACGGTCGACGCCTGTCGATTTCCACCCGCTCGCTGGATGCCGAGCCGGGGCAGTTGGTGTTGCTCAACGACTTGACGGAAACCCGGCATCTGCAGGATCAACTGGCACGGCATGAGCGTTTGTCGTCGCTGGGGCGCATGGTTGCCTCGCTGGCCCACCAGATTCGCACGCCGCTGTCCGCCGCTTTGCTTTACGCCAGCCATTTGACCGAACAGCAATTGCCGGTGGAAACCCAGCAACGCTTTGCCGGGCGCCTGAAAGAGCGTCTGCACGAACTCGAACATCAAGTGCGCGACATGCTGGTGTTCGCTCGCGGTGAATTGCCGCTGACCGACCGCATTTCGCCAAATGCCTTGATGCAATCGCTGCAGGCAGCGGCGCTGACCCATGTGCAGGATCTGCCGATCCGCTGGCAGTGCGACAGCCATGCCGGTGAGCTGCTGTGCAACCGCGACACACTGGTCGGGGCATTACTGAATCTGATTGAAAACGCCATTCAGGCCAGCGCCGGCGAAGCGCGCTTGAAAGTGCATTGCTACACCAGAGGCAACACCCTGCGTCTGTGTGTCAGCGACAGCGGCAGCGGCATTGAGCCGACAGTTTTGGCGCGCCTCGGCGAGCCTTTTTTTACTACCAAAGTCACCGGCACAGGCCTCGGCCTGACCGTGGTCAAAGCGGTGGCCCGTGCGCATCAGGGAGAATTGACCCTGCGCTCGCGAGTCGGGCGCGGCACCTGCGCGCAGGTCAGCCTGCCACTGTTTTCCGCTGCACAGGGAGTTGAATAAACGTCATGGGCATCAAGGTGTTGCTGGTCGAGGATGACCGTTCGTTGCGCGAAGCGCTGGCCGATACGCTGCTGCTCGCCGGCCACGACTATCACGCCGTCGGCAGCGCCGAAGAAGCGCTGACGGCCGTGGCGCAGCAAGCCTTCAGCCTGGTGGTCAGTGACGTCAACATGCCGGGTATGGACGGCCACCAGTTGCTCGCGTTGCTGCGCGCACGCCAACCGCAATTGCCGGTGCTGCTGATGACCGCCCACGGCGCTGTCGAGCGTGCGGTCGATGCGATGCGTCAAGGCGCGGCGGATTATCTGGTCAAGCCGTTCGAACCCAAAGCGCTGCTCGATCTGGTGGCGCGCCATGCCTTGGGCAGCATTGACGCGGGCGAAGCGGACGGTCCGGTCGCCGTTGAACCGGCCAGTGCGCAGTTGCTTGAGCTGGCGGCACGGGTCGCGCGCAGTGACTCGACTGTGTTGATCTCCGGCGAGTCCGGTACCGGTAAAGAAGTGCTGGCACGCTATATCCACCAGCAGTCGCGGCGGGCCAGCCAGCCGTTTATCGCAATCAACTGCGCGGCGATCCCCGACAACATGCTCGAAGCGACATTGTTCGGTCATGAGAAAGGTTCGTTCACCGGCGCCATCGCTTCGCAGGCCGGCAAGTTCGAGCAGGCGGACGGCGGCACCATTCTGCTCGATGAAATTTCCGAAATGCCCCTCGGCCTGCAAGCAAAGCTATTGCGCGTGCTGCAAGAACGGGAAGTGGAACGAGTGGGCGCGCGCAAGCCAATCAGTCTGGATATTCGCGTGGTCGCCACGACCAACCGCGATCTGGCCGGCGAAGTGGCGGCGGGGCGTTTTCGCGAAGACCTGTTTTACCGCTTGTCGGTTTTCCCTCTGGCCTGGCGTCCACTTCGCGAACGCACTGCCGATATCCTGCCGCTGGCGGAAAAGTTGTTGGCCAAACACGTCAATAAAATGAAGCACGCAGCAGCGAAGCTGTCCCCCGAAGCTCAAGCATGTCTGACCGCGTACCCGTGGCCGGGCAATGTGCGTGAGCTGGACAACGCCATTCAGCGCGCGCTGATCCTGCAGCAGGGCGGTTTGATTCAGCCGCAGGATTTTTGCCTGAGCGGTGCGGTGACATTTGCGCCGTTGCCGGTCCCGGCATCGGTGATCCGCGAGGTGGAAATCGAGGCGGATTCTTCCGGCGCCCTGGGCGATGACCTGCGCCGCCGGGAGTTTCAGATGATCATCGACACCCTGCGCGCTGAGCGTGGCCGGCGCAAGGAAGCTGCCGAAAAGCTCGGCATCAGCCCGCGAACTCTGCGCTACAAGCTCGCGCAAATGCGCGACGCCGGGATGGACGTCGAAGGCTATCTGTTCGCCACCTGATCGATGCTGCAAAACATTCCAGATGCTTTTCTCAGAAGGGTGCCCACTAGCTGGCACCCTTGTTGCTAATACCTGTGTACCCGCCGAGTGAGTGTCAAAAAATTGCGGGCCGCCCAAGAGAGTAGACCATGAGCCAAGGTATTGAATTTAATCGGTTGATGATGGACATGCAGGCCATGAAAGTGGATGCCATGTCTGCGCGTAAATCGACTGCCGCTGTCCCTGAAATCGCGGGCAGCAGCTTTTCCGACATGCTCGGTCAGGCGATCAATAAAGTCAGCGATACCCAGCAGGCGTCGACTCAACTGGCCAACGCGTTCGAGATCGGCAAGAGCGGTGTCGACCTGACTGACGTCATGATTGCGTCGCAAAAAGCCAGCGTGTCGTTCCAGGCTCTGACCCAGGTGCGCAACAAGCTGGTCCAGGCTTACCAAGACATCATGCAGATGCCGGTTTAAGGGCGAAATAAGTCATGGCAGAAGCAGTCGCTGATAACGTTCCGGCCAAGGCCACCCCGATCGACGGCAAACCGCCGCTGTTCGGCCTGTCCTTTCTGGAAAACCTTTCCCAGATGACCGTGCTGCGTCAGGTCGGCCTGTTGGTCGGTCTGGCTGCGAGCGTGGCGATTGGCTTTGCCGTGGTGCTGTGGTCGCAGCAGCCGGATTACCGTCCACTGTACGGCAGCCTTGCCGGCATGGACGCCAAGCAGGTCATGGAAACCCTGGCCGCCGCTGACATCCCTTACAACGTAGAACCCAATTCCGGCGCCTTGCTGGTCAAGGCCGACGACCTGTCCCGTGCGCGGATGAAACTCGCTGCTGCTGGTGTCACTCCCAGCGACGGCAACATCGGTTTCGAAATCCTCGACAAGGAACAGGGTCTGGGCACCAGCCAGTTCATGGAAGCGACCCGTTATCGTCGCGGCCTCGAAGGCGAACTGGCGCGGACCATCTCCAGCCTGAACAACGTCAAGGGTGCCCGCGTGCACCTGGCGATTCCGAAGAGTTCGGTGTTCGTCCGTGACGAGCGCAAGCCAAGCGCTTCGGTACTGGTCGAGCTGTACAGCGGGCGTTCGCTGGAGCCGGGTCAGGTGGTGGCGATCATCAACCTGGTGGCGACTTCTGTGCCAGAGTTGAGCAAATCGCAGATCACCGTCGTCGATCAGAAGGGCAACCTGCTCTCCGATCAGGCGGAGAACTCGGAAATGACCATGGCCGGCAAGCAGTTCGATTACAGCCGCCGCATGGAAAGCATGCTCACCCAGCGCGTGCACAACATTCTGCAACCGGTACTGGGCAACGATCGCTACAAGGCTGAAGTTTCGGCCGACGTCGATTTCAGTGCCGTCGAATCGACTGCCGAGCAATTCAACCCGGACCAACCGGCGTTGCGCAGCGAGCAGTCGGTCAACGAACAACGCACCGCCAGCAATGGTCCGCAAGGTGTGCCGGGTGCCCTGAGCAACCAGCCACCGGCGCCTGCCTCGGCGCCGCAGACCACCGGTGGCACCGCCGCACCGGCCGGGATGATCCAGCCGGGTCAGCCACTGGTTGACGCCAACGGTCAGCAGATCATGGACCCGGCCACCGGCCAGCCGATGCTCGCGCCGTACCCGGCGGACAAGCGTCAACAATCGACCAAGAACTTCGAACTCGACCGTTCGATCAGCCACACCAAGCAGCAGCAGGGCCGTCTCAATCGCCTGTCGGTTTCGGTGGTGGTCGACGATCAGGTCAAGATCAACCCGGCCAACGGCGAAACCAGCCGTGCGCCGTGGAGCGCCGACGAATTGGCGCGCTTCACCCGTCTGGTGCAGGACGCCGTCGGTTTCGACGCCAGCCGTGGCGACAGCGTCAGCGTGATCAACATGCCGTTCTCCGCCGAGCGTGGCGAGGTGATTGCAGATATTCCGTTCTACTCCCAGCCATGGTTCTGGGACATCGTCAAACAAGTGCTGGGTGTGCTGTTCATCCTCGTACTGGTGTTTGGTGTGCTGCGTCCGGTGCTCAACAACATCACCGGCGGTGGCAAAGGCAAGGAGCTGGCCGGTCTGGGCAGCGACGTGGAACTTGGTGGCATGGGCGGCCTGGACGGCGAACTGGCCAACGACCGCGTGAGCCTCGGTGGTCCGCAGAGCATTCTGTTGCCGAGCCCGAGCGAGGGTTATGACGCGCAGCTGAATGCAATCAAGAGTCTGGTAGCTGAAGACCCGGGTCGCGTGGCTCAGGTCGTGAAAGAGTGGATTAACGCAGATGAGTGATAACCGAGCCGCCACCGTCAAACTGACCAAGGTCGACAAAGCCGCGATTCTGCTGCTGTCCCTGGGTTCGACCGATGCTGCGCAAGTGCTGCGCCATATGGGCCCCAAAGAGGTTCAGCGCGTCGGCGTGGCCATGGCGCAGATGGGCAACGTCCATCGCGAACAGGTCGAGCAGGTGATGAGCGAGTTCGTCGACATCGTCGGCGATCAGACCAGCCTCGGCGTCGGTTCCGACGACTACGTGCGCAAGATGCTCACCCAGGCCCTGGGCGAAGACAAGGCCAACGGCCTGATCGACCGCATCCTGCTCGGTGGCAACACCAGCGGCCTCGACAGCCTGAAATGGATGGAGCCGCGCGCAGTCGCTGACGTCATCCGTTACGAACACCCGCAGATCCAGGCAATCGTGGTCGCGTATCTCGACCCGGATCAGGCCGGTGAAGTGCTCGGCAACTTCGACCACAAAGTGCGTCTGGACATCATCCTGCGTGTTTCGTCGTTGAACACCGTGCAACCGGCTGCCTTGAAAGAACTCAACCAGATTCTCGAGAAACAGTTCTCCGGCAACTCGAACGCCTCGCGCACCACCCTGGGTGGCATCAAGCGTGCGGCCGACATCATGAACTTCCTCGACAGCTCGATCGAAGGCCAGCTCATGGACTCGATCCGCGAAGTCGACGAAGACCTGTCCGGTCAGATCGAAGACCTCATGTTCGTGTTCAACAACCTTGCCGACGTCGACGACCGTGGCATCCAGGCACTGTTGCGCGAAGTATCTTCCGATGTGCTGGTGCTGGCCCTCAAGGGTTCGGACGAAGGCGTCAAGGAAAAGATCTTCAAGAACATGTCCAAGCGTGCCGCCGAACTGTTGCGCGACGACCTCGAGGCGAAAGGCCCGGTGCGCGTCAGCGACGTCGAAACTGCGCAGAAGGAAATCCTCACCATTGCCCGTCGCATGGCCGAAGCCGGCGAGATCGTGCTTGGTGGCAAGGGCGGCGAGGAAATGATCTAAGCCCATGGATAAGCCTGACGAGTCTGTGACGGATCTGATCCGCGCCCGCGATGTTCGTGGTTTCGAATCCTGGGCGCTGCCCAGCTTCGACCCGCCGAAACCGGAACCCGAGCCGGAACCCGAGCCCGAACCGCCGGAAATGGAAGAAGTGCCGCTGGAAGAAGTCCAGCCACTGACTCTGGAAGAACTCGAAAGCATCCGTCAGGAGGCTTACAACGAGGGCTTCGCCATTGGTGAAAAGGAAGGTTTTCACAGCACCACGCTGAAGGTGCGTCAGGAAGCCGAAACGGCGCTGGCGGCGAAAATCGCCAGCCTTGAGCTGTTGATGGCCAACCTGTTCGAACCGATCGCCGAGCAGGACACCCAGATTGAAAAGTCGCTGGTTGACCTTGTGCAGCACATCACCAAACAGGTGATCAAGCGCGAACTGGCCATCGACTCGACGCAGATCGAACACGTCATGCGCGATGCCCTCAAGCTGTTGCCGCTGGGCGTGGAAAACGTGCGCCTGTACGTCAATCCGCAGGATTTCGCCCAGGTCAAAGCCCTGCGCGAACGCCACGAAGAAACCTGGCGTATCGTTGAAGACGAGTCGCTGTTGCCGGGCGGCTGCCGGGTTGAAACCGAGCACAGCCGCATCGACGCCAGCGTCGAATCGCGGGTGACCCAGGTCATGGCCAAGCTGTTCGACCAATTGCACGAGCAAGCCCTGCATCCGGCAGCGCCTGACTTGAGCCTGGAAATCCCCGAAGACACCCCAGTGGCTGTCGACTCTGACGAGCCGCGCGCGGACGCCAGCGATGCGCCTTGAACGCACCAGCTTCGCCAAGCGCCTGAGCACCTACGCCGAGGCCACCGAGATTGCCGGCGCGCCGATCCTTGAAGGTCGGCTGCTGCGCATGGTCGGCCTGACCCTCGAAGCCGAAGGCCTGCGCGCCGCCATGGGCACCCGCTGCATGGTGATCAACGACGACAGCTATCACCCGTCACAGGTGGAAGCGGAAGTCATGGGTTTTTCCGGCAGCAAAGTCTTTCTGATGCCGGTCGGCAGCGTCGCCGGGATTGCCCCGGGCGCCCGCGTGGTGCCCCTGGCCGATACCGGTCGTTTACCGATGGGCATGAGCATGCTCGGCCGTGTCCTCGACGGCGCCGGTCGCGCGCTGGACGGCAAGGGCGGCATGAAAGCCGAAGACTGGGTGCCGATGGATGGCCCGACAATCAACCCGCTCAACCGTGATCCGATCAGCGTACCGCTGGACGTCGGCATCCGTTGCATCAACGGTTTGCTGACGGTCGGCCGTGGTCAGCGTCTGGGTCTGTTCGCCGGTACCGGTGTCGGTAAATCGGTGCTGTTGGGCATGATGACCCGCTTCACCGAGGCCGACATCATCGTCGTCGGCCTGATCGGTGAGCGTGGTCGCGAAGTTAAAGAATTCATCGAACACATTCTCGGTGAAGAAGGCCTCAAACGTTCGGTAGTGGTCGCCTCGCCAGCGGACGACGCACCGCTGATGCGTATGCGCGCGGCAATGTATTGCACGCGCATCGCCGAGTATTTCCGCGACAAGGGCAAGAACGTTCTGCTGCTGATGGACTCGCTGACCCGTTTCGCCCAGGCCCAGCGGGAAATCGCTCTGGCCATCGGCGAACCGCCAGCAACCAAGGGCTATCCGCCCTCGGTGTTCGCCAAACTGCCGAAACTGGTGGAGCGTGCCGGTAACGCGGAGAAGGGCGGTGGTTCGATCACGGCGTTCTACACCGTACTGTCCGAAGGCGACGACCAGCAGGACCCGATTGCCGACTCGGCGCGGGGTGTGCTCGACGGCCATATCGTGCTGTCACGACGCCTGGCCGAGGAAGGTCACTATCCGGCGATCGACATCGAAGCCTCGATCAGCCGGGTGATGCCGGCGGTGGTTTCGCCGGATCACATGCAGCGCGCGCAGTATTTCAAGCAGCTTTGGTCGCGCTATCAACAGAGCCGTGATTTGATCAGCGTCGGTGCCTACGTGGCCGGTGGCGATCGCGAGACCGATCTGGCGATTTCCCTGCAACCACAATTGGTCAGGTATCAGCGCCAAGGCCTCAACGACAAAATCAATCTGGGTGAGAGCCAGGCCTATCTGGAAACCCTGTTCGCCCCTGCGGCGGGCGGGTAACCGGCCATGGCCGTCAGCCGCGCCGCGCGCCTGGCACCGGTGGTGGACATGGCCGAAAAGGCCGAGAAAGCCGCCGTGCAGCGCCTCGCCTACTTTCAGGGCCAGGTCAAAGTTGCCGAAAGCAAACTGGCCGACCTCAATGCCTTTCGTCTGGATTACTCGCAGCAGTGGATCGTGCGCGGCAGCACCGGCGTGACCGGGCAATGGCTGCTGGGTTTTCAGGGTTTCCTGGCGCAACTCGATACTGCCGTCGACCAGCAACGGCAGAGCCTGGTCTGGCACCAGAACAAGCTCGACAAGGCGCGTGAGGAATGGCAGCAGGCGTTTGCCCGCGTCGAGGGTTTGCGCAAACTGGTGCAGCGCTATCGTGATGAAGCGCAACGCCTGGAAGACAAGCGCGAGCAGAAGCTGCTCGATGAACTGTCACAGCGTTTGCCACGGCGTGATGCCTTCTAAATCACACCGCCAAACCCTGTGGGAGCGAGCCTGCTCGCGAAAGCGCCGTGTCAGTCAACCCTGTAGTCAACTGCCAGAACGCCTTCGCGAGCAGGCTCGCTCCCACACTTGTTCAACCGTTGCGCCTTGCCCCAACCCTATCCAGGTGCTACACCTTGTACAGGTTCGTCAATGACAAGGAAGCCAGTCAATGTCAGTCGTTACAGAAGTCTCTCCAGACCAGAAAAAGCTCACCATCGCCGTCAAAGGCCGGTTCGATTTCGGTCGCCATCAGGAATTTCGCGAGTCGTATGAACGGCTCCCACACAAACCCGAATCCATCGTGGTCGACCTCAAAGAGGCCACTTATCTCGACAGCTCAGCGCTGGGCATGCTGCTTCTGCTGCGTGATCACGCCGGCGGCGACGAGTCGGATATCCGTGTCGTCAACAGCAGCTCCGATGTGAAGAAAATCCTCGCGATTTCCAACTTCGACAAACTCTTCGACATCAGTTGACGCCCATGCAGGCGCAAGAGCCGCTGACCATTCTTATCGCCGAAGACAGCGCCGCCGACCGGCTGCTGCTGTCGACCATTGTCCGCCGTCAGGGCCATCGGGTGCTGACGGCGGCCAATGGTGCCGAGGCGGTCGAAACGTTCAAAGAGCAGCAGCCCGATCTGGTGTTGATGGACGCGCTGATGCCGGTGATGGACGGCTTCGAAGCGGCGCGGCAGATCAAGGCACTGGCGGGTGAAGCATTGGTGCCGATCATCTTCCTCACCTCGCTGACCGAGAGTGAAGCGCTGGCTCGTTGTCTGGAGGCTGGCGGCGACGACTTTCTGGCGAAGCCGTACAACCAAGTGATACTCGCCGCCAAAATCAAGGCGATGGATCGCTTGCGCCGCCTTCAGGCAACGGTCCTGCAGCAGCGCGATCTGATCGCCAGACATCACGACTATCTGCTCAATGAACAACGCGTGGCCAAAGCGGTGTTCGACAAGGTCGCGCATTCCGGTTGCCTGAGCGCGCCGAACATCCGATACCTGCAATCGCCTTACGCGCTGTTCAACGGTGACTTGTTGCTGGCGGCGTACACGCCGGCCGGTGACATGCACGTCATGCTCGGCGATTTTACCGGGCATGGCTTGCCGGCAGCGGTGGGGGCGATGCCGCTGGCCGAAGTGTTTTACGGGATGACCGCCAAGGGCTATGGCCTGGCCGAAACCCTGCGCGAGATGAACGCCAAGCTCAAGCGCATCCTGCCGGTGGACATGTTCTGCTGCGCTACGTTGCTCAGTCTGAGTTTCCAGAGCCGTTCGGTGGAGGTATGGAACGGCGGCATGCCCGACGGTTACTTGCACCGCATGGCCAGTGGCGAGCGCGTGCCCTTGCCGGCGCGGCATTTGCCCCTGGGGATTCTCAGCGCGCAAGCCTTCGATGACCGTACGGATGTGTATCCGATGGCCGTCGATGATCGGGTGTTTCTGCTATCGGACGGAGTGATCGATACCTGCGATGCCAATGACCAGTTGTTCGGTGTCGAACGCTTGCAGCAGGTATTTGCGGCGAACCGCGAGCCGGATCGGTTGTTCGAGGATATCGAACAGGCACTGCGCGATTTTCGCGGACAGGCCCGTGATGATGTAAGCATGGTCGAGGTCAGTCTGCTTGAGTCGGCGCAGACGCACGGCGCGGCGCCGGTGTATTCCGACAGCGGCCAGTCGTGCCCGCTGGACTGGTCGGCCAGTTTCGAATTTCGCGGCGCCTCGCTCAGGCGCTTCAATCCGTTGCCGTTCCTCTTGCAGTTGCTGCTTGAGGTGCATGGCCTGCGCGCGCAGAGCGGGGCGCTGTACAGCGTGCTCGCCGAGTTGTATTCCAATGGCCTGGAGCACGGCGTGCTCGGGCTGGATTCCAGCCTTAAACGCGATGCGGCAGGTTTCGCCCGCTACTATGAAATGCGCGCGGCGCGGCTGGAGGCGCTGCAAGACGGTTTCGTGCGCGTGCATCTGCAGGTCCAGCCGCAAGGCGGGGGCGGGCGGCTGGTCATTCGCGTCGAGGACAGCGGCAAGGGCTTTGATGTGGCGCGGGTCATGGAGCGGCCCGTGGATAACGCCCGCTTGTCGGGACGCGGCATCGGGCTGGTCCGGCAACTGGGGCGCAACGCCAGTTGGTCGGACCAGGGTCGTAGTGCCAGCGTGGAGTTTTTCTGGGAGATTGAGGCATAATCCGCCCATTCTTGATCAAGGAGTGAGCAAGTGACAGACACACATGTAGATCGCGAAGTCCTCGATACTTTGCGCGAGGTGATGGAGGACGGCTATACGGAATTGCTGGAGACTTTTCTGGCAGATTCGCAAAGCCGCCTGCACGAGTTGCAGGACAGCACCAGCGCTAAAGCGCTATCCGATGTAGCCCATAGCTTCAAGGGCAGCGCGAGCAACATGGGCGCGGTTCGACTGGCCGAGTTGTGCCAGGACCTTGAGTCGAATGCCAAGAACAAAAGTCCGGAAGCGCTCGCTCAACTGGTGGCCGATATCCATTCCGAATTCGCCGAAGTACGCCCGGTGTACGAAAGCGAAAAGCACCACGCCCACATCCACTGAAGTCGCCGCCCGGCGCTTTTCGCAAGTGTCTGGCCAAACTGGCCCGGCACTTGCAGTCATCTTGCTCAACTGTACCTACGATCCCAGTGCAGCGGAGACTGTGTCATGCCTGCGACCCCCAACATTCTTCTTCAGACCGCCGCTCAGGCCAAGGCGCAAGCCGCCTCTGCCAAATCGTCGGCAATGGCCGCAGACGCCGGGGACAAGGCCTCCAGCTTCGCCAAAGTGTTCGCCGATCAGGCGCCGGCCAAGCCTGCCGTGAGTGCTGACAATTTAGTCAAGCCGGCACGCGATAAGGTCGCAGACAGCAGCGGCAAAAAGGATATCGGCAAAGACCAATCTGCCGCGCCCGAGCCAGCAGTTGCCGATAGCGGCAAAGCGTTGCCTGCCGACAAAGCGGCGACGAGCGACGACGCGACTGCCACTGCCGATGACACCACTGAAACGGTACAAACCCCTGTGGCCGATGCCGCGCCTGTAGACCCGGCGCTTGATCCGGCCTTGGCGCAAGTCGTTCAGCCGTCGGTGGCAGCGCCTGTGGTGCAAGCACCAACAGTCGCCACGCCAGCCCAGCCGGAAACCGAAACGCCTGCACTGGCGGTCGTGTCGGGCATGGTCAAAGATCCGGCGGCCACCGACAGCGAATTTGATCCGACAGCCGACCCGCTCGATTCTCTGCCGGCCGTGCGCATGGCGATGGAGCAGGGCGGGCATATTTCTGCCGCCAGCCAGGCGCAACCGAAAGCCACGCCTGCTCAAGCTCAGGCTGACGGCGAATTGACCGCCGCGCAGAACTTTGCCGCCGGCATGGCCAGCATGCTCGACGTGCAGGCTGACAAGGACAGCACCAGCCAGGGCGGCGATAAAGCTTTCAGCGGGCTGATCGATGATGGTTTGAAAGATTTGAAATCCGCCACCAGCGACACCCGCGTCGATGACTTCGCCAACCGTCTGGCGGCACTGACCCAGGCCGCTACGCCGAAAACCGCGAATGCGCTGCCGGTGAATCAGCCGATCGCCATGCACCAGAGCGGCTGGACCGAAGAAGTGGTCAACCGCGTCATGTACCTGTCCAGCGTTAACCTGAAGGCCGCCGACATTCAGTTGCAGCCGGCGGAGCTGGGGCGTCTGGATATCCGCGTGAACATGGTTCCCGATCAGCAGACCCAGGTCACCTTCATGAGCGCGCACCCGAGTGTGCGTGAAGCGCTCGACAGCCAGATGCATCGCCTGCGCGACATGTTCAACCAGCAGGGCATGGGCCAAGTCGACGTCAACGTCGCCGACCAGAACCGTGGCTGGCAGGGGCAGCAAGGCCAGGAGCAGGCGCAGCAGGGCCAGAGTGGCCGGACCAGCGCTGCCGGCGGACGCCTGGATTCGGCGGATGAGGAATTGGCACCGGCTACTGTCGCTGAAGTGGCGGCGCAGACTACCAGCGTTATCGGTACCAGCGCGGTCGACTATTACGCCTGACGCAACGCAATACCCAATGTGGGAGCGAGCCTGCTCGCGAATACGATGTGACATTCGACCTATATGTTGACTGACACATTGCTTTCGCGAGCAGGCTCGCTCCCACATTTGTTTATGGCGCCGTTCAGATGACGCGTTGACACTTCTGGCATAACACTTGCTCTTGCCTTGCCGTGCGACTGTGAAACCCCCGATTAGTGACGGATTATTGGCATGGCGAAGAGCGAAGCTGCAGCAGTAAAAGACCCCGCAACCAAAGGCAAACTCAAGCTGATCATCGTGATCGTGCTGGCGTTGCTGGTGGCCATTGGTGCATCCGTCGGGGCGACCTGGTTCTTCATGCACGGCGCGCAGAGCAAGCCTGCCGAGGCCGCTGAAGCAGCGCCGGTCGGCAAGCAGGCGGCGATTTTCGAGCCGATGGCGCCGGCCTTCGTTGCCAACTACAACCAGAACGGCCGTCAGCGCTACATGCAGGTGAGCATCACCATGCTGGCGCGTAATCAGGCCGATCTGGACGCGCTCAAAGTGCACATGCCGGTTATCCGCAACAACCTGGTGATGCTCTTCTCCGGTCAGGATTTCGCCACACTGGCGACACCGGTCGGACAAGAGATGTTGCGCCAGAAGGCCACCGCCAG
>Ga0308161_1002670_pt1 | contig 18556 bp, 14 predicted proteins | sample PhyFR2_FD_201034 | JGI IMG/M metagenome (GOLD analysis project Ga0308161, IMG submission 201034) | Phyllosphere microbial communities from UC Gill Tract Community Farm, Albany, California, United States - DLSLF.R2 | ecosystem: Host-associated > Plants > Phyllosphere > Unclassified | place: USA...
AATTCACGGTGTATAAAAACACCTACGGAGGAATGATTTCATGTCAACTGTAGTCGTTGTGGGAACGCAATGGGGAGACGAAGGCAAAGGTAAAATTACCGACTATCTTTCAGAGAGTGCTGATCTTGTTGCACGTTATCAAGGTGGTAACAACGCAGGTCACACCATCCTAATCAATGAGAAAAAATTCAAATTAACGATGATTCCTTCTGGAATATTTTACGAAGATAAAGCTTGTGTGATCGGTAACGGTATGGTTATTAATCCATCTGCATTGATCGAAGAAATTAAATATGTGCATGACAATGGGTTTACGACGAAGAACTTAACAATCAGCGATCGTGCTCACGTGATTATGCCTTACCATATGGTACTTGATATTTTGGAAGAAGATCGTAAAGGTCCTAACAAAATTGGTACAACTCGTAAAGGGATTGGCCCTTGTTATATGGATAAAACCGCTCGTTCGGGTATCCGTATTGCTGATTTGATGGATGCAGAAGAATTTGAAATTAAATTGCGTCATCAAGTGAAAGAAAAAAATCAAGTGATTACTCAAGTCTATGGCGGCGAGCCTGTAGAAGTCGAAGAAATCTTGAAAGATTACTTGGAATATGCAGAATTTTTACGTAAGTATGTACAAGATACATCTGTCGTATTGAATGATGCTATTGATGCTGGCAAACGTGTTCTTTTTGAAGGTGCACAAGGTGTGATGCTGGATATCGACCAAGGTACATATCCATTTGTTACTTCATCTAATCCTTCTGCTGGTGGAGTATGTATCGGTTCCGGTGTAGGTCCTTCCAAAATTCAACAAGTCATCGGTGTAGCGAAAGCATACACGACTCGTGTGGGTGATGGTCCGTTCCCTACGGAATTGAATGATGCAACAGGTGATACTATCCGTGAGAAAGGTCATGAATACGGTACAGTAACGGGTCGCCCGCGTCGTGTAGGTTGGTTCGATAGTGTGGTTGTTCGTCATGCTCGTCGTGTAAGTGGAATCACAGGATTGTCTTTGAACTCGTTGGATGTATTAACAGGTCTGGATACAGTGAAAATCTGTACAGGATATAAATACAAAGGTGAGTTTATTACCCACTATCCTGCAAGTCTTAAAATGCTTGCTGAATGTGAAGCAGTATATGAAGAAATGCCAGGTTGGAGCGAAGATATTACAGGCGTGAAGACATTGGACGAATTGCCAGAGTCTACACGTAACTATGTAAGTCGCGTATCTGAACTTACAGGTATTCCAATTGCTATTTTCTCAGTTGGACGTAACCGTGAGCAGACGAATCAAGTAGCACCGATTTATATCTAATATTGCTTTAATCCTAGTAAGTCCTATAGATGAAGCATAAACTATAGCTATATTCAGAGAAGGCATCCGTGAGGGTGTCTTTTTTGCTGTTCTTTAATCTAGTTCATTTAGAAGTGAAATGTTAATGAACAGTAAAGTTGAAAATTTTGTCGAGATTATGGTAAAGTAAACGGGGAGTAGAAAAGGTTAATTTTTTGACACTTTTAAATGACAAATTTTAATAATTAGCATATATTATACACATAATTAACTGAACTTCACTAATAAAGTATCTAACCATGAACAGGGATAAGGATAAAAGGAGACGGTCATGAAAGGGTTTAAAAGTAAACTGGGGATGGGGAACACGCCCGAGCAAGATCAGTCGCGTGATCCACAGTTAGAAGTGCAGAGTGAACAGCAATCTACCGATCAGCCAGAAACATCATCACCATGGTATACGATCACAGTAGATTCGATTCGTCAGGGAAAACATAAAATGCGTCGTCGGCTGATGATCGCTGCTGGAAGTCTAGTGGTTGTCGGGGGGCTTATTTGGGCAGGTACACAGTATGTGACTGCGAATACAATTCCATATTATGTGGTGTCTGTTAAAGGACAAGCGATTGGAACGATTTTGCATCAGGAAGAATTACAGCAACTTTTTACTACAAAGCGTGCTGCGTATCAAAAGAAATATCCAAAAGCGACAATGGTACTGAACACTAATGGTATAACAACAACCGAAGAACGTGCATATAAAGCACAGGTTAATTCTGCAAATACACTCAAAACACTGGACGGTATGCTAACGGCATATGCTAAAAGTGTAGATGTCAATATAGATGGTAAAGTGATCGGTGTTGTCAAAGATCAAAAAGTGATTGATGCAGCACTAGAACAGGTCAAAAAGAAGTATACGAAAAAAGCAGTATCTGCTAAAGCATCTACCAAAACCTCAAAGAAAGCTTATCCTAAACAAGTCACAGGCCTAGAATCAGTAACATTGAAACAAAAAGTATCAACAACTGAAATCAAAGCCAATCCAAATAAATTGTTAAGCAGTACTCAGTTAGCGAAAGTGATGATGACTGGCGTAGAATCGCCAACTACTTATGTGGTGCGTGAAGGTGATACGATTAGTTCTATTGCAGCAGATCATGATATTACACAAGAAGAGATTTTTGCGAATAATCCGAAAATCGATGAAATGGCGATGCAGATCGGTGATGAACTGATGTTAACTGTGCCGCAACCTCCAATTACTGTAACTACATTTGAAGACTATTCGGAGCAAATTGTGACAGAGCCAGCTGTAGAGATTCGCAAAAGCGAAACGATGCGTGAAGGAGAGTCTAAAGTTGTCGCTCAAGGCAGTAAAGGACTCAAACGAATCGATTATCGTGTGACCAAGCAAAATGGTCAAATGCTTCGCGAAGAATGGTTAGGTCAGGAAGTGACTAAGAAATCATCGCCTAAAGTGATTATCAAGGGTACTAAAGTGGTACAAGGCGAAGGTTCAGGTAATTTCATGTGGCCTGTATCCGGTGCGAGCGTGACCAGTCCGTATGGACAACGTTGGGGCAAAACGCATAAAGGAATCGATCTGGTAGGTAGTTCTTCTGTAATGGCAGCCGATGATGGCGTGGTCAGCTATGCAGGAACGATGACAGGTTATGGAAATGTCATTATTATTAATCATAACAATGGCTATGAGACGCTATATGGTCATTTGAGCCAGATTGATACAAGCACTGGAGCGATTGTCGAGAAAGGACAACATATCGGCGTCATGGGTAACACAGGGCATTCAACAGGAACTCATTTACACTTTGAAGTGCATACAGGTGGGGTGATCCAGAATCCACTAGGATACTTACCATAAATCGAATAGAATGGATTCCATACAGCTTCTATATACTTTGAGTATAGAAGCTGTATTTTTATATCTATAGATTGAAATTGCCTGATACCAATGATGTCGTGGAGTAAAGGGATATGTTAAAATGAAAGCATAACAGGCAGGCATGGGGTGAATAATACAAATGCAGGGAAAAATTTTGGTTGTCGATGATGAACAACCGATCGCAGATATATTAAAATTCAATTTAGAAAAAGAAGGTTATGAAGTTATCTGTGCATTTGATGGAATAACGGCTGTTGAATTAGCATTTGCAGAAGAACCGGATTTGATCTTATTGGATCTGATGTTACCGGGAAAAGACGGCATGGATGTATGTCGGGAAATACGCACACGTATGCATATGCCTATTATTATGTTAACTGCTAAAGATGCTGAGATTGATAAAGTGCTCGGGTTAGAACTAGGTGCAGATGATTATGTCACTAAGCCGTTCAGCACACGCGAATTATTAGCACGAGTCAAAGCACAGATTCGTCGTCAGCAAAAATTAACAGCTGTACCAACTGCACCAGCTGCCAAAGAAGAAGAGAAAAAAGGGCTCCGTTTGATCGAGCTATTTATTGATACCGATATGTATATGGTGTATAAAGAAAATCAGCCACTTGATCTTACTCATCGTGAATACGAATTGGTGTATTATATGGCGAAAAATGCAGGGCGAGTGATGACTCGTGAACATTTACTGCAAGCGGTATGGGGATTTGAATATTTTGGCGATGTACGTACAGTCGATGTGACGATTCGTCGTTTACGTGAAAAGATTGAAGATGATCCTAGTAAGCCAGAGTATATTTTGACGCGTCGTGGTCTAGGTTATATGATGCGTAGTCCCAAATCAGGAGGACTGTAACGTGAAGCGCAGATTTCCATTGCTTCCAGGGTTCAGCCGTACGATTCAAGCACGGCTGATCATTATTTATGTATTGCTTATTTTGATCGCCATGCAGTTAATCGGCGTTTATTTTGTGAGCGCTATGAAAAATTCATTAACCAGTAATTTTACTCAGGATCTCCAAGAACGGGCAGAATTACTTTCTGTACTGGCTGCGGATAAATGGTCAGGTAGCGGAGAAGCAGGTTCCAATGCGATCAACGATCTGAAGTTGATGGTGGATAATTTGTACAATATGAGTGGAACAGAGATTCAAGAAATCCAAGTGCTGGATATCAGCGGACGAGTTGTGATTTCCTCTCTGGAATCAGGCACTGATCTGGAAGGTCGGCGTAATACGCAGACGGTGGTCAGTCGTGCGCTACAAGGGATAAGTGATAACGAAGAGTATATTATTGATGAGACAGGAGAGCGCAAACGTGTTGTTGCCAAGCCCGTAATTAGTGGTGGCAAAACAGTAGGTGCTGTCTATATTGTTGCTTCCATGAAAGAATTATATAGTACGATGAAGCGGATCAATAGTATTTTCCTTTCCGGTATTCTGATTGCACTGGCTTTAACAGCTGTGTTAGGCGTGATTTTAGCGCATACGATTACACAACCAATCAAAGAAATGACCCGCCGAGCCAAAGAAGTAGCGGAAGGGAATTTTGATCATCAGATGACCGTCTATAGTGACGATGAGATTGGTCAGCTCAGTGAAGCTTTTAATTATATGACCAGTCGTCTGCGTGATGCCCTCGCACAGAATGAAGAAGAAAAAGATAAACTGGCTTCTATTCTAAAAAATATGAGCGATGGCGTTGTCGCTACAGATGAGCAAGGACGCGTGATTTTGATGAATCGTGTGGCTGGCACGATGATGAATGTCAGTGAAGAAGAGATTGTAGGCAAAGAATTAGCAGACCTTCTATATCTTCCTGAAAATGAACGTACCAAACTTTTACAGGGTACACTGCGACGCACCGTATTGAAGCTTGGTGAAGAACATGAAGGTAATTCTTCGATTGTACGAGTCACATTCAGTCCGATTCATCGGCGTAAAGAAAGTATTACGGGTATTATTGCCGTTTTACAAGATGTCACGGAGCAAGAAAAGCTTGAAGGAGCACGGCGTGAATTTGTTGCTAATGTATCGCATGAATTGCGTACACCACTGACAACGATTAAGAGCTACACAGAAGCACTGGAAGATGGTGCTTTAGAAGAACGAGCGCTTGCAGAGCGATTTATTGGTGTAATCCAAAATGAAACTCAGCGTATGATTCGTCTGGTGACCGATTTGCTTCATTTATCACGCTTAGATTCAAGTGAAGCGATGTTACGCAAACAGCGTACCGATGTACGAGAGTTATTAGAAGATACGATTGATCGCTTTTCTGTTCAAATGCAGCAAAAAGATATTAAATCGGCTACTGATCTGGATGCAGATGTAGGTAGTGTGTGGATTGATCGAGATCATATGGATCAAGTGCTCGATAATCTAGTCTCTAATTCGTTAAAATACACACCGGATGGTGGTAAAGTGACACTGGGTGCATATGGTACAGAAGATGGAATGGTCGCTATAACGGTGACTGATACAGGAATAGGTATTCCAAAACAAGACTTGAATCGGATATTTGAACGCTTTTATCGGGTAGACAAAGCACGTTCTCGTAATATGGGAGGAACTGGATTAGGGCTTTCTATTGCCCGGGAAATGGTGCTTGCTCATGAAGGACATATTTCTCTAGAATCCGAGTTCGGACAATGGACCAAAGTCACAGTTACGCTACCTTTGCATGAAGAAGGAGATGGAGCACATTGAGAGAAAATATCAAATCCATCTTACTTGTAGGCTTAATTGTAGTCAGTCTGGTGCAAAGTTATTATTTGATTTATCGGATGCCTGGAGCTGATTCGGTGGCTAATTCGGAAGCCAGTTATGTACAGACAGAAGATATAGGCCCACGTACCAGTATAGAGAATACTATTTTTCCAGATCAGATGATTTTGCATCTCAAAAATAACAAGCATACGGTGTTCTATCCAGCCTCATCGAATTATAATGCGATTTATAGTCGTCTAAAAGGAAGTAATTTTAGTCAGTTTAGACGTCTATCGGTACAGACAGTGAATTGGAATGAAGTTCGTAACGATGCAGGACTGGAAATGACATTCAGTAGTGGTATTCCTGTCAGTCTGTTAGAACGAACGCTTGATATCAGCCCTGATTCCCTATTTGAAGGGGATACCGTCAATCGAATCTGGATCTACAATACAGCCAATAGTATCAAGCCACGCGCTTTCTTTTTCAGTGCGAGTGGAGATGTGGTCTATGAAGCTACAGATCTGGATTGGACAAGCGCTGATATTCAGCAGATGACGTTAATGAATACAACAGCAACCAATTATCTGTATCAAACGAATGGTTATTATATTCCGCAGACAGCACTAGAGATTCAATCGCTAACTTTGAAGCTTGAAATGTACACCACTGAACAGATGCAACGCAATCTGTTTTTCGATCCAGGAGCTACACGTAATATTAATGAGGAAAATGGAACAGAAATCTATACCGATAGTAAGCGAAGTCTACAGGTCGATACCAAGCAGAAATGGATGACATATACCGATCCTACAGCTCCGACAACAGGTACCAATAATGTATCGGATAATGTGTTGTCTGCGATTGACTTTGTGAATCAACATGGTGGTTGGCCAGGCTCTTATATGTTGCTGATGGATAATAACTCAAGTAATGATAAAGAATTTATTTTCCGTCAGTATATTCAGTCTTATCCAATCGTCGATACTGAAAAATTAAAGTTCGGGTATATGAAGCTAGTGATGGAACATGGAACCGTATCTTCTTATGAACGCTCGATGTTGTATACAGGTATCAACAATCCGCCCCTTAATGAATCGAATATCTCACGGGCGAAAGTGATTGCGTTACCTGGAGGGAAAGTGTTGCAAAATATGATCAAAGCTCAGATTCCAGCGGATCAGACGATTCGTGATATCTATCCAGCGTATCGTCCAACACTTGGTAATGGAGTAGTCGTACTCAATCCAGTCTGGATGGTGAAGCTACAAGATGGTCAAAGTATTGTCCTAACGTCAAGCAATACGTCTATAAGTATGAAAAAATGAACATGATTTGGGAGGTCCACGATGGATTGGGGAAGAGCCAAAAGCGTACTGATCTGTGCTTTTTTATTGCTGAACGTTTTATTGGGATATCAGTTGTGGGTGGATGTACGTGATCAAGCCCAATCCAATCTGGACTTTACCTCATTAAGCGATAATGCGCAGCAAGCGATGGAAGACAAACATATTCAGGTGACTGCACAGATTCCAAGAGATACACCGATCTTGTCCAAAGTGATCTATCAATATACAGGGCAAGATGTTGTGCCAACACCCATTAAGCTCAAAAGTTCTGTAGATAGCCAATTGATCTTTAACGAAGATGAATTGCGCAATCAATTATCCAACGAAATTCCTGATATTGAAAATTATCGGTATGATCCATTAGTGAGCGAAGAAAGTATCTTTATGATGCATCCGCTCATTAATAGTGATCTTCCTCTATTTAATATGAATTTACAGTTGTATTATAGTAATCAGAAGATTACATCTTATATTGAGCCTCAATGGACGGTAAGTTCCAATCAAGACCAACCCAAGCAAGAAATTATATCGGCATCCAATGCATTGGGTACTTTAATCGAAAAAGAATTACCTGAAAGTTCGGTAGTGAAAGATATAGCGCTCGGCTTTTACGGGCAGACACTGGATACGACTCATCAGCTCGCTGTACCGGTATGGCGTGTTGCTCTGGATAGTGGAGCCTTTTATTATGTACAAGCAGTAAATGGAGAAGTGATTGTTCCTCCAGCGGCAGAAAATAAGGAGTAGAGTAGACACATGGGAATACAGTTTACAGTCTTATCAAGCGGATCAACAGGCAATGCGACCATTGTTCAAAATAAAGATGCAACGATATTAATCGATGCTGGATTAAGTGCACGCCGAATCGGTGAATTGTTACAAGAGCGTGATCTAACCGGTGAACAGATTCACGGGATTCTGATTACACATGAACATTCTGATCATATTAAAGGATTAGGGGCTGTCGCTCGTAAATACGAATTACCGATCTATGCCAATGAAAAAACATGGGGTGCGATGGAACGCTCGATCGGCAAATTATCACCTGAACAAAAACAAATTATGCAAACAGGCGATCATCTTACTTTTGGTTCAATGCGAATTGAATCGTTCGGCATCTCGCATGACGCCGCAGAACCTGTCGGTTATTTTTTTACAGATGGAGATGAGAAGCTCAGTCTAGCGACCGATCTGGGATATGTTAGTGATAAAGTGATGCAAAGTATCTCTGGCTCGGATGTGTTAGTACTTGAAGCGAATCATGATGTTGAAATGTTGCGTATGGGCAGATATCCGTGGAATACCAAACGACGTATTCTTAGCGATATCGGTCATTTATCCAACGATGCAGCAGGGGAAGCATTAAGTGAGCTGTTAACACGCAAAACCAAGCGGACGTATCTGGCTCACTTGAGTCGTGATCACAATATGATGGAACTGGCAAAGTTAACCGTACGTGATGCGATGGAAAGTAGAGGGTGCTTTTACAAAGATCATGAATTTAAGCTATGTGAAACGTATTATGATCGCCCAACACCATGGGACACGATAAGCGATAAATAAATTTATGTTCACAAAATGGTTATTTTTGGTAAAATTGAAATCATATATTTGATCTGATTAGCATAGACAAGCGAAGGGGCGATCAGGATGAGCTTATTTGATGATGATTTCTACAATACCAAAGTATCACGACGATCCAAACGTAACATGTCTGTGCCCTTTTTATCGAGAAGAAAGCGTTCATTGACTCAACGTTCACGATCAGGATCTACTTTCAAAGTCATAGCAGTAAGTTCCATCAGCAGTGCTGTGACCGTAATGATTATTGTAAGCCTATTTGGATGGTATAGCAGCGATAGTTCATCATCTGTTGTAGCCAGTAGTATTGTACCGACCATGGCGCAATCAACAGACGGTAATCCCTATGAGCAGTTAATTCATGTCGCCAATGAAGTACGACCTGCGATGGTGAGTATTGTAAATTATCAGGATGAGTCGTCTACACTGAATGAGTCGGCACTGGGATCGGGCGTTATTTTCCGCAAAGAAGGTAGTAAAGCTTATATCGTTACCAACAATCATGTGATCCAAGATGCCGATCAAGTGAAAACTGTTCTTAGTGATGGCACCACATTAGCTGCAACTGTAGTCGGAACCGACTTTATCAGCGATATTGCGGTGTTATCGATTAGCAGTAAAAACATCGACAAAATCGCTCAATTAGGCAACTCGGATCAGCTTCAATTGGGTGAGACGGTGATGGCTATTGGCAATCCACTAGGATTTAATGGTACGATGACATCAGGTATTATCAGTTACAACAATCGCTTAATTCCAGTATCATTGAATCAAGATGGTACATATGATTGGGAACAAAATGTGATCCAGACTGATGCCGCAATCAATGAAGGCAATAGTGGTGGTGCACTGGTGAACTTGAACGGGCAAGTGATCGGTATCAACACGATGAAAATCTCGGATACAGGAGTCGAAGGACTTGGATTTGCGATTCCGATCAATGAAGTGATGAAAAATGTTGATCTATTGATTAAAAATGGCAAAATCAGTCGTCCTTATCTGGGTGTCTACACAACAGATTTTGATAATAAAAATGCCTATCGTTTATTCGATGAACAAGAGAAAGACTATAAAAAGCCGGAGTTGCCGAAAGGCGTAACAGAAGGTATTATTGTGGTCGAAGCGAGTGGACCCGCCAAAGAAGCTGGTATTCTGGCAGATGATATTATTGTACAATTGGATCAAGAAAAAATGGCTTCAACACTTGATTTACGCAAGTATTTGTATAATCATAAGAAGGTCGGTGATTCGCTTGAGATCACCTATTATCGGGATGACGTGAAGAAGAGTGCTACACTTCAACTTCAGTCCAAGCCGGATTAACCACTTCACCTATATAGATATTGAACCAGTAAAGGAGCTTGACCCTATTGATGTATGTCGTATGTAAAGAACACATTGAAAAAGCATTGGAAGAATTCGTAGATGAATTGGAAGAAGCACCGGATGTTGTCGATCTAAAAGAGACCGAATTTTCGGACTGGGACCCGCCTGCAAAATGTAGTTATTGCGAACAACATGCTGAATTTTTAGTTGTCTGACCGATTAAGTAACAAGATCGCAACTACTATACAGTGACTTAAGCATTCATGAAATGACGTTGTAGATAGAGAAATCAAACGAATGTAATCATGAATTTATAACCAATAGGCATTCTAACCAGCACGTACAGATCATGAACGGATCAAAAGGGGCAGGAACCGTAAGCACGGTTCCTTATTTCCTTTTGCCCGAACAGAGTGTATGTGCTTTTTGATATGGTATGGTGATCAATACTTTGACGTTACTGTCATTATTTTTTAACTTTGCTGAGATTCTCTGCATAGTAGGCTTGTATATAATAAAAGAATAGAAAATGGGTAAATAAATGAGGAACATGTACAGAAAGGGTAGAAGAAATGAATAGGATCTGGGCACTTTTACATAAGGGGCGGTTCGGTCATGTCTAAGCCGCTTCAAGAACACCGTTACATGTCAGGACTGGATGGGTTACGTGCTTTTGCCGTTATGGCAGTGGTACTGTATCACCTCAATATAGATTGGGCACCGGGTGGGCTACTAGGTGTCGGTATATTTTTTGTATTATCCGGTTATCTTATTACAGATATTCTTGCAAGCCAGTGGGAACGTCATCAACGATTCGATCTGATCGACTTCTGGATGAGACGTGCTAGACGCTTATTGCCTGCGATGTTCGCTATGGTTATTATAGTCGTCTTGTGGTGTCTGGTTGTAGACCATTCCCGTCTGCCTGCTCTAGTGGGAGACGTACCTGCCGCATTACTATATGTGAGCAACTGGTGGTTTATTTTCCATAAAGTCTCGTATTTCGAAAGTTTCGGTCCAGCTTCACCGCTAGGTCATCTATGGTCGCTAGCTGTCGAAGAGCAATTCTATCTGATCTGGCCATTGCTACTTGCATTAGGGCTGAAATTCCTACCGAAGCGGATCAATCTAGCTGGTTGGATTCTGAGTCTAGCTGCAATCTCAGCATTGTTAATGGCTGTATTATACGAACCGGGTAGTGATCCAAGCCGTGTCTATTATGGAACAGATACACGCATCTTCGCTTTATTAATTGGAGCATCGCTTGCGATTGTATGGCCAAGTGCCAAGCTCAAAGCACGTGTCTCCAATCAAGCACGTACCGTATTAGATGTGGTCGGTGTCGGCACTCTATTCCTACTCGGCTGGATGATCTGGCATACGAATGAGTATCAGCCGTTCCTTTACCGTGGTGGAATGGTACTGATCGCAATCATCACAGCCCTGCTTATCGCTGTACTGGCACATCCAGCAAGTCGCCTTGCGATTGTACTGGGTTGCAAGCCTTTACGTTGGTTAGGTAAAAGATCGTATGGACTGTATCTATGGCATTTTCCAGTCATTACACTCTCGACTTCGCAGGTCAGTACAACAGAGCCTTCTATTATCAAAAGTATGATACAGGTCGGAGTAAGTCTGCTACTGGCAGAGTTATCGTGGAGATATGTAGAACAACCGATTCGTCATCAGGGATTCCGTAGTCTTCGCTTAAGATATCGGTTACAGCATATGACGTCTCGAGGATGGTTGCATGGCGCTGTGATCGTCGTCGTGTTCGTCTTAGCTTCAACAGCCATTAGTCATCTGATTACAACAGATAAAGAAGAAACAGCTGTAGCGCAGAATGCAGTCAATCAAGCCCAAGTGATTACACCTGCACCTAAAAATGTATCGTCTCACTCAGCAACAACAGATCCTACTCCTAACGAATCATCGAAGTCAGGCATGTCAACCGATCAGCCTACAGCAGATCCGGAAGCAACAACAGAGCATTCACCAGAAAGTAAACAACCAACAACCGAGACCAGTAAAACCGGTACCGAAGAGAAAAAATCAACATCTACCCATCAAGAGCCTGCCAAAACGCCAGAAATCGATACCATTTCTGGTAAAGGCATTAGTGCAATCGGTGATTCGGTGATGTTAGATGTGGCTCCTTATCTCAGTGAAGCGATGCCGGGTATTGTGATCGACGGCAAAATTGGACGACAGTTAACCGAAGCATCAGGTGTTGTTCAACAGCTTTCACGTAACGGACAATTGGGTCACAAAGTGATCTTGGAACTCGGAACCAATGGATCATTTACCAAAGAACAATTAGACGATCTTCTAGCTGATCTGAAAAGCGATAGTGTGAAGAAGATTATTGTAGTGAATACGCGTGTTCCTCGCCCGTGGGAAAGTATGGTCAATCAAGCACTCAGCGATGCCGCCGCAGAAGATTCACGTATTACGATTATCGACTGGTATTCCGCAAGTGCTGGACAGGATTCGTACTTTGCTCCAGATGGTGTCCATTTGAATCCATCGGGTGCACGTGCCTATGCAGCCTTAGTAGTCAAAGCATTAAAATAGTAATATGGGATATAAAGGAAATAAATCCATTATTATTTCAAAAAGGTATTCACAACCTATTACTAACTGCCGATAAAAGAAAAGATGGATTCATAAGTGCTCCCTGCATGCCGACTGAGATACAGTTAGCGTGCGGGGAGTTTTCAATTTATTCGAGTATTTATAGGAGTAGAATAATGAGCTTATACCTATAAGTAGGAAAAGAGATGCTTGCCCCAGACCAGATAGTGTACACTTAAAAGTAAACAGGTTCACGATGAGCCAAAGGATAGTTAAAGGAGAACGTCATGCATATACAGATTATTGGGGTCGGTAAATTAAAAGAAAAATACTTAGTACAAGGAATCGCAGAATATAGCAAACGGCTCACGCCTTATATCAAGTTCCAGACGATTGAAGTAAACGACGAGAAAGCACCGGATACGTTAAGCGATGCCGAAGTACGGATCGTGAAGGACAAAGAAGGCGAACGGATACTGTCCCAGATCAAGCCAGATGCGCATGTGATTGCGTTAACACTAGACGGAAAGCTATGGAGTTCGGAAGATCTAGCGAGTGAACTGGATCGGTTAGGCACGTATGGTAGCAGTCATGTGGTGTTTGTGATCGGTGGTAGTCACGGACTCGGGGATGAAGTATTGAAACGAGCGCAGCAGAAGTTATGTTTTGGACGCATGACGTTACCGCATCAGTTGATGAGGTTGGTGCTCGTGGAGCAGGTGTATCGGGCAGTGAAGATTAACCGTGGAGAGCCTTATCATAAGTAGGGGTGTGATTAATTTTTTTGAGGAAGATGGATAATAAATATATTTTAAAAAAGCGACAAAGTTAAGTAATTAAGTAGCATTGTCGCTTTTTACAATTTGGAAAAAGATAACAAAAATAATCAAGTTATAATTTTAAATAAGAAAAATATAACTTTGATAACTCAGTAAGACTTTTGTTAGAGAGAGAAGAAACTAGCAATTGTGAATTTATTCTAATTAAACGATTTATATACTCTGATCGATCAAACTTGTATATTTTCAAAATTACATTCCTATCTACATTTTTTTTCAAAGACATAGAGAACAATCTTCTTTTTTGAGATCTTTGAGGAATTAAGTAAGATATACTTGTGATTTTTTGTTTAAGATATTTATCTATAGCTAACCAATAGCTTGGGTCGACATGTTTATAACTTTCTGTTATGCCATAATAAATTTTTTGAGCTTTAACATTTACAGCACTATCCCTACTTAAAAATCTTCTTCTTTTTATTATTACTTTTTTTAATAATAAATAATTGATTCTTTCAAAAAGCAAATCAAAATTTTGGTTTTTTTTGTAATCCCAAATACAAAAATCTATCTTATTTTTAAATTTATCAAGCTTGTTTTCTTCAATCATAATAGTTTTTTTATTATTATCATTGCGAAAAATGTATCCAAGATATTCAAATTCACATGTTTTATCGATTTTATAATTGATAAATTTTTGTTTTTCTAAATTGCTGTCTAATTGATAGGAATTAAAAATTGAAGAAATAGAAGTTTGTAACCTTGAAATTTCCGAAGAATTAAAAGTGCCATTAAATAAAATCAAAATATCATCTACATAGCGACAATAAAAAGATATTTTTGGATTTAATCTTTTTAATTGATAATCTATACCTTCTAAATAAATTTCTGACAAAACATTACTTATTGAAATTCCTTGTGGAACTCCAGAGGTACTTTGTTTCAAACACTCTTTTACTAAATTGTATTCTTGCGAAGATAAAAGAGAATTCGCTTTTAATTTTTGAAGTAACCTATTTTGAGGTATGGATGGGAAAAAATTCTTTATATCTAAACGTACTACAAAATAATCCACCTCGGACTGTAATCTTTTAGTCAGCGAATCAATAACAGTGTTTCTATTAGGACTGGTGAGATTATATTTTTCTCTAAGACGATTTTTTAAAAATTCAAGAATTATTCTATCTCTTATAGTAGGTAAATTAACCTCTCTACCTTTCTGCAAAGTAAGCTTTTTGAATCGTGTAAAAGTATATTTTCTTGAAACAACTTTATTAACTACACTTTCAAATTCTGATTTTCTAATAGTTGCAAACTGATTTGAAGTGATTTTGTCCAATCCCGTCTGAAAATCATATTTCAAAATATTATAATAACCTTCTAAATATTCAGCGTTAATTTTCATTGTACTCATCTCCATAGAATGTTAGGCTGAGCGCAAAACGAGAGTTGTGTATTTCCAATTTAGACAGAGAAGTCATGATACTCTTTAACTAAATTAGTTTTGATAAACTACCATGATTACTAGAAATGACTAGGTATAAAGATATATGGATGTTTGGTATATAATAGATACTATACTACGCTCAGCCTTACATGTATAATAATACCATACAGAATTAGGTTTTAGGTAGGAGTCGATTTGATGAATAAAAAGTTTTTTTTACTTACAGATACTCTTCCTTACGAGTTACCACTTATTTATTCTAACAAGCTCTTGTTTGAATTCATTAATAATAGTTCAGAGTGGGAAAGCGTAGACATTTTGAGTTCAAATGAGAAAACTAAAGATCCATCAGAACCTTATAATTTTTTTATTTTTAAAAATGATAACTCTAAAAGAATGATTGGACTGGTGCATCCATTAGGACAATTACATATGCAAAAATTCATTGAAAAATATGATACTGATTTAATTGATTTTATGAATATGCAGTCTATATATTCTCTGCGTTATCCTACAGCAATAAACTCACTATCTATAAATAAAATAGATAAAATAAAAAAAGAATTATCCTCAATGCTTGATGAGGATTCAGAAATTATTAATAATGATCATGAAGAATTTTTAGATAGCTACTTTCAAAAAAAGAAATTTATACGTATAACCGATTTTTATAAATCACATTTATTCAAAAAATTGGAAATTAAATATTCTTTATTACTAAAGATGGATATAAGTAATTGTTTTTATAATATTTATTCTCATTCTATTGATTGGGCATATTTGGGCGACAAGTATCTTGCAAAATCATATAGAGATAAAAACAAACGCTTCTCATCGCAAATTGATAAACTCATGCAAAGTATAAATTTTGGTGAAACAAATGGAATTGTAGTTGGTCCAGAATTTTCACGATGTGTAGCGGAAATTGTTTTATCTAGAATTGATAATATGGTGTATACAAGGCTTAAAGAACAAAAAATAATCTATAAAAATGACTATGAAATAGTAAGATATATGGATGATATTTTTGCATTTGGGAACAGCGAAAAAACATTGGAATTTATCATAAAGGCTTATCAAGAATGCTGTTTAGAATATAAGTTATCTATAAATGAGAAAAAAGTTTCGCTTGAAAAACGTCCTTTTCTGAGAAAACATTCTTGGGTAATTAAGCTAAAAAAAGTATTAAAAACTTACTTTGAACAAATTAAAAATGCTAAAAATTTAAATAGAGGATTGTTAGAATATATTAATATTAATTTAATAGATGAAATAAGATGCATTATTATGGATTACGAGGATCAAAAGCATAGCATTGTTTCTTTTTTACTAGCTTACTTGGAAAGAAAAATCAGAAATACAACTATGATTCTAGATTCAATGGATAATGAAAAAAATAAAATATATTTAATCAATAAAATTATAGATGTAGTTCATTACTGCTTAATATTTTCAATAACATCTTCAAATGTTATAAAATACTCGAAATTGACTTATTTGTTAAGCAGGTATTCTGAAAAATTTAAAGATCAAAGTGTTGATGATTTACTATTTAAAAAAGCGCTTGAGTTACTTAAATATCACTCTGAATATGCTATAGAATTATTAAATATAATAATAATATTAAAAAGATTTAATAAGGATATTCCACAAGAAATTCTCTTTGAAATATTGACAAAAAATGAATCTACTTACTTCACATATTCAACAATTTTGTTTTATATAAATACAGAACAAAGAAAATATAGCTACAGCAAAATTAGAAACTATATTAACAAAAATATAACTACCTTTATAAAAGAAATCCACGAAGATTTAGAAGTAGGCTTACAATCTAAAGATAAAAATCGTCCAAGAAAAGATATTCTTAGTTCAAGCAACTTTTATTTAATTCACGATTTATATAGTCATCCTCTTATTACATCTAAAACAAAAAATGAGATCAAAATTTTAAAAAAAGAACTCAATAAGGTTCAAAGAAAGAATCAAACAGTTTTTAAAGTGTTTCTAGATTATATCGAAGGATTCGATAAACCATTTATGAACTGGGATGCTACGGATGATCAACTGATAGCGACTTTGATCAGGAAAGATGCAAGAATAGATTCAAGTTTCTATAAATAATGACACTAAGTAGTAGCTGATTCTAAGGATTAAAGCTGGTAAAACATTCTAAGTATATTTAGATGATATCTGATATTCAAAATCGAATTTCTAACAATTTCTAACAGTGAGATGGTATTCGTCACTTTAGGTGGGGTAAATTTTATAACAGTAATCTTAGAAATGTAGAAATACAAAATAGTGATTTGTCAGGTATGAAAATAAATAATATTCCAGTAGAAGAGCTTATTGATGCTTACTATCAATTGAATAAAATTAAAAAATAGTATTAACTTTACTTTTGAATACTTCTTCCACTAACGGGTGCTTTAGCAAAAAAAGACAGTAAAAAAGAACCACTGTCGATAGATAGATGGCATCGGGACTAACAGCAGTTGAAGTGAAACGCATACGTAAACTTATTTTTAATTTCCGCGGGCATGGAGCCTAGCGGATTTTTTTATTAAAAGATGAAATCTGTTGAATTAGGCAAAGACTCCGACGAAAAAGGCAAATACCACAGTATTCAATCCCCTATACTTAGAGTAAACATCCTATCGATAGGAAAGAAGCTTTTTGAAAATGCGTGTATGGGTTACACAAACGACAGGCTTCATTGACATACAACAACAGAGGAGGGTCATTCATATGGGAAATAAAATGATTAGGGGACTCGTGTTCATTCTTGCATTTGCGATTGCCGGATACGCCATTGTTCAGTATGGCTTTCTTAACGCTAGTAATGCTGGACTGGTCTCTTTCAAATTGCAAAAACCGAATTTTGAACTCGAACCATGGATATATGTGCTATACATTCATATTTTCACCGCGATATTTGCTTTGATTATAGGCCCCTTTCAACTATTTATAACTCCAACAAATGCCAGAAAACGTTGGCATCGCCTGTTCGGGTACGGATATGTTATTTCGATTATAGTTAGTGGGATCGTGAATGTGTATTTATCCATTTTTGCGACAGGAGGTTGGATTGCCGGGCTTGGGTTCATGTCACTCGATGTACTGTGGGTTGCGACTACGCTTATTGCAATAAGAAAAATTATAGCCAAAGACATCCAAGCTCATAAAGAATGGATGCTTCGCAGTTATGCGCTTACTTTTGCAGCGGTCATGCTTCGAATCTGGTTAACGCCGCTGATTATCCTGTTTGGCGATTTCGAGGCAGGCTTTCGGGCTGTTGCTTGGGTTTGTTGGATTCCTAATCTGCTCGTCATAGAAGCTGTGATTTACAGAATGAGGTTGCGGCGGGAACAAGGATTTACAACTGCCACGCCAAAATGATCCATAAAACTGCGCATCCATAGCGCAGTTTTATTTTGTGTACGGTGAAATAGGTATGAGGATGGAATTGATTTATATTTGCTATTTCTAAGCTACGAGAAAATTTAAATTTCGCTATTGCCTATAAAGCTACTGATAGTTATAAAGCTTTTTTTCCTTAAGAAAG
>Ga0308161_1002671_pt1 | contig 18548 bp, 15 predicted proteins | sample PhyFR2_FD_201034 | JGI IMG/M metagenome (GOLD analysis project Ga0308161, IMG submission 201034) | Phyllosphere microbial communities from UC Gill Tract Community Farm, Albany, California, United States - DLSLF.R2 | ecosystem: Host-associated > Plants > Phyllosphere > Unclassified | place: USA...
GATGCGGTCGATGGCGAGGATGTCGCCGGTCGGCTTGCGCGTGAATTTATACGCGCCGTGCGAGGTGCCGATGGCGATGGCCAGCGCGTCGCACTGGGTGCGCGCGACGAAATCGGCGGCCTGGGCCACGTCGGTCAGCAGCTCTTCGCGGGTCATGGTGCGATCCGCGCCGTGGCCGTCTTCCTTGTCGCCCTTCATCGTTTCCAGCGAGCCGAGCACGCCCAGTTCGGCTTCGACGGTGACGCCGATCGAGTGCGCGAACTTGACGACTTCCTTCGACACTTCGACGTTGTAGTCGTACGAGGCGACCGACTTGCCGTCCGCTTCCAGCGAGCCGTCCATCATGACGGACGTGAAGCCCGAGCGGATCGCGGCCATGCAGACGGCCGGCGACTGGCCGTGGTCCTGGTGCATCACGACCGGGATGTGCGGGTACGCTTCGACGGCGGCGTCGATCAGGTGGCGCAGGAACGCTTCGCCGGCATACTTGCGGGCGCCGGCCGAGGCCTGCATGATCACCGGGCTGCCGGTCTGGTCGGCCGCGGCCATGATGGCCTGGACCTGTTCCAGGTTGTTGACGTTAAACGCCGGAAGGCCGTAGCCGTGTTCGGCGGCGTGGTCCAGCAGTTGACGCATTGATACGAGTGCCATGGTTTGACTCCATAGGAATAAAGAAACCTTTTGGGTCTCGATCCGGACCGCGCGAACGCATGCGGCCGGCCTCGCGCGAGGCGCGTCAGCCGGGCAGGCACGTCGTTCGACAGTCTGGCGCGGCCGGGGTTGCGGCCGCGCGCACGGAAGTTGAGCCCTCTTAATTGAATTCGCCGACGCGCACGATCTTGAGCGCGTTCGTGCCGCCGACCTGGCCCATCGGCTCGCCCCACGTGACGACGATCATGTCGCCCTTCTTGACGATGCCGTTGGCGACCATCAGGTCTTCCGCCTGTTTCAGGACGGCGGCGCTGTCGCCGCGCTGGGTCAGGTGGTAAGCGTGCACGTTACGATACAACGATGCCTTGCGCTGGGTGGTGACGCTTGGCGTCAGCGCGTAGATCGGGGTGTCGACGTGGTGGCGGCTCATCCACAGCGCGGTCGAACCGGATTCCGTCAGCGCCACGATCGCCTTCACGCGCAGGTGGTGCGCCGTGAACAGCGCGCCGTACGCGATCGACTGGTCGATGCGGGTGAACTGCACGTTCAGGAAGTCGGCTTCCAGCTTGTTGTATTCGGAACGTTCCGCTTCCACGCAGATCGCCGACATCATCTCGACGGTCTCGACCGGCCACTTGCCGGCGGCGGTCTCGGCCGACGTCATCACGGCGTCGGTGCCGTCCAGCACGGCGTTGGCCACGTCCGACACTTCGGCGCGGGTCGGCACGGCGTTGACGATCATCGACTCCATCATCTGCGTGGCGGTGATCGCCAGCTTGTTGGAATCGCGCGCCATGCGGATCATGCGCTTCTGCAGCGCCGGCACGGCGGCGTTGCCGACCTCGACCGCCAGGTCGCCGCGGGCGACCATGATGCCGTCGGAGGCGTCCAGGATTTCCTGCAGCACCGGAATCGCTTCCGCGCGCTCGATCTTGGCGATCATCATCGGCTTGTGGCCGAACGGCTCGCCGGCGATGTTGGCCAGCTGGCGCGCCATTTCCATGTCGGTCGCCGTTTTCGGGAACGAGATGGCCAGGTAGTCGGACTGGAAGGTCATCGCGGTCTTGATGTCTTCCATGTCCTTCGCGGTCAGCGCCGGCGCGGTCAGGCCGCCGCCCAGGCGGTTGATGCCCTTGTTATTCGACAGTTCGCCGCCGACCTTGACGATCGTGTGGATCTCGCTGCCGGCCACGCGCTCGACGATGAGGACGATCAGGCCGTCGTTCAGCAGCAGCGTGTCGCCCGGGCGCACGTCGTTCGGCAGCGCCTTGTAGTCGAGGCCGACGCGTTCCTGGTTGCCCAGCTCGCCGTTCTCGCCCCAGCGGGCGTCGAGGATGAAACGGTCACCGTTGTTCAGCAGGATCTTGCCTTCTTCGAACTTGCCGACGCGGATCTTCGGACCCTGCATGTCCGCCATGATCGCCACTTCGCGGCCGCATTCGGCGGCGGCGCGGCGGACCAGGTTGGCGCGGTCGATGTGGTCCTGGGCTTTGCCGTGCGAGAAGTTCAGGCGCACGATGTCCACGCCCGCACGGATCATGCGGACGAGCGTATCGAAATCGGAAGAAGCGGGGCCGATGGTTGCGACGATCTTGGTACCACGAGACATTGAACTTATCCTTGAAGTGAAAAGCGCAGCCCGTGAGCTGCGCCGGTGACCGGTAGGTTTATTTTGCAGCGCTGCGCTGCAGCAGGATCTCTACTGCCGGCAGCGTCTTGCCTTCGAGGAACTCGAGGAAGGCGCCGCCGCCGGTCGAGATATAGCCGATCTGGTCGGCAATATTGTATTTTGCGATCGCGGCCAGCGTGTCGCCGCCGCCGGCGATCGAGAAGCCCTTCGATGCGGCGATGGCGTGCGCCAGCGTCTTCGTGCCTTCGGCGAACTGGTCGAATTCGAACACGCCGACCGGGCCGTTCCAGACGATCGTGCCGGCGGTGCCGATCTGCTCGGCCAGCTGGGCGGCCGTCTTCGGACCGATGTCCAGGATCATGTCGTCGTCCTGCACGTCCTTGACGTCCTTCGTCGTCGCGGCGGCGGTCGGCGCGAATTCCTTGGCGCACACGACGTCGACCGGGATCGGCACCTGGGCGCCGCGCGCGGCCATCTTCTCGATGATCGCCTTGGCTTCGTTCACCAGGTCCACTTCCACCAGCGACTTGCCGATGTTCAAGCCGACGGCCTTCATGAACGTGTTGGCGATGCCGCCGCCGACGATCAGGTTGTCGACCTTGTCGGCCAGGCTCTGCAGGATCGACAGCTTGGACGAGACTTTCGAGCCGGCGACGATCGCCAGCAGCGGACGCTGCGGTGCGCCCAGCGCCTTGCCCAGCGCATCCAGCTCGGCCGCCAGCAGCGGACCGGCGGCGACCACGGGCGCGAACTTCGCGATGCCGTGCGTGGTCGCTTCGGCGCGGTGCGCGGTGCCGAACGCGTCGTTGACGTAGATGTCGCACAGCTTGGCCATCTTCTGGGCCAGCTCGTCCGAGTTTTTCTTTTCACCCTTGTTGACACGGCAGTTTTCCAGCAGCACAACCTGGCCCGGCGCGACGTCGACGCCGTCGACCCAGTCCTGTTTCAGCGCGACCGGCTGGCCCAGCAGCTCGGACAGGCGCGTGGCGACCGGCGCCAGGCTGTCTTCCGGCTTGAACTCGCCTTCGGTCGGGCGGCCCAGGTGCGACGTGACCATCACGGCCGCACCGGCATCAAGCGCAGCGCGGATCGCGGGAACCGAAGCGCGCACGCGCGTGTCTTCGGTAATGTTGCCGGCGTCGTCCTGCGGAACGTTCAGGTCGGCGCGGATGAACACGCGCTTACCTTTCAGCGCGTCTTGGTCGATCAGGTCTTGCAAGCGGGTGAAATTGAGAACGGCCATTGTCAGAGTGGGTGAAATGTTTAAAAAACGCTATTTTACCTTAGCCTAGGTTGTCGAAAACATGAGAAACGCGCAGGACAGTGAATACCAGCATCCCGATTATGATCGTCTGCAACATGTTCCGCCGCCACAAGTAGTAGGCCAGCGCGGCGCCGGCCGCCAGCAGCTTCGGGTTGGCGATATTGAACACGATGCCGCCCTGGGCATCGAGCATGATGTCCGGCGCGATGATCGCCGCCAGCGCGCACGCGGGCGCATAGCGCAGCATGTCCTGCACGCGCGGCGGGATCGCCACCCGGTGGCCGATCAGCCACAGGCCGCTGCGGGCGCACGCGGTCGCCAGCGCCAGCACGCCGATCACGGCCCAGACGTAGCCGTCATCCATGGCGCACCTTGCGGCGCAGTTGCGCCTCCTCGACGGCGATGGCCGTGCCCATGCCGATCACGACCGCCGCCAGCAGGCCCAGTTTATACGGCAGGCCATGCGCCAGCACCGACGCCGCGGCCGCCACCAGCACGCCGCACAGCGCCGCGCTGTTGACGACGAGCGGCACCAGGATGCACAGAATGGCGAGCGAACCGGCAAAGCCGAGCTGCCAGTCGGTCGGGACGGCGCTGCCGAGGAACACGCCCGCCAGCGTGCCGACCTGCCACGCGGCCCAGTTCGGATACAGCAGGCCCTTCAGGAACGACAGCTTGCCGGGCTCGCGCGTCGGGCGCGGATAGCGCTGCAGGAACAGCGCGATCGACAGGTCGCCGGAGATATAGCCGAGATAGAAGCGCTGAAAGGGGCGCAGATGGGCGAAATGCGGCGCCAGGAGCGCGGAAAAGATCACGAAGCGCAGGTTGACGACGAGCGCGGTCGCGAAGATCACCCACACCGGCGCGCCGGCCGCCAGCAGCGGCAGCGCGGCTAGCTGGGCCGAGCCGGAAAACGCGATCAGGGTCATGGCGCTGGCCTGCGGCACCGTGAGGCCGCCCTTGACCATCGCCACGCCGACGACCATGCCCCAGGCGCCGAGGCCGAACAAGGTGGGCAGGCCCAGCAGCAGGCCCTCGCGCCAGGCGGCGGGGTCGTGGGCCTCGATGACGGTGCCGCTGTCGGTGCCGGAGGATGCGCCGCTCATGTCGCGTTCCTGCAACAAAAGCGATGGGCGGACAGGATGGATGGGCGGCGTTCTGGCATGAAACGATGTCGTCAATACGCGTGCCAACCTTGACGAGTTGGCTACGCGCGGTGGAGGCCGCCATTCTACCGGACCATTCCGGCAATCTGGACGAATCCGTTAGAATCGTGGTTTTGGGAATGCCTCGGTGGCGCTGCTGCGGATTCCCCCTGCCAATCTCGTACGCGCATGTATATGGAGAAATCAATGAACGACAAGACCTACCCGGTCGTGGAACTGGAAGCCAAGGACCTGCCGGCCTATTGCCCGAACCCGGCGATGCCGCTGTGGTCGTCGCACCCGCGCGTCTTCCTGGATTTCGATCACGACGGCAACGCCAGGTGCCCGTATTGCGGCACCCAGTACCGCCTGAAGCCGGGCACCGTGCTGGCCCATCATTGATTCCTTCCCGCCAGGCGCGCCTGCCGTGAATGCCGCCAGTGCCGCAGGCGCCGGGTCCGGCGCCGGCTACCGGGCTCCCTGGTGGCTGCCGGGCGGCGACCTGCAGACGATCTACCCGGCCGTGGCCATCCGCAAACCGGTCGTCGCCTACCGGCGCGAACGCTGGGACACACCCTGCGGCCAGGACTTCATCGACGTCGACCTGGTCGACGGCACCCGCCCCGACGCCCCCTGCGTGCTGCTGTTCCACGGCCTCGAAGGCTCGTCGGACAGCCATTACGCGCGCTCGCTCATGGCGGCCGTCGCCGCGCGCGGCTGGCACGGCGCGATCCCGCATTTCCGCGGCTGCTCGGGCGAGGCGAACCTGGCGCCGCGCTTCTACCATTCCGGCGACGCCGAGGAACTCGACTGGATCATCCGCCGGCTGCGCCCGCGCCATCCCGGTCCGTTCTACGTAGCCGGCGTCTCGCTCGGCGGCAACGCCATGCTGCGCTGGCTCGGCGAGCAGCGCCACGGCGCCGGCATCGTCGACGCGGCCGTGAGCGTCTCCGCCCCGCTCGACCTGGCGGCCGGCGGCGCCGCGCTCTCGGCCGGCTTCAACCGGCTGTACACGCGCATGTTCCTGCAGACCCTCAAGCCGAAGGCGCTGGCCAAGCTGGAACGCTACCCCGGCCTGTTCGACCGCGAGCGCCTGCTCGCCGCCAACGATTTATACAGTTTCGACAACGTCGTCACCGCCCCGCTGCACGGCTACCGCGACACGGACGATTACTGGCACCGCGCCAGCGCCCGCCACGTACTGCACGACATCGTCGTGCCCACGCTCGTGCTGAACGCGCGCAACGATCCGTTCCTGCCTGGCCGCCACCTGCCGCGGACGGCCGCGCCCGCGGTGACGCTGGAATATCCCGCGACGGGCGGCCACGTCGGCTTTTCGACCGGCCCCTTCCCGGGCCGCATCGACTGGCTGCCGCAACGCATCCTGCGCTTCTTCGACGACGCGGCCGGCCGCCGCGGCGCTGCCGTTTCGCATGCGCGCGCCGAAGCGGCGACGGCTGTGCCAAGCTTGCATCCATGGACGACATCGTAAAACAGGCAATGGCCAAATGGCCGAACGTACCGTACTGCTACGGCTGGCTGGCCCTCGACGCGCGCGGCGCCTGGCGCATGCGCGACGAGGCGGCGCAGCGCGCGGGCAGTCCGGGCGACAAATTGACGAACGCCGCGCTGGTCGGCTTCATCGCCCGCAACTATGCGGCAGACGAGCGCGGCTGCTGGTATTTCCAGAACGGCCCGCAGCGGGTCTACGTAAACCTCGAGACGACGCCCTTCGTCGCCCGCACCGACCCGGCGCAGGGTCTCGTGCTGCACACGGGCGCCCCGCTCGGCACACCGGAGGCGGCGTACCTGACGGACGCGGGCGGCATCGTGCTGCGCGCCGGGCAAACGGTGGCGCAGGTCGACGACCGCGATGCGGCGCAACTGCTGCAGGCGTTCGAGCTGGATGGCCGGCCGGCGGCGGACGACGCCGTGATGGCGTGGCTGGAAGGCGGGTCGGGCGCGCTGGCGCTGCGCTGGCAGGGCGCGCGGCTCGCGGTGGAACGGATCGCGGCGGACGAGGTGCCGGGCCGGTTCGGGTTCGTCAGGCGGCCGGATCAGGTGCAGGGGCAGGAGTGACGGTCCTGACGGTCCTGTAATCAGCGCAAACGCGGCGTTACCCGGTCACTGCGAGATGCCGCATGACCGTCGCCCCCGCGGAGGCGGGGGCCCAAGTACCTGCGCTGGCCACACCCCTGAAATTGGGTCCCTGCCTGCGCAGGGACGACGGGTCGGTATTGCATCGGCCGCGTGCTTGCGCTTACCGGTCCTTCTCCTTCTTCTCTTTCTTCTCGTCCTTCTGCCGCTCGTTCAGCTCGCGCTCGCGCGCATCGATCACGGCCTGGTCGTAGAACGACACATCCTTCGCCTTGCGCGCCAGGTTCAGCTGGTCGACGGCCGCCGGCAACGCGCCGGTCAGCACGTACGACTCGGCCAGCGCCATGTGCTGCAGCGCGATCTTGCCCTGCGCCGCATACGTCTTGGCGAGCTGGTCGTACAGCTTGGGCTCTTCGCGGTATTGCTGCACCTGGTCGCGCAGGAATTGCGCCGCCTTGTCGAGCTGGCCGTCCGCGACCAGCGCGTCGGCGTACTGGCGCGACAGCATGCGCGACAGCGGGAACTTCTGGTACGCCGCGTCCGCTTCCTGCACGGCCTGGTGGATGACGTCCGGCGGCTGTCCCGACGCCAGCTTGATCTCGATGCCGAGGCCGGCGAACAGGGCGCTGCCGTCGGTGCCGCTGCGCTCGCTCGAAAACACGCCGGGCCGCGGCTTCATCGACGCCCTCGCCTTGTCGAGCCAGCTCTGCGCCGTCTTGAGGTCGCCCTGCTTCCGCGCGAGGAACGACAGGCCGTACATGGCGGCCGTCTGCTGTTGCGTGTTCGGCTGGGCCAGCTGGCTCTGGAACGTGGACCGTGCTTCGTCGCGGCCCTTCTGGCTTTCGTCCTGCAGCACACGCGCTCGCGCCCGCACGAGGTGGAATTCGATGCTGTCCGGGCGGATATGGATCGGCTTCGGATTGTCGCGGATGCGCCCCTGGATGTCGGCGATGCGCTCGCCCGTCAGCGGGTGGCTGCTGAGCCAGGCCGGCGCCTCGCCATAAACGCGCGTCGTGCTTTGCAGGCGCTTGAAGAAATTGACCATGCCGGACGTATCGTAGCCGGCCGCGCGCATCGTCTGGAAGCCGACGCGGTCCGCTTCGCGCTCGGCGTCGCGGCTGAAATTCAGCTGGCGCTGGATGGCCAGGCCCTGCCCGCCCATCATGATGCCCATCGCCGCGTCGCCGCCGCCGCCGGCCTTGCCGACCAGCGCGGCCAGCAGCAGCGCGGCGAGCGGCAGCAGCGCATCCTGCTTCTGCTGCCCGATCATGCGCGCGATGTGGCGCTGCTGCACGTGGCCGATCTCGTGCGACAGCACGGACGCCAGTTCGGACTCGGTCGAGGCCGACAGCAGCAGCTGCGAGTGCACGCCGATGAAGCCGCCGGGCAGCGCGAACGCGTTGATCATCGGATCGCGCACGGCGAAGAAGAAGAAATCGGCATTCGTCTCGCCGCGCGCGCCGGGCGCGAACGACACTAGGTTTTCGCCGAAGTTGTTGAGGAACTCGATGATCGCGTCGTCGTCCAGGTAATCGGGATCGCGCCGGATATCGTTCATGATTTCCTCGCCGAGCTTGCGCTCCATCACGGGCGACAAATCGGCGCGCGCGGTGTCGCCGAGCGTCGGCAAGCCGGTCGTATCGGCGCTGCCGCGCAGGACGGGCACGGTCGGGGCTGCCATGGAACCGGCAGTGGTCGCGGCCAGGGTGACGGCCGCTGCGAGACGGCGCCACGGCCACCTGGGTGAAAGCTGCAGCATCGCTGAAATCGGGTTGGGTTTCACGATGCTATGATAACCGCTTCCCGGCCGTTGTTACCGCCGGGCTCCATTTTGTGACTCCTGCCTCGACAACATGACAACTTCCGCCGACCACGACAGCCCCCTGACCCACTTCGACGCCACCGGCCAGGCCCACATGGTCGACGTCGGCGCCAAGGACGCGACCCACCGCATCGCCGTCGCCGCCGGCACGATCCGCATGCAGTCGGCGACGCTGGAACTGATCCGGTCGGGCTCGGCCAAGAAGGGCGACGTGCTGGGCATCGCGCGCATCGCCGCCATCATGGCCGCCAAGCGCACGAGCGATTTGATCCCGCTGTGCCACCCGCTGGCCATCACGCGCGTCGCGGTCGATTTCCAGATCGACGAGGCGAAGCACAGCGTGCACTGCCGGGCGCAGGTCGAGACCGTGGGCAAGACGGGCGTCGAGATGGAGGCGCTCACCGCCGTGCAGGTCGGGCTGCTGACCATTTATGACATGTGCAAGGCAGCGGATCGGGGCATGGTCATGACCAATGTGCGGGTGCTGGAAAAGCATGGCGGCAAGTCGGGCGACTGGACGGCTGAGCTATGAATTATTGTTTTTCCGCTAATTGCGCTGTTCAAATCATCTATTGTCACCGTCTGTGAAGAGTTAACTTTAGCACCTACAGCTAAGCCAAAGTCTTGCGAAACAGATAGCCTTATTTATTTCAAATCAAAGAGCAGCCGAAGCTGCTCTTGGGTTCAGAAGTTAGCTAGGCATGGAACGGCAGTGCTGACGCACATACTCGGTGCGTCCAAAACGAATCCGCATGTAGGCACTCACGCGAACCGATTTTGGGTAGTGACAGGTGATCATCGCTAGTCCTTTCATCGTAGAAGTGGCCTCGACGACGAACTTGGTGCTTGCAATGCTTCGGCTTAGATACTAAACTTCCGAAGCTACCCAATAGCAAGCAGTTCAAGAGAAAGCCAGAGACCGTTTGACTTTCTTTTACCCCAGAACGCGTAGAGAGTTGGCGCTCTTTACGCGTTTTTCTTTTTGCACTCGGCCAGATGTCGAGCGAGTCTTTACTACACTTTTTCACTTCATCATTTCCATTAAGAAGAAGAATTATCGAATGCCTTCAAGGCTCTCTCGATTTTTCGAAGCATGATCTGAACGATTTCAAGGTCATCCAACTCTTTAACCTCGATTGAGAAGTTCATACCAGGCCCTCGGATATTGAGCCAGAAGTCTTCGACAACGGCACTGTTTCCTGTGATGGTGCGCTGCTTACTATCATGCGTAGCGTGCTCTTGCGTATCCTCATACTTTGCTACAGCTGGGACTACCTCAAGTAATGTAGCGCCATTGTCTTCAGAGTCGTCCTCTTCGTCTTGTGTACCCTCTCCTCTAAGCACGTTGTCACTGTCCATAAGTGCTGACTGCTTAGCACCATCCAAAAAGTAACCCGCGACACGAGAAGCCATATCATCAGAAACACCGAACTCTTTGATGAGCATCTTTTCAAAATGCTCAATCGGAAGCTTCTGACCTTTAAATCTGTTGTAAATAGCACTGAAGAGTGGCGGGGACAGCAGAGCCTCGCGCAAGACTTTCGTTGCCTCATCAGGGGTGTAAGCCAACTTCAAATTTCGGTACAGCGGGCAGATCGTTAGTTTGCCACCTTTGTTGTCAATTAAGCCATATTTAACAGCTGAGGAAATCTGAGCCGAGAAAGCGCCGCTAAGTCGCTTACCCAACTTTTCGGCCGCCAGGTCAACACTACAAGACCCCGCAAACCCATCGACCGCTTCAGCAAGTTGGATCGCGGCTCTGAGCGATGCACGAGGATAGTCGATTTGCTTTGCCATAATTTCTCCTGTAGTTGACCAGAATTTTGCCTGAGTTCTCAAAAGCTCGCAAGACTTATTTTAAAAACTCTCATAACTCTCAAATTTATAAATGTGAAGCAATGAAGCTATAACCCCGTAAGGTTATAATAAAAGCTCGAGCACATGACTCTTGGTAAGCCATTAACGGCATTGTCCGGTAACACGGCGCCGAGTTCGCTAATGCTTTAGACACTAGAGCAGAGTAAGACGACTTCCTGTCGAGCACGAAGACGTTCGACCTCAAGGCGCGCGTCGCCCGGCTGATCAAGCAGTACGACTATCCGATGGTGCTGAACGTCGTGCTGCACCGCTTCAACCTCGATCACGTGGAGCGGATCATCGACATGGCGCTGGACATGGGCGTCGACTACCTGGAACTGGCCAACACGCAGTACTACGGGTGGGCGCTCGTGAACCGGGCGCAATTGATGCCGACGCGCGAACAGGTCGAGCGGGCGGAAAGCGTCGTCAATGCGTGCCGCGCCCGGATCGGCAACCGGATGCGCATCTTGTTCGTCGTGCCGGATTACTTCGAGGAGCGGCCCAAGGCCTGCATGAACGGCTGGGGCTCGGTCTTCCTCGGCATCGCGCCGGACGGCACCGCCCTGCCCTGCCACGCGGCGCGCTCGTTGCCAGGCATCGCCTTCCCGAACGTGCGCGACGTCGGCGTGAAGGCGATCTGGCAAGGCAGCGCCGCATTCAACCGCTACCGCGGCGATGCGTGGATGAAGGCGCCGTGCCGCACCTGCGACGACAAGGAGCGCGATTTCGGCGGCTGCCGCTGCCAGGCGTACGCACTGACGGGCGATGCGGAGAACGCTGATCCCGTATGCGCGAAATCGCCGCGCCATGGGGACGTGCAGGCCATCGTCGTGCATGCGCGGCGCACGCGGGACGCCGCGGACGGCGAAGACAGCCGCCCCATCGTGTTCCGGTCGGACGCGAATTCGCGCAAGGCGCGCGCCCGGTAGCCGCGCCGCGTTGCCGTCGTCACGCGCCGGTTCGTCAGGCGCCGGTTCGTCACGCGCCATGCGCGGCGTCCGCGCATCGTTTCGCGTGTCATGCGTTGGCGGCCCGGGCATGGACAAAGCTGCCACGGACGTAATCTTCTGCCACGGGTTTGTTTGATGGCCTGATAACGAACAGCGTGCTCCCTCATAAAAGTGTTGGGTAAACACCCCAAATCGCGCCGCAATTTCACGGTCCACGTCAAATTATTGCCGCACATCAATTACTATTTAACGCTATCAGGTCGCCATCCACGGGCCTTCCGGTTGCCTCACCCTTTCAGGAGAACGATTGATGTTTCAACGGATGAAAGTCAGCACCCGACTGACTCTGGGCTTTCTCGTCGTCGTCGCGCTGGGCGCTCTCGTCGCCGGGACCGCGATCTACAACATGACCCAGATGAACGAGCGTGCCAAGCGCATGTATCTGAAGGAACTGGTCGGCATCACGCACGTCAAGGAAGCCAACCTCGACCTGATCTACATCGGCCGTGCCCTGCGCGGCGCGATGCTGGCCGCCACCGAGGATCAGCGCGCCAAGTCGCTGACCAGCGTCGACAAGTACAAGCAGGCCCTGCAGGACAACCTCGACAAGGCGCGTCCGCTGTTCTACACGGACGACGGCAAGCGCACGTTCGCCGAAGCCGATGCGCAACTGCGCGAATACGACGCCGTCATCGCGGAGCTGACCAGGCGCGTGAAGGCCGAACCGGTCGAACAGAAGCGCGAGTCCGTCGATTACCTGTTCGATACCTTCCTGCCGAAATCGCAGGCCATCGACGACAAGATGGCGGAGCTGGCCCATTCGAAGGAAAAGCTGGCGCAGGAAAACAATCTGTACAACAAGAACGCATATGAAACCAGCCGCGCCACGATGCTGATCCTGGTCGCGCTCGGCGCGCTGGTCGGCACTGGCTTCGGCGTCGCGATCACGCGCAGCCTGACCCGCCAGCTGGGCGGCGAGCCGGCGTACGCGGCCGAAGTCGCCAACCGCATCGCCGACGGCGACCTGCGCAGCGACGTCGCCGTGCGCGCCGGCGACACGTCGAGCCTGCTGTTCGCGATGAAATCCATGCGCGATCACCTGGCCGTCCTCGTCAGCGAAGTGCGCCACGGCACCCATGCCATCGCCTCGGCGTCCAGCGAAATCGCGAGCGGCAACCTGGACCTGTCGTCGCGTACCGAACAGCAGGCCAGCTCGCTCGAAGAGACGGCATCGTCGATGGAAGAGCTGACGTCGACCGTGAAGCAGAACGCCGACAACGCGCGCCAGGCGAACGTGCTGGCGCAGACGGCATCGAGCGTGGCCAGCCAGGGCGGCGACGTCGTGGCGCAGGTCGTGCAGACGATGGGCTCGATCGATGCGTCGTCGAAGAAGATCGTCGACATCATCACCGTCATCGACGGCATCGCGTTCCAGACCAACATCCTGGCGCTGAACGCGGCGGTGGAAGCGGCGCGTGCCGGCGAACAGGGCCGCGGTTTCGCGGTCGTCGCGGGCGAAGTGCGCACGCTGGCCCAGCGCTCCGCGGCTGCCGCCAAGGAGATCAAGGGGCTGATCGGCGACTCCGTCGAGAAGGTCGAGGCCGGCAGCAAGCTCGTCGACCAGGCCGGCAACACGATGAACGACGTCGTCGCGAGCATCCAGCGCGTGACGGACATCATGGCCGAGATCAGCGCCGCCAGCCAGGAACAGAACGCCGGCATCGAACAGATCAACCAGGCCGTCACGCAGATGGACACGGTGACCCAGCAGAACGCCAGCCTCGTCGAGGAAGCGGCCGCGGCATCGGAATCGCTGCAGACGCAGGCCGCCAAGCTGGCCGAACTCGTCAGCGTGTTCCGTATCGAGGACGGCAAGCCGGCAGCACCGCAGGCCGTAGCCCGCGCGGCCGCGCCCGTCGCGGCACTGGCGGCACCGGCCGTACCGGTCGCCAGGCCGGTGATCGCGCCTGTCGCAAAAGCAGCCAAGCCGGCCAAGCCGGCGTCGTCCGCAGGGCCGGCCGCGAAACCGGCACCGGCGCGCGCTGCCGCGAAGGCGCCCGCCGGCGCCACCGTCGACGAGTGGGAAGAATTCTGATTTCGATTTTCAATTGTCTTTGCCTTTAGGCCCCCGCCAGCCGGGGGCTTTTTTTTGCCCGCCCGCCGCGCTCGCGCATTCCCCTGCCGCCCTTTCCACGTGGTAAATTGCTGCCTTTCACCGGCCATGCCGACGACGCAGGCCGCGTATTCACAAGCCACAAGCGAGAGGGACAGGATGAAATTACGGATGCTGGCGCTGGCCGCGGCCCTGACGGGCACGGCGCTCGGCGCGACCGCCGCACCGCGCGGATTCACGGTCGAGGACCTGGTCACGATGGAACGGGTCGGCAGCCCGGCGGTGTCGCCGGACGGCACGCGCGTCGTCTACACGGTGCGCACGACCGACATGGACAAGAACCGCGGCCACACCGACCTGTACCTGGTCGACCTGCGCGCCGCGGGCGCCGCGCCGCAGCGCCTGACGTCGGACAAGGCCAGCAGCACGGATCCGGAATGGTCGCCGAACGGCGACGCCATCTATTTCCTGTCGTCGCGTTCGGGCTCGGGCCAGGTCTGGCGCGTGCCGGCCGCCGGCGGCGACGCCGTGCGCGTGACGGACCTGCCGCTCGACGTCGACGCCTTCCGCGTCGCGCCGACGGGCGACCGCATCGCCTTCAGCACCGCCGTGTTCCGCGACTGCGCCGACCTCGCCTGCACGAAGGCGCGCCTCGATGCGAAAGAGAAGGACAAGGCCAGCGGCAAGGTCTACGACCGCCTGTTCGTGCGCCACTGGGACACGTGGTCGGACGGCCGCAACGCCGTGCTGTACGCGGCACCGCTGGATGCGGGCGGCCGCGTGAGCGCCGCGCCGGTCAGCCTGTCCGGCACGCTCGACGGCGACGTACCGTCGAAGCCGTTCGGCGACCGCGAGGAATTCCGTTTCAGCCCGGACGGCAAGAACGTCGTGTTCTCGGTGCGCATCGCCGGCAAGACCGAAGCGTGGTCGACCAACTTCGACCTGTACACGGTTCCGGCCGCGGGCGGCACGCCGCGCAACCTGACGGCAGACAATAACGCTTGGGATACGAAAGGCGTGTTCTCGCCGGACGGCCGCACCCTCGCCTATCTCGCGATGACGCGCCCTGGCTTCGAAGCGGACCGCTACCACATTGTCCTGCTCGACCTCGCCACCGGCAAGAAGCGCAACGTGGCCGAAAGCTGGGACCGCTCGCCGGGCAACCTGCAATGGACGGCCGACGGCAAGACCCTGATCGCCGACGCCGAAGACATCGGCCAGCACCGCCTGTTCGCCATCGACGTCGCCAGCGGCAAGGTGTCGCCGCTGACCGACAAGTGTTCGATCGGCGGCTTCGACGTGCGCGGCAATACCGTCGCCTTCACGCAAACGAACCTCGCATCGAGCGCACAACTGTTCAGCATGCAATTGGGTGCGAACAAACCCGTGCAGCTGACCCATGTGAACGAGGAAAAACTGGCGGACGTGCGCTGGGGCGAGTACGAGCAGTTCTCGTTCAAGGGCGCGAACGGCGACACGGTCTATGGCCACGTGATGAAACCGTGGAACTACCAACCGGGCAAGCAGTACCCGGTCGCGTTCCTCGTGCACGGCGGCCCGCAGGGCAGCTTCGGCAACGGCTGGAGCTATCGCTGGAATCCGCAGGTGTACGCGGGCGCCGGCTATGCGACCGTGTTCATCGACTTCCACGGCTCGACCGGCTACGGCCAGAAGTTCACGGATGCGATCAGCGGCGACTGGGGCGGCAAGCCGCTCGACGACCTGAAAAAAGGCCTGGCCGCCGCCGTGGCGAAGTATTCCTGGCTGGACCGTTCGCATGCCTGCGCGCTGGGTGCGTCATACGGCGGTTACATGATGAACTGGATCGAGGGCAACTGGTCGGATGGCTTCAAGTGCATCGTCAACCACGACGGCGTGTTCGACACCCGCGGCATGGCCTATTCCACCGAAGAACAATGGTTCACCGACTGGGAAAACGGCGGACCGTATTTCTCGGTGCCGGAAAAACACGAGCGCTTCAATCCCGTGCTGCACGTGAACAAGTGGAAGACCCCGATGCTTGTCGTGCAGGGCGACCTCGACTTCCGCATCCCGACGGCGCAGGGCCTGTCCACGTTCACGGCGCTGCAGCGCCGCGGCATCGAGAGCAAGCTGCTCGTCTTCCCGGACGAAAACCACTGGGTGCTGAAGCCGGCGAACTCGGTACTGTGGCATCACACCGTCCTCGGCTGGCTGGATCAGTACCTGAAACAGTAATTACGCAACAAAGATTGCGGGATTGACGGCAACGCCTGCTTTTGCAGGCGTTTTTTTTCGTCTTCGTAACCAAAAAGTCTTTCCTCAATGCTACTATTGCCGGCTTCGAGACCATAAAACTGCACAGATCGCATGAGATCGTCTTGATGCGCAGTAAAGGAACGCCATGAACGACCCGCAAGCGGAACGCGACATCAAACCGCAGGAATTCGAATTCGAGTCGATGAACCTGCAGGTCGGCGTACGCCTGCAATTCATCACGCACCGGGGCTTGAAGCCGGTCCAGCATTTTTCCACGCTGATCGGCTGGGTGAAGGACGAGTACATGATCGTCAAGATCCCGACGGACAACGGCGCGTCGATTCCGCTGGTCGAAGGCGAGCGCGTGACGATCCGCGTGTTCTCGGGCATCCACGTGTGCTCGTTCGCCAGCACGGTCGAGCGCTTCTTCGGCCGCCCGCTGCTGTATGCCCACATCTCGTTCCCGCGCTCGATCCAGGGCACGAGCCTGCGCACCGCGATGCGCGTGCGCGTCGACATCCCGGCCCGCATCATTCCGCTCGGCGGCGGCGTGCCACCCGTCGAGTGCCTGCTGACGAACCTGAGCGTCAGCGGCGCCCGCATCGAATCGAAGACGAGCCTGCCGCAGGACGAGGACCAGTTCGACGTGGAATTCGCCCTGCTGGCACCGCCGAACAACCAGGAAGTCCGCGTGCGCACGCGCGCGGCCGTGCGCAACATCAGCGCCCTGTCCGGCGCCCCTGAACAGGCGGAAGGGTTCGCCTACGGCGTGCAGTTCGTGAACCTCAATCCGGTGCACTACACGCTGCTGCAGAACCTCACGTACGAGGCGCTGCTGGCGGATCGTCAGAAGATCGTCTGATCAGAAGAAGCCGGCGATCCACAGGCGGGGCGAAAGTACATTACCGGTATTGGCGGCCCGCTGGGCCGGCGTCGGGTCGTCGCCACGCCATTTCGCCGGCACATCCACCCATACTGCGGCTACGATTGCCACCATGGCCGCGACGACGCTGGCCTTCATCAGGAGACGCACTGCGCGGTGCGGCACCTTTTGTGGCGCAGCAGGGGTGAGGTGCCGCTGCCAGCCGAGCGCGCAACCCAGGTAAAGCGCGACGCCGAGCTGGCTTTGCGGCATGACGAAAATGCCGGACACGAGGCCGTCGACCAGGATCGCGACGGCACCCAGGAGCAATGCGGCGAACATGGCCTGGTTGTCGGTGTCGCCGGCGGGAACGCGCAATCCGGCGCGCACGAGTGCGCGCAACCCGAGACCGATTGCAACGAACAGGCACAGCAGGGCTGGCAGTCCCCATTCCAGACCGATCTGTACCAGCCAATCGTGCGGATGCGCGCCAATGTGCATGTCGCCGGCGTGATGCGCGAAGTGCATCGGGCCGACACCGAGCCATGGATGTTGCACGATCAGCGGTAGCGCACGCTCCCAGAGGTAGGTGCGTGCCGACGTCGGGTCGGCGGCGGTACGGTTGAGTGTGTCCGAAAAGGCACTCATCCCTTCGAGATCAAATATCGGCGGGATGGCGACGAGAAGAATATAGTAGGCGACGACGGCCGATATTGCGGTCAGCCCGATCACCCGGAGATAGGGCATGGCCCGCTGCCGCGCCACTAGAGCAACGACGACGCAACCGGCTGCGATACCGATCAGCGTACCTCGGGCGGACGTGGCGTACAGGGCCATCCACCAATATGTGGTAACCGCCAGCCACAACCACCTGCCCTTCGACTCACGCGACGTCAGGCAGCACAAGAGCAAAAGCAGCGGGAGGAGTGAGGTTTGCGTATGGTTGAAGAACCGAATATTGCTGAAGCCCCTCGTGAAGTCATCCACAGTAATCGGAAGATGCAGTGAGAGGTCCGTGTAATACGCAAAAACGAAATGAGCAGCATGCAGCGTACAGCCCAACGCGACCAGCTGGATCGGAAGCGTGATGCCCGCGCGGCCGTTGCGCGCAATGTCGTCGCCGGCCAGCGTGGAGAACAGGTACAGCATGAAAAACGCCGCGACCTCGAAAAACGCGTAACGCGGCATGAAAGCCAATGTGCTGCTGACGGCACCAAGGATGAAAAATGCGGCAAGCGCCTGACCCGCCGCGCCCTTGAACATCCGAGCGTATGTGTGCGACCGGAATATGAGAGCGAATACGCCCGCGCCTGTCAGGGCCAGTACTTCCGCAATCCGCTGGCGATCGTGCCCTGCCATGAACAGGAAGTTCACGCAGATGACCAGGCTCAGGCAAGCGATGAAAGGCATCTTTTGCAGGGCACGTGCGCCTTTCTCTGCATGGATGAGGCTCCCTGATCGGTTTGTCTCCGACATGATTGGCTTTCTTTGCTGGATAGAAAAAATGCCGCGCAGTTTTGCACTGTGCGGCATTTTTGAGGCGGGGCGCTTGCCGCGTCAAGTCATATTAGCTGCTGACTTGGCTGGACGCGGTACCACTTGCGCAACCGGTAGAACCCACCACTTTGCTCAGGTCGGTAACGTCCGTAAAGCAGCCCCATTTGCCGTTGGCATTACGGTTCAGGAAGATATTTTTCGTGGCGACTGTCGAAGGACCGCCCTTGATCTCGCATGCAAGGCCAGCGCTGGAGGAAGTGATTGTCGTGCAGTTCGCAGTTGCGCCTGCCAGGCCAAAGGTGGTGGGGTCGGTGGGCGGGGCGCCGTTTTCGTTCGTCGAGATTTCGTAACCAGTTTTGCCAGCGGAGATTTCCGACAGTGCTGCCGAGAACTTGGCCTTGGCAACGTAGTTCTGGTAA
>Ga0308161_1002675_pt1 | contig 18542 bp, 16 predicted proteins | sample PhyFR2_FD_201034 | JGI IMG/M metagenome (GOLD analysis project Ga0308161, IMG submission 201034) | Phyllosphere microbial communities from UC Gill Tract Community Farm, Albany, California, United States - DLSLF.R2 | ecosystem: Host-associated > Plants > Phyllosphere > Unclassified | place: USA...
CCTCCATCACGCGGTTCCAATCGATCATGTCCATGATGCAGTCGACCGCCCCGTACCCGCGCAAGGTGCTCGACGAACTCGCTGAGGCCGAGCAGCAGATCGCCACCGCTCCCGGCGGCGGCGATGGCACGGTACCCGAGGCGCCGAAGACCCTGCGGCTCGACAACGTGTCCTACCGATACTCGCCGGAAGCAGCACTCGCCGTGCGTGACGTGTCGATCGACATCCCGTTCGGGTCGTTCGTCGCCTTCGTGGGAGCGTCCGGATCCGGGAAGTCGACGATGGTCGATCTGATCCTGAGCCTGCTCGAACCCACTCAGGGCGTGATCAGCGTGGACGATGCCCCGCTCACCTCGATGGCCCGCTCCTGGCGGGAGCGGGTCGGCTACGTCCCCCAGGATGTCGCCCTGTTCGACGCGACGATCGGCAGGAACGTCGCCCTGACCTGGGATGACGACGTGGATGCCGCGCGCGTGGAGATGGCGCTGCGCCAGGCTCACGTCTGGGACATCGTGTCCAGACGCGATGGGGGCATCGATTCACAAGTCGGAGAGCGAGGCATCTCGCTCTCCGGCGGGCAGCGTCAGAGGCTGGGTATCGCCCGGGCCTTGTACGTCGACCCGCTGGTGCTCGTCATGGACGAGGCAACCAGCGCGTTGGACACCAAGACCGAGGCGGCCGTCTCGGAGTCGATCACGAGTCTCGCCGGTCAGCGGACGCTGATCGTGGTGGCCCACCGTCTGTCGACGATCCGTCACGCGGACCAGATCTTCTTCATGCGCGACGGAGAGGTCGCCGGACGCGGCACGTTCGACGAGCTGGTCGCCGCCGTGCCCGACTTCGCGCATCAGGCCGCTCTGGCCGGCCTCGCCTGATCGACGGGGCGCTCAGCCCCGGTTCAGCGACCGGCGGATGATGCCGCGCTGAACCTCGGCGTCGACGTCCGAGCTCAGCTCGTGGGCGGCGGCATCCGCGTGCTGCTTGAAGGCGCGCACGTCGTCCTCGGTGAGTGCGCTCAGAGCGGCCACCAGGTCGGCCGGCTCGAACCCGTCAACCGTCAACCCCAGCTCGTGGGAGTCGATGAGCGCATCGATCTCGACCGCCCTGCCGAAGACCACGCCCAGGCGGGACTGCACGAAGTCGAAGAACTTGTTCGGCAGCATGAACCGGTGGTTCGTCGTCGTCGGACGGAGCAGGTACACGCCGAGGTCGAAGCCGTTCAGCGCGGCGGGGAGCTCGTGCGGCGCGACCGGATCGTGGAAGGTGATCCGATCGCTGCCGGCGGCCCGAGCCACGAGCTGCCGACGGTAAGAGTCATCGTCACCGAAGACCAGGAAGAAGTCGAGACTGAACCTGTCGTCCAGGTCGTGCATCGCGTCGATCAACGTCTCGATGCAGCGCTCCGGCACCGCGACGCCGCTGTGCACCAGGCGGATTCGCCCCGGCTGCAGCGGGCTCGGCGAGAGCTCTACGAAGTCTCGGGCGTTGCGGACCACGTCCGCCGCGGCTCCGAACTCCTTCTCGTACAGCTCGGCGATGAGCGGGCTCACCGTGCTGACCGCGGCGCAGCGCGGCAGGTAGATGCCACACAGGTAAGTCATGAACGGCGCGACCAGCAACCGCCAGCTGAGGATGTGGGACTGCTCCTCGGGCGCCCACTCATGCAGGTCCGCCCAGACGGGGGCGCCGTGCGCGGCCGCGAAGGCCACCGGAAGGGCTCGTGCATCGTTGGCGACGACGAGGTCGAACCGCTTCCCCTTCAGCAGATCCCGCGCGGCGGCGAGCGCCGGCGCCGCGAACTCGGCCGCCGCGTGGCGCCGGGTCGCCAGCTTCAGCACGCCGGCCGGCGTCTGCGGCAGGGACGGCAGTCCCGCGGGCACCTCGATGTGTCGTGCCGAACCCCACCGTGGTCACATCGCCGAACTCGCTCAGCACCGCGATCTGACGGAGCACACGGGCGTCCCGATCGAGGGGCGAGAAGGAGATGCTGAGGATCTGCGGCCGGGATTCGCTGTGTGCTTGCTGACTCTCTGACACAACCCCCGATGGTATCGTGAAGAGTTGTGATTTTGTCGGCATCGTCCGACTGACGCGGCGACGAGTCGACCCTTGGAGGATCCCCGGATGACGGGTGGAACACGCCCCTATCAGCGGTGCACTCGCACCATCATGGACACAACCGATCCGAACATCACGTTCGACGCTGAGGGCGTGAGCAACTACGCGCTCGACTACGACCAGTACATGGGCAAGGTCGTCGACCGGGCGCTCTCCGGGGAGGCCGAGCCCGAGCTGCAGGCGCTCGTCGCGAGGATCAAGGAGTCCGGTCGCGGCAAGCCGTACGACTGCATCATCGGCGTCTCGGGCGGTGTCGACAGCACCTACCTGCTTATGCGCGCGGTCGAGCTCGGGCTGCGTCCGCTCGCCGTGCACTTCGACAGCGGCTGGAACTCCGAGCTCGCCGTCGGGAACATCCAGAACCTGATCAACGCCACCGGGGTCGACCTCTACACCCACGTCGTCGACTGGCGCGAGATGAAGGACCTCCAGCTCTCGTTCTTCAAGGCGTCGGTCGCGAACTGCGACATCCCCACCGATCACGCCTTCGGCTGGGTCGCGTTCGACCAGGCCAAGAAGTACGGCATCAAGTACATCCTCTCGGGATCGAACTACGCCAGCGAATCGATCCTGCCCTCCGCCTGGGGCTACTCGTCCGACGACGCCAAGCACCTCAAGGCGATCCAGAAGCGCTTCGGCTCGGTGAAGCTGAAGACCTACCCGATCATCGGCCGCTTCAAGCGGCACATCTGGTACCCGTATGTCCGCGGGATCAGGACCGAGCGTCCGCTGAACCTGATGCCCTACGTCTACAAGGACGCCAAGGCCGCCATCACGGAGCGGGTCGGCTGGCGCGACTACGGCGGCAAGCACTACGAGTCGGTGTTCACCCGCTACTTCCAGGGCTACTACCTGCCTCACAAGTTCGGGTTCGACAAGCGCCTCGCGCACTACTCCTCGCTGATCGTCTCCCACCAGCTCGGCCGGGACGAGGCTCTCACTCTGATGGAGACCGAGAACTACCCGGAGGATCTGCGGGCGCAGGATCACGAGTTCATCGCCAAGAAGCTCGGGGTCTCGACAGCGGAGCTGGAACGCATCTTCGATGCTCCCCCGGTGGACTACACGGCGTACCCGAACTCGGAGAAGTCGTGGAACCTGCTGCTCAGCGTGCTGCGGGTGCCAGCCAGGATCATGAAGAGCCTCGGTATGAAGAAGGCCGCGTGACGGTCGGCATCGTCGATTACGGACTCGGCAACCTCGGCTCCGTCCGGAACATGCTCAAGCGCGTCGGCGCGCAGTCCGTCTCGGTCCGCACCGCGGACGAGATCGCCGAGGTCGACAAGGTACTCCTGCCCGGGGTGGGCGCCTTCGACACGGGCGTGACGCGTCTGGCCGAAGCGGGGCTGATCGACGCGCTCCGCGACTTCGCGGGCACCGGACGTCCGCTGCTGGGCATCTGCTTGGGCATGCAGCTGCTCCTGGACGGGAGCGACGAGGGCGTGAAGAGCGGGCTCGGACTCATCCCCGGACGCAGTGTGCGCTTCGACGAGAAGCTCGGCATCCGCGTGCCGCACATGGGATGGAACCTGGCGAACCCGGCCCGCGAGGACCCGCTGGTGGCGGAGCTGCCCGAGGAGAGCCGGTTCTACTTCGTGCACAGCTACCACGTGGTTCCCGAGCGGGCCGAGGACACTCTCGCGATCACCGACTACGGCATCCCGTTCTCCTCGATGGTCAGGACGGGGAACGTTATGGGCGCGCAGTTCCACCCCGAGAAGAGCCACACCTTCGGCATGACGATCATGAGGAACTTCGCCGCACTATGACTCTCTTCCCGCGCGTGATCCCCGTGCTGCTCGTCAGCGATGGATACCTCGTCAAGCCCGTGAAGTTCAGCGGCGACACATACATCGGCGACCCGATCAACGCGGTGCGTATCTTCAACGAGAAACAGGTCGACGAGCTGCTGATCTGCGACATCGATGCCTCGGCCAAGGGCACCGGAGTCAATTACACGCTGATCGAGGAGATCGCGAGCGAGGCGTTCATGCCAGTCGGCTACGGGGGCGGTGTCGCGTCAGCGGATGAGGCCCGGCGCATCACGGGGATCGGCATCGAGAAGGTGGTGCTCAACACCGCCGCCTTCGCGCGTCCCGAGGTGATCACCGAGGTGTCCGAGGCGCTGGGCTCATCGAGCACGGTGGTGAGCGTCGACGCCAAGCGGCGGCTCACCGGCGGCTGGGACACTTACACGGCTCGCGCCTCCCGAAAGACGGGGCTCACCCCGGCTGCGGCCGCGGCGCAGGCGCAGCAGTACGGCGCCGGCGAGGTGATGATCTCGTCCATCGACCGTGAGAGCAGCCGCTCAGGGTACGATCTGAAGCTGATCCAGAGCGTGGCAGATGCCGTGACCATCCCGATCGTCGCCCTGGGCGGCGCAGGATCCCTGGCTGACTTCGCGCCGGCACTGGCCGCCGGAGCATCCGCTGTCGCCGCGGGGACCATGTTCGTGATGACGGGAAAGCACCGCGCCGTGCTGATCACCTATCCCCCCGCCGCCGACATCCGATCGCTCCGCCCGAGCTGACAACCGACGAACAGGAGCCGACATGCAGGGATCCGCACGGAAGAAGATCCTGGTCTTCACCTTCACCCCGATCAATCGGGAGCCCCGTGCGCTGAAGCAGATCGAGCTGCTGTGCGACGACCACGATGTGACCACCGCCGGATTCGGCCCGGCCCCGGTGGAGGGCGTCCCGCACATCGAACTCGAGTCGCTCCCCACCTCCCACGGACTGCTCGCGATCCGGGGCATGTACTCCCTGATCATCCTGCTTCGCCAGTACCGGCTGCTGTCCAAGGTGCTCCCGCGGAACGCCTCCGCCCTGGCACGGCTGACCCCGCACGAGTGGGACCTGATCATCGCCCACGATGTGTCCACCGTCCCGGTCGCGCGCAAGCTGCGCTCCCGCTTCGGCGTGCTCGTCGACCTGCACGAGTACGCGACCCGGCAGGGCGAGAACTCGCTGCGATGGCGCCTCGTCGAGGGCGGCTACTTCCGATGGATCCTCAAGCGCCATGTGCGCAGGGCCGCCGCGGTCAGCACGGTCGGCCAGGGCATCGTCGACGAGTACCGGCGCGAGTTCGGGATCGAATGCGATCTGGTGGTCAACGCCACCCCGTATCGCGACATCGAGCCCTCGAAGACACCTGAGCCGATCCGCATGGTGCACAGTGGCGCCGTCGCCGCGACGCGCAAGCTCGAGATCATGATCGAGGCCGTCAAGCTCACCCGTACCCCAGTGACACTGGACCTGTATCTGGTCGGCGCGGAGGACGCGTACTTCGCGTCCCTGCGGAAGATGGCGGAGGGCGACCCCCGCATCCGCTTCCGCGATCCGGTCCCGTACGACCAGCTCGTCACGACCCTGAGCCAGTACGACATCGGCCTGGCGATGATCGCCCCGTCGACGTTCAACCTGCTGTGGTGCCTCCCGAACAAGTTCTTCGACTATATTCAGGCCCGACTGGCCATCATCACCGGACCGTCGCCGGAGATGGCCAGGATCACGCGCGAACACGACCTCGGCGCGGTGACCGAGGAGTTCACTGGCGAATCGCTGGCCGCTCTGCTGGACAGGATCGACGCCGCCAAGGTGGATGCCTGGAAGGCCAGCGCTCACCGTCAGGCGCGCGAGCTCTCGAGCGAGGTCCAGGTGAAGGTGTGGCGCCGCATGGTCGACCGCATCTTCTCCCGCTCGGACGCCTCGGCATGACGGCCGCGGCTGCTGCGCACGCACGCCCCCGGATCGCGATCCTCAGCCCGGCCCCGCTGGCGCGATCTCCGCGGGCCCTCAAGCAGGTGCGCGCCCTGCGCGGTGATCACGACATCGTGACCGCGTCCCGCGGGGACTCGCCGTTCCCGGAGATCGAGCACGTGCGCCTGCCGGACCGCGAGCAGCGGTGGGGCGCCCTGGGCCGGATACTGTACCTGATGGTGCTCGCGCTGCACCTTTATCCGCTGATCACGCGTCTCAGCGCGCAGGATCACGCGATCCGCGCCGCGCTCGGCGACCGCGACTGGGACCTCGTGATCGCCCACGACGTGCAGACCGCGACGGTCGCGGAGACTCTGAGGTCCCGCCGCGGAGTGCTCGTCGACCTGCACGAGTACTTCCCCCGGCAGAACGAGCACTCCCTCGCCTGGCGTCTGCTGATCGCGCCGTACTTCCGGTGGATCCTGAGCGGTCCGGTGCACCGTGCCGCGGCAACCACGACCGTGAGCTCAGGCATCGTCGAGGAGTACCGCCGAGAGCACGACCTCGACCCGACGCTGATCATCAACGCCTCGCCGTACCAGGAGCGCCAGGCCGCGCCCGTGCACGCCCCGCTGCGCCTGGTGCACAGTGGGGTCGCGGCGCCGCACCGGCACGTCGAGATCCTCATCGACGCCGTGAAGGCGTCCGAAGCCGACGTCACGCTCGACCTGTACCTGGTCGGAGCGGACTCCGATTACGGCCGCGGCCTCCGGGAGCGCGCCTCCGCCGACGCCCGCATCCGCGTGCACGAGCCGGTGCCGTACGACGAGCTCATCGCGACGCTGGCCGACCATGATCTGGGGCTGCACGTGCTCCCGCCGATCAATTTCAACCACCTGCACGCGTTGCCGAACAAGCTCTTCGACTACGTGCAGGCCCGGCTCGGCGTGGTGATCGGGCCCTCCCCCGAGATGGCGCGGATCGTGCGGGAGGCGGGCGTGGGTGTCGTCGCCGACGACTTCACGGCCGACTCCCTGCACGCGGCGATCGACGCGCTGACGCCGGAGGCCGTCGCCGAGTACAAAGCGGCCTCGGAGAGGTCCGCGCGCGACCTCTCCTCAGAGCGGCAGACTGAGATCCTCCTGAACCTGGTCTCCCGACTTCTCGACTGAGCCACCGACGGCCTTCAGAGCCGACAGCGACCGTCAGGATCGGGCGAGGAGCTCATCCACGACCCGTACGGCGGCGCTGCCGTCGCCGTACGGGGTCTCCTCCGTGGCGTGCGGCGCAGGACGATGTACGGCCTCCACGATCGCGTCGCGCTCCGGCGCGACGAGCACGTTCCAGCCGAGGTCGACGGTCTCCACCCATTCGGTCTCAGGACGCACCGTGGTCGCTGGCGTGCGGAGCAGGAACGCCTCCTTCTGCAGGCCGCCGGAGTCGGTGATCACGCCAGCCGCGCCCATGACAGCCCGGACCAGCTGCGGGTAGGCCAGGGGTGCGCGCGTCTGGAGGGAACCGCCCTCCAGCGCCACACCCAGCCTCTCCGCGGTGTGCACGAGGCGGGGGTGCGCGAGCAGCAGTACGGGCTTGTCCAGTGCAGCCAGACCGTCGACGATGCCGCGGAGGTGGTCGGCGTCGTCCGTGTTGTCGGGACGGTGGATCGTGGCCACGTAGTAGTCGCCCTCCGAGACGAGGTCGGGGAGCGGGTCGCCTGCGACACGATCGCGGACGCCGGTGAGCACGTCGGTCATCACGTCGCCAACGACGACGGTCTTCTCGGCCAGGCCCTCGTTGCTCAGGTGGGCCGCCGCGACCGCGGTGGGCGCCAGCAGCAGATCGGAGGCGTGATCGGTGAGCACGCGGTTGTGCTCTTCCGGCATCCGGCGGTTGAACGACCGCAGCCCGGCCTCGAGATGCGCGACCGGGATGTGCAGCTTGATGGCCGCCACGGCGGCCGCGAGGGTCGAGTTGGTGTCGCCGTACACGAGCACCCAGTCGGGCCGGCGCTCGAGGAGCACCTCCTCGATGCCCTCCAGCATCGCACCGGTCTGCGCGCCGTGGTTCCCCGAGCCGATGGCGAGGTTCACGTCCGGAGCCGGGATACCGAGGTCGCGGAAGAACACGTCGCTCATGAGCTCGTCGTAGTGCTGCCCGGTGTGCACCACGATGTGCTCGGCCCTGCCGACCATCGCGTGCGCGACTGGCGCGAGCTTGACGAACTGCGGGCGCGCGCCGACGACGCTGAGGATCTTCACCATCGTGTGGTCTGCCTTCTGATGAGTGATGCGGGACGGATCAGAGACGATGCGCGGCGGCGGTGCGGGCCGACTCCAGCGCGGCCTCGACGACCGCAAGGGTCTGCTGGCCCTGCTCCATGGTCACGACGTCCGTGCTCTGGCCCAGCACCGCATCGCGGAAGGCCTCGTGCTCTACCTTGAGGGGCTCGCGCTTGGCGAACGCGTAGCGAGTGACGTCGCCCTCGGACACGCCGCGGAACGTCGACACCGACTCCCACTCCAGCGGGATGGTGCCGTTGGCGTAGAAGGTCAGGTCGCCGGTGGAGGTGTCGGCGACGAATGCGCCCTTCTCTCCCGTGACGACCGTGACGCGCTCCTTCATCGGGGAGAGCCAGTTGACAGTGTTGCTCACGATCACGCCCGACTTGGTGCGGCCCGTGATCACGATCATGTCCTCGTGCTCACGACCGGACTTGAACGCGGTCTGCGCGAAGACGTGGTCGTAGTCGGACTGCACCACCCACGCGGTGAGGTCGACGTCGTGCGAGGCGAGATCCTTCGCGACGCCGACGTCGGCGATGCGCGACGGGAACGGCCCCTGGCGACGCGTGGCGACCTGGTACACGGCGCCCAGCTCACCTGACTCGATGCGACGGCGCATCTCCTGAAGCGCGGGGTTGAAGCGCTCGATGTGCCCCACGGCGCCCACCAGGCCGCCGGCCTTGAAGGCGTCGACCATGCGCTGGCCGGCCTCCAGGCTGTGCGCGATCGGCTTCTCCACGAGCGTGTGCACGCCCGCGGCCGCGAGCTTCAGCGCGGCGTCCTCGTGGAACCGCGTCGGAACCGCGACGACCGCGATGTCGATGCCGACCGCGATGAGCGCATCGATGTCCGGGAGCACCTCCAGGTTCCCGGCGACCCCGTGCGGGTCTCCGCCCGGGTCGGCGATCCCGACCAGGTCGACGCCATCCAGCTCGCGCAGGACACGCGCGTGGTGACGACCCATCATCCCGACTCCGAGCAGGCCCGCCCGCAGCACCGCCATCAGGCGCCCGCTCCGGCGACGGCGTTCACCGCGGCGACGATGCGGTCGAGGTCACCCTGCGACAGAGAGGGGTGCACGGGGAGGGAGACGACCTCGCGGGCGGCGCGCTCGGTCTCCGGCAGGTCCAGGCCGGGGGCGTACGGCGCGAGCGAGGGCAGCCGGTGGTTCGGGATCGGGTAGTACACGCCCGCGCCGACCTGGTGCTCCTCCTTGAGGGCCTTCACGAACCCGTCGCGGTCCTCGGGGACCCGGATGGTGTACTGGTGGTACACGTGCACGGCGCCCTCGGCGACCGGCGGCGCTACGACGCCGCGCAGGTTCGCGTCCAGGAAAGCCGCGTTCTGCTGACGGGTCTTCGTCCAGGCGTCCACCTTGGTCAGCTGCACGCGGCCGATCGCTGCGTGGATGTCGGTCATGCGGGCGTTGAATCCGATGACCTCGTTCTCGTACTGGCGCTCCATGCCCTGGTTGCGCAGCAACTTCACCCGACGCGCGATCTCGGCGGTCGCGGTGGTGACCATGCCACCCTCGCCGCTGGTCATGTTCTTGGTCGGGTACAGGCTGAACATCGCGAACTCGCCGAAGGAGCCCACCGGGCGTCCATCCAGCGAGGCGCCGTGCGCCTGCGCGGCGTCCTCATACAGCGCGACACCGCGGTCGGCGGCGAGTTTCTCCAGCTCGCGCATGTGAGCCGGGTGACCGTACAGATGGACGGGCAGGATGCCCTTGGTCCTGGGGGTGATCGCCGCAGCGACCGCCTCAGGATCCAGCGTGAATGTCTCCGGCTCGATGTCGACGAACACCGGCGTCCCACCCGTGAGCGCGACCGAGTTGCCCGTCGCGGCGAAGGTGAACGACGGCACGATGACCTCGTCGCCTGCTCCCACGCCGGCGGCGAGCAGGCCCAGGTGCAGGCCCGCCGTGCCCGAGTTCACCGCTACAGCGGGTCGTCCGGGAACGAAGTGCGCTGCGAACTCCTGCTCGAACGCGGCCACCTCGGGACCCTGAGCGACCATGCCGCTGCGGAGCACGCGATCGACGGCCTCGCGCTCCTCATCACCGATGATCGGCTTCGCCGGGGGAATGAACTCGCTCACGCGGCCTCCTTGGTCAGGGTTCCATTGGTTTCGAAGTAGCGATCGCCCGTGGTCGGGCAGATCCAGGTCGTCTCGTCGTCTCCCGCCACCAGCGGCACGCCGGACTCCCCGACCCAGCCGATGCGGCGGGCGGGGACCCCCGCGACGAGCGCATAGGCGGGCACGTCCTTGACGACGACGGCGCCGGCGGCGACGGTGGCCCAGGCGCCGATCGTCACGGGGGCCACACACGTTGCACGTGCGCCGATCGCCGCGCCCCTCTCGATCGTGACGCCGACCGGCTCCCAGTCATGAGCGCTCTTGATCGTCCCGTCGGCGTTGATCGCACGCGGGTAGGTGTCGTTGGTCAGCACGACGGCAGGGCCGATGAACACGCCGTCGGCGAGCTTGGCGGGCTCATACACCAGCGCGTAGTTCTGCACCTTGCAGTTATCGCCCATCTCGACACCTGTACCGATATATGCGCCACGCCCGACGATGCAGTTCTCGCCCATCTGAACACCCTCGCGCACCTGCGCGAGGTGCCAGATCGAGGAGCCGTCGCCGATGGAGGCATCGGGCGAGACGTCGGCGGAATCGACGATGCGCGGGGAAGCAGATGTTGCCACGTTCAGCTTTCTGCGCCGACTCGGATGCTGCCGGATCGCCCTCACAGCTTACCGTGCCCGTATCGGCCTCCATCTCAGACACGGAAGGCGCCCGAGTCGCTGATCAATACGAGGCCTGCGAGAATGTGGGGGTGACCCCATCATCCACGTCCCCCGACGGCACCGGTGTGCACGCGCCCGCGATGATCGACGAGAGCGCCTGGGTGGTGATCCCGCTCTACAACGAGGGCACTGTCATCGGCGGCGTCATCCGCGATCTGCTTCAGCACTTCTCGCATGTGGTGTGCGTGGACGACGGCTCATCCGACGACTCCGCCGCAGCGGCCCGCGCGGCGGGCGCGCTGCTGGTCCAGCATCCGATCAATCTCGGCCAAGGTGCCGCGCTGCAGACCGGCTTCGAGTTCGCCCTTGGCCAACCGAAATGCGAGTATGTCGTGACTTTCGATGCAGACGGACAGCATCGGATCGAAGACGCACTCCAGATGCTCGAGGTCGCACGTCGCGATGACATCGCCATCGTCTTCGGCTCGCGCTTCCTCGACAAGCGCACGAACCCGGGGTTGATCAAGCGCGTCGTGCTGAAGACAGCCGTCTGGGTGACGAACATGACCACCGGGATGCACCTGACGGACGCCCACAACGGGCTACGCGTGATCCGGCGGGACGCGCTGTCTCAGGTCGATCTCAAACAGGACCGGATGGCGCACGCCACGGAGATCGTGATCGCACTCGGCAGCACAGGCCTGCCATGGCGTGAGCATCCGGTCGAGCTCCTGTACACGGACTACTCGAAGGGCAAGGGCCAGAGCGTGCTCAACTCCATCAACATCCTCGTCGACCTGGTGGTGAGGTGACCATGTGGATCCAGTTCCTGCTGATCATCGCCGTGGTCGTCCTCGGCGGTGTGGTCATGCGACGCACCGGTGCGGACAGCCACCTGGCAATCCGCCGCCTGCTGATGATGCTGTTCGTGCTCGCGGCCGTGCTGTCGATCCTGTTCCCCCAGTGGCTCACGTGGGTGGCGACCCTGATCGGCGTCGGGCGTGGCACCGACCTTCTGCTCTATGCCCTGGTAGTGATGTTCCTGGCGTTCGTGTACACGCAGTTCCGCCGCAACGCCCAGCTCGAGCGTCGTCTCACGCTTCTGTCGCGGAGGATCGCGCTGATGGATGCTGAGGTTCACGCAACAGACGATGAGATCGAGACCGGGTCCTGACCTCTGCGGGATCTAACTGCAGCCGGTCACCTCGAACAGCGCAGCATCCCCTACTCTCGCGACCTCGGTCAGGATCTTGGAATCCTTGAGGTCGTGCAGTCCATCGAACGTCGTGTAGTAGTTCTCGAACAGCTCCTTGCCGCCGAAGTCGACGGCGTAGGTGACGCCGAGGCGCCGCACCGCTTCGCATACCTCGGTTGAGCCGGTGTTCATCGATCGGGCCAGGAGCATCGCATCCGGGCCATAGCGACCTGACACGTGCGGGAAGACGACATCATGACCTGTGTAGGCGTACAGCAGCGACGCTCCGGTCAAGGGGTCACCGATGACTCTGCTGTCCGATTCAAGAATTCGGTCCGCCTTCTCGAACAGGGCTGCCTCATCGGGCGTGAGCCCCTGCGACGCGGAGTCGAATCGGAAGCTGGTGTTGCGCATGAACGAAATGTCGTTCCACACGGCGACCAGGTGAGTGGCACCCAGCAGGATCGCCGCGGTCAGGACGGCTGCGGCCCGACGACGACGTCCAGCCGCGCGCAGGTGCCGGAGCCATTCGAGCACCACCGCAGCGCCGAGTCCGGCGAGCGGGAGGCCCAGCACGCCGAGCAACGATGCGACGCGCGTCGCATCGTCGTACCAGATGCCGACGATCGCAGTGCGGATGGACAAGATCGGAAGCCATACGGCGGCGAGGTAGAACCCGGCGGCCGCTGCGTGGCTCCAGAGGATCCACCATCGCCTCGAACGCGCAGTTCGCCAGATCCCGATCGCGGCAAGCGGGCCGATCAGTAGACCCGCCGTACGCCCGACCGGGCTCAAGAAGGCCACCTCGCCGATTCCCTGTGCCATGGTCATGTTCGGCAGCCATTCGCCCGTGCTGACGTTCAGCGATCGCCACACGCCGATGAGCGCGACCAGCACGAGTACCGCGGCTGCTGTGAAGAGCACACGACCACGTGCCCCGTGACCTCGGGCGACTCGCCAGCCGTGCCAGGCTGCCCATGGCACTAGGAGCACGACTGCCCCCAGCATCGCCGACGGGTGCCCCATGGCCGTCGCCCCTGCCGAGGCCACCGCGAGCAGCACGAGCCCGAAACGCTGCGGCCACGGAACACGGGGACGCGCCGCCAGGAGCACGAAGCCGAGCGTCAAAGGGACCTGCAGCATCCCGATCAGGTTGGGATAGAGCACGCCCCAGTTCAGGAATCCGAGGGGAAACACGCTGAAGCCAAACGCGGCGAGAGGCGCCCAGACAGCGGCTCGGCGCGCCGACGGGAAGAGCACGCTTGTCAGCACTGCGATTGCGACGGGCCATACGACGGCCACCACGACGACAGTGACCACGTTGGTCGCAGGGACCACCGCCCCCGAGAAGGGCACGACGAGCGCGACGAGCGCATGCCACAGGGTGGGGTACAGCGCGGACGCATCGCCGGGCACCACCATGGTCATGTGGAACGGCGACGCGTCACCGTGCTGGAGGATGAACTCGACGGCGTCCAGGTGGAATATGCCGTCGAACAGCTGCGACGGGTGCGAGGCGCTGCTCACGCCCAGGATGACGATGAGCGCCCAGCCGAGCGCGGCAGCGCCGATGCCAGCCCATACCCATCGATCGTCGGCGCCGCGAAGCTGGAGCGCCTTGTCGCGCTTAATCGCCCAGAGCACCGCAGCGATCGCCGTGATCGTCAGGGCCACGATCAGGACCGGAAGCGGCGACCAGCGCATGCCCAGCAAGGGAGCGACGACAGAGCCGGCGCCGATGCTGGCCAGCGAGCCGACGATCGCCGCCCCCGGCACCAGCACGCCTCGAAGACGCAGCAACAGCGCCATCGGCATCCCGGGCAGAATCAGCAGCGCCAAGGTTGCGAGGAATGCGGGCGTCTGCGCCAGCCAGTCCGCGCTCACGCGTCCACCAGCGCGATCGCGCCCTCGAGTTCCCCGTCATAGATGACCTCGCCCTTGCTGATCACCACTCCCCTGGTGCAGAGTTCGCGAACCATCTCCATATCGTGGCTCACGACGATCAGGGTCTTGCCCTGCGCGATCAGCTCCTCGAACTTCCGGCGGCACTTCTCACGGAACGGCACATCGGCGACAGAGAGAATCTCGTCCATCAGGAGCACGTCCAGATGGACGTGGATCGCAACAGCGAAGGCCAGGCGAAGGAACATCCCGGACGAGTAGTGCTTGACCTCTTGATCGATGAACTCCTCGATCTCGCTGAACGCGACGATCTCGTCGTAGAGCGCTTCGATCTCATGCTTCTTCATTCCCAGGATCGCCGCGTTGAGAAACACGTTCTCGCGACCGGAGAGCTCGGGGTGGAATCCTGCGCCCACCTCGATCAATCCGGCGACGCGACCACGGGTGAGCACCTCGCCTGCGTCAGGCTCCATGACGCCCGAGATGAGCTTGAGGAGCGTGGATTTTCCCGAGCCGTTCATCCCGAGGATCGCGACGGACTCCCCCTCGCCGATCACGAGGTCGACGCCTTTGAGGGCCTCGAACGTCGAGGTGAGTTTGCGGCGACGCACCCACGAGACGACGGTGTCCTTCAACGAGAACGCGTGATTGAGCGTGAATGTCTTCCGCACACCGTTGATGATGATGCTCGGCCGGCTTGCTGTGGCACTCATAGATCCTGGGCGAACTTTCCCTCAAGGCGGCGGAAGACGAACTGGCCGATCAGCAGGGTTCCGATGGCGATCAGCGCGGTCCAGAGAGTGTTGACCGCAAGATCCGGCGGGATGGCGGTGAGCGCGTCGCCGGCATAGCCGGCGGAGTTCACGATCTCCTGACTGGCTGGACGCCAGAAGGCGTAATGGAACAGCTCGACTCCCTGTGTGATCGGGTTCAGCAGGTAGAGCTCGACGATCCAGTGCGGCCAGCCGAGCTTCTCCACGATGGCGGTCTCGACCATCGTCCAGGCGTACAGCACCGGAGATGCCCACGTCGCCAGCAGCAGCATGAGCTCGACGATGTTCTCCGCGTCGCGGAACCGCACGTTCACTGCGCCGAAGAACAGCCCCAGGCCGAGCGAAAACACCATCACGATCGCCATGCCCGCGAGCACCGCGAGGATGCTCAACACGGAGATGTGCGCGGCCCAGCCCATCAGCAGGCAGACGAACAGCAGCAGGGCCACCTGCGGCAGGAAGTGCACGAACGACACGAGCACGGCCGAGACCGCGAACAGCTGACGAGGCAAGAACACCTTGCGCACCAGAGGAGCGTTGCCGACGATCGAGGTCGTGGCGTTCTTGAATCCTTCGGAGAACAGGTTGATGACGACGATGCCCGAGAACAGATACACCGCGTAATTGGGAACCCGATCGAGATTCATGAAGATCCCGAGGACGATCCAGAAGACCAGGAACTGCGCGGCCGGACGGACATACGACCATGCCCAGCCCAACACGGAGTTGCGGTACCGGGTCGTCACACCGGTACGCACGAGCAGGCGCAGCAGATAGCGCCAGCGCACCACGTCGATCAGCCCATGGCTCCGGCCGGGGATATCGAATTCAGTGCGCGACACAAGAGCGAATTGATCATTGGTTGTCAAGAAGGGCTCCAGCCGAAAGGTCGCTGATCATGTTACCGCGATGCCTCGGGCAATTGCCTGAGCCCGGGAGTACCAGTGCGGCGGTTTCGATCCCTCCAAGGGCGCCACACCAGCGACGCGAAGCGATCAGCAGCGTTGCAGCGCCACGACCCGATCATCGAGGACGCCAGCTCCACCGATGACTGCGACCGACTCGGCTCCCGCCCTCTGCATGAAGTCGGCCGCGCTCACGACCACGCACGATCTCGTGGTCAGCAGCAGGGGCACTTTCCACCGTCCAGCCAGCACTGAGGCGGATAGCGCATCTGGGAAGTCCTGGCCGGAGGCCAGAAGCACCTTCAGCGCTGTCGTTGGGAAGAACTTCTGGGCGACTGCACTGTTAGTCGAGAATCGATCAGCACCGGACAGCCGTGACGTGGACAGACCGATCGATGCGAGCTGAACGCTGATTCCGCGCGAGATGACGCCTTCTCCGCCGACGATGGTCGCCGTCTTGGCACCGATCTTCTTGATTGTGGCGATCGTCGCAGCATCAGCCTGCGACCGCTCGCCGTCGACGAGCAGCACCGGAGCGCCGATGCTGTTGCCGGCGGCCGCCGCGCTGATCGCATCCGGGAAGTCGTTTCCTGTTGCGATCAGCAGCTGAGTGGATGCTCCGCTCGCCTCCGCCACCGCTCGGGACGTTGCATAGCGGTCGGCCCCAGCAAGCCGCTCGACCTTCGCGCCCGGCGCGGCGGCCGCGGCCTGTGCGGCGACGTTGGACGAAAGAACTCCTTCTCCACCGACCAGCACGATACGACTCGGGCCCAGGCGCTTGATCTCGGCGATCACCTCAGCAGGGAGTGCACGCGCGGGGGTGAGCAGTAGCGAGCCCGCCGCTCTACCCGCAGCGGCAGCCGCACTGAGCGCGTCAGGAAAATCATCACCGGTGGCCAGCATGACCGTGCCAGTACCTGACGGCCACGCGGCTCGTGAGACGGCGATCGCCGTCTCGACGCGATTCGCCCCGGAGATCCTCTCCACGCTCACTGCCGCAATGTTCGCCGACGCCGAAGTCGCTGTCCCGTCCACATAGCCGGAGCTCTTCGCGGTCACGCTGACCTTGATCGCAGCGCCCCTGTCCGCGTTTGTCAGCGAGTATGCCGATGCAGTCGCACCCGACACCATGGTTCCGTTCCGATACCACTGGAATCCGAGGGAAGCCGGCTGCGGAGATACCGTGACCGATGCTCTCAGCGTCTGCCCGACGATCGCCTTACCCTCGACAGCGACGCTTCCCATCGTGAAGGTCTTGGGAAGCTGCGCCTGCGTCGAGCCGAACCAGTCGGTGAAGTAGTTGTAGAAGTTCCTGTTCCCGTAGCTGGAGCAGGAGTCACCCGTGCCGTAACCCGCCTTGATCGCCGCCGCGTTCGGCTGATACGGCGTGTAGTAGTAGAGCGCTGACGTCGCCTTGTTCGCAACGTAGACCGGCGAGCTCCCGCAGGCCTTGTTGGGGTTGTAGAGGATGTTCCACGTCTTGCCCGGCGCGTACCAGGTGAAGTAGCGGCCTTCCATGTACAGCTGCATCTGGCGCGCGGCCCCGTACACCTGGTGGAAGAAGCCGACGAACTTCGGGTCGCACGGCGCGGTGTCGGGGCAGGCCTGCCCGAGCGCCTTGTCGTACCGCCACGCGCTGGGCCAGGTGTGCGTGACCAGGCTCTGCTCCTTCTGGAGCATGACGATGAGCACCTGCGGGTTGATTCCGCACGACTGCGAGACGCGGTAGACGATGCGCGCGGCCGACTCGTTGGCGGCGCCGGTGTACCCCTTGCAGTACGCGTCGGCGGGACGGTTCACGGTGGTCTGCTTGAAGTCCTTGAGGCAGACGATCGGCCGTCCGTTCTCATCGATGCCGCCTCGGCACGTCTTCACCTTGGAGTTGAAGAAGGCCTGGATCTGAGCCTCAGTCATCGTGGATCTGGCGGTGAACACCGCATCGCTGATGATGTTGCCGGCGGAGAAGCCTGCGAGCGAGGTCTTCACGGGGTGGCCTGCGAGGGTGCTGACGGGGCTGGATGCGGCGTTCGCCGGCACCGCCGCCCCGAGCACAAGCGCGAAGATGGCGAGAAGAGTCGCCACCCATCGGGCACTTCGGAACGAGCGCGGACCGGGAAAACCGCTGGCATGCATGTGAATAGTGTGACTGAAGTTGACGGATGATGCCAGTGGGGCGGAATATTGGCGCATCCGCGCCGGCGTGTCGCGAACTTGAGAGGAGACTCTCAGAGCTCCGCGTGCAGCGCCCAGAGGCGCTCCGCGGAGCTCGCCCATGAGAAGGCCCTCGACCGGTCCGCGGCGAGCACGCGCAGGCGCCGCTCCCCCGCGCCGAGCGCGTCGATGACGGCATCCGGGATGTCCTCCGCCGAGACCAGGGCCGCGCCGTCCGCGAGCACGTCGTGGTGCACGCCGGACTCGACCGCCACCAGCGGCACCGACAGCGTCATGGCCTCGACCGCCCGCCAGGGCCACGCCGAGGCCGCTGATGTCGCGACGAGCGCCGCTGCTCCCCCCAGCACCGCGGCGCGATCCTCGTCGCTCAGAGCGCCGCGGATGTGCGCCCGCCGCTCCGGCAGTCCCGCGGCCGCCGCGACGTCGGCCAGCACGGGCTCGGAGCCTTCGGGCGCGTCCAGCACCACGGCATCCGCACCGGCCTGAGCCGCGGCGCGGAAACCCTGCAGCAGGGAGTCCGCGTCGCCCACCAGCGCGATGTAACGCCCGGGGATCTGCAGGTCCTCGCGACGCCGCGGTGCGTCCGCGGGAACCGCGAACCCCTCCGGAGCCGCGCCCGCGATCACCCGGACCCGGTCTCCGAAGCGCCCGAGCTCACCCAGGCGCTCCGCCATCGAATGCGACGGCACCACGACCGCATCCGCGTGCTTTGCCGCACGCTTGAGCATCGCCTTCTGCCAGACC
>Ga0308161_1002676_pt1 | contig 18537 bp, 16 predicted proteins | sample PhyFR2_FD_201034 | JGI IMG/M metagenome (GOLD analysis project Ga0308161, IMG submission 201034) | Phyllosphere microbial communities from UC Gill Tract Community Farm, Albany, California, United States - DLSLF.R2 | ecosystem: Host-associated > Plants > Phyllosphere > Unclassified | place: USA...
AGCTCGTCGAGCTGCAGGCCAAGCTGCAGAAGACCATCGTGTTCATCACGCACGATCTCAACGAGGCCATGTTCCTCGGCGACCGGATCGCCGTGATGCGCGACGGCCGCATCGTGCAGATCGGCACCCCCGAGGACATCCTCACCGACCCCGCCAACGACTACGTCGAGCAGTTCGTGCAGGACGTCGACCGTGCCCGCGTGCTCACCGCGTCCAACGTCATGGAGCGACCGCGCCCCGTGGTCGCCGAGACCGCCGGCCCGCGCACGGCGCTGCGCCAGATGCGCGACGCCTACATGTCGGCCACCTACGTGGTCGGCCGCGACCGCAAGCTGATCGGGATCGTCACCGACCGGGATGCCGTGAAGCTGGTCCGCAAGGGCGAGACCTCGCTGTCGAGCATCCTCAAGCCGGTGCCGCAGGCGGTGGACGTCGACGAGGTGCTGATGAACCTGTTCATCCCCTCGGTCGAGTCGCCGCTGCCCCTCGCGGTGACGGATGCCGGGGGCCGTCTGGTCGGCGTCATCCCGCGCGTCACACTGCTCGCCGCGCTCGGCCCCGGCCCGGGTGCCACCGGTGAGCTGACCCTTCCGCTGAACCCGATGCCCCAGGCCGTGATCGACGAGGTGCTGGCCGAGGCGCAGGATGCCGTGGAGTCGGCCGCCTCGGAGACCGACCACACCGAGGAGGTGCGCTGATGCCCCGCATTCCTCTCGGCGACTGGGTCGAGACCGTCGTCTCGTGGATCCAGATCAACCTCGAGGGCGTCCTCGACTTCATCTCGATGGTCGTCGGCGCTCTGGTGAACGGCCTGATCGGCGCTCTGCTGTCGGTGCACTTCGTCGGCATCATCGCGATCCTCGCGCTGATCGCCTGGCTGCTGCGCTCCTGGCAGCTCGCCGTCGGCACGATCGTGTCGTTCGTGCTGATCCTCGGCCTCGGACTGTGGGTGCCGACCATGCAGACGCTCGCCCTGGTGCTGGTCGCCGCCGTCCTGGCCGTGCTGATCGCGGTGCCGCTGGGCATCTGGTCGGCTCGCAATCCCACGGTGCGCGCCGTGCTCAAGCCCGTGCTCGACTTCATGCAGACCATGCCGGCGTTCGTGTACCTGATCCCCGCGATCGTGTTCTTCAGCATCGGCTACGTTCCCGGTCTCATCGCGACGGTGATCTTCGCGCTGCCCCCGGGGGTGCGGCTCACCGAGCTCGGCATCCGCGGAGTCGACTCCGAGACGGTCGAGGCCGGCCACGCCTTCGGGGCGACTCCGGGGCAGATCCTGCGCGGCGTGCAGCTGCCGCTGGCGATGCCGACCATCATGGCCGGCGTCAACCAGGTGATCATGCTCGCCCTGTCGATGGCGGTCATCGCCGGTATGGCGGGTGCCGACGGGCTGGGCAAGATCGTCGTCGAGGCGATCGCCAACGTGCGGATCGGCCAGGGCGTCGAGGCGGGCCTCGCCGTGGTGCTGATCGCCATGTTCCTCGACCGGGTCACGGCGGCGATGGGCGCGCCCGCCGGCAACCGCTCCTCGCTGCTCGGGATCATCGCGCGTCGTCGTGATCAGCGTCGCCGCAGCGCCGCATCCGCTGTGCCGGCGGATGCCGCCCTGCAGCCCGCCTGATCCACCTGCGTCACACCTGCATTCACACATACGGAACCGGAGAAGCATCATGAAGAAGAAGTTCACAGCGCTCGCGGCGCTCGGCGTCGCATCCGCACTCGCCCTGACCGGGTGCGCGGGCGACGCCTCCGGCGGCACCGGCGCACCCGGCGCGGACGGCCCTTCGTCGGGCGGTGACAAGGGCACGATCACGCTCGGCTTCCTGCCGTCGTGGACCGACGGTCTGAGCACCGCCTACCTGCTCGAGAACAAGCTCGAGGAGATGGGCTACAACGTCGAGATGAAGACGCTCACCGAGGCAGGACCGCTGTACGCGGGCCTTGCCAAGGGCGACGTCGACATCTACCCCTCGGCATGGCCCGAGCTCACGCACAAGTCGTACATGGACAAGTACGGCGACAAGATCGAGGACCTCGGCGCCTACTACGACAACGCCAAGCTCACGATCGCGGTGCCGGAGTACTCCGAGCTCACCTCGATCGAGGACCTCAAGGGCAAGGCCGCGCAGTTCGACGGCAAGATCATCGGCATCGAGCCGGGCGCGGGGCTCACCGAGCAGACCAAGAAGATGCTGCCGGAGTACGGGCTCGACAGCGAGTACGAGCTCGTCACCTCGTCGACCGCCGCGATGCTCACCGAGTTGAAGAAGGCGACCGAGGCCAAGAAGGACATCGTCGTCACGCTGTGGCGTCCGTTCTGGGCCAACGACGCATTCCCCGTGAAGGACCTCGAGGACCCGAAGGGCGCGATGGGCGATCCCGAGGGACTGCACTTCCTGGCCACCGAGGGCTTCACCGAGAAGTACCCCGAGGCTGCGGAGCTGATCGAGAAGATCAAGCTGGACGACGCGCAGTACGGCGCCCTCGAGGGCCTGGTCACCTCCGACGAGTACAAGGACAAGTCCGCCGAGGCCGTGAAGAAGTGGATCTCGGAGTACTCCGACAAGATCGACTGGCTGAAGAAGTAATACTCCGCAGAGACCCGTCTGCATATCGAGGCCCCCTCCGAGTGACACCGCCGGGAGGGGGCCTCGATGCGAATGCAGGCGCCGTCGCAGCGGGCTGTCAAGGCCTCTGCCGCGTCAGGTCGCGTCGGCCTACCCTGGTCGCATGGACGGGTTCGCGGCCATCGACTTCGGGTTCGCGCGCGAGGTCGTGCAGCGCGGCATCGCGGCGCTGTACCTCGTCGCGTTCCTGTCGAGCCTGAACCAGTTCCGTGTGCTGCTGGGCGAGCGCGGCCTGCTCCCCGCCCCCGAGCTGCTGAGCTGGGCGACCTCGTCGAAGGCGAGGAGGCGGATGCTGCGCCCGACCGTGTTCACGCGGATCCGCTACACGGACCGGCGCCTGGCGGCGCTGTGCTGGACGGGCATGGCGATCTCGGCGCTGCTGGTGGTCGGCATCCCGCAGCTCGGGCCTCCCTGGGTGCCGATGATCGCCTTCCTGCTGCTGTGGGGCGGGTACATGTCGGTGGTGAACATCGGCCAGACCTTCTACGGCTTCGGCTGGGAGATGCTGCTGCTCGAGGCGGGATTCCTCGCGGCGTTCCTCGGATCCCGCGACCAGCCGCCGCCGACCGTGGTGATCGTGCTGCTGTGGTGGCTGGTGTTCCGGCTGGAGTTCGGTGCGGGGATGATCAAGATCCGCGGCGGACGGGAGTGGCGCGACCTCACCGCGCTGACCTACCACCATGAGACGCAGCCGATGCCGGGGCCGCTCAGCCGGCAGGCGCACCTGCTGCCCCGCTGGTTCCACAAGGGGGAGGTGCTGGGCAACCACTTCGCGCAGCTGGTGGTGCCGTTCTTCCTGTTCGCGCCGATCCTGGGACTGTTCCGGCGCTGGGCCCCTGAGCTCGTCGAAGGGCCGCAGATCGTCGGCACGATCGCGGCGGCGATCGTCATCCTCACCCAGCTGTGGCTGATCCTGACCGGTAACTTCGCCTGGCTGAACTGGGCGACGGTCGTGATCGCGTTCTCGGCGGTGTCCTGGCCGTCATCCCCGGTCGTTGAGCGAGCGCAGCGAGACGAAACGCCGCCGTACTGGATCGTGATCACCTCGGCGGTCGGCATCCTGTACCTCGCGATCAGCTGGCCGGCGCTGCGCAACCTGTTCGCGCACCGTCAGCTGATGAACGCGAGCTTCAACCGCTGGCAGCTCGCCAACGCCTACGGCGCCTTCGGCACCGTCACGAAGCAGCGCATCGAGTTCGTCGTCGAGGGCACGACGGATGCCGATCCGGATGCCGCCCGCTGGCGCGAGTACGAGTTCAAGGGCAAGCCCGGTGACCTGCGCCGCATCCCGCGGCAGTTCGCCCCGTATCACCTGCGGCTGGACTGGCTGATGTGGTTCCTGCCGCTCGGGCGCTCACTGGAGGACTGGTTCGCGATGTTCCTCGTGCGGCTGCTGGAGGCGGACGCGCCGACCCTGCGGATGCTGCGGCACGATCCGTTCGCGGGCGAACGCCCCCGCTGGGTGCGCGTGGTGGCGTACCGCTACCGGTTCACCACGCGCGCCGAGCACCGGGCATCCGGCGATGTCTGGGCGCGCGAGCGGCAGGGGCTGGTGGTGCGCCCGCTCGGCGGGTGACCGCTCGTTCGCCGGCACAGATGCACGACCGGGGAACGTCTGCACGATCGGATCGGGCATCCGGTCGTGCATCCGTACCCGGGTCGTGCAGGTGTACCCGGGGCGGACCCTCAGAGCAGGACCGGATGCCCGGTCGCGAGCGACGCGTACGCGGCCTCCACCAGCGCGACGGCGGCGACGCCGTCGGCGGGCGTGACGCGCGCGTCGCGACCGGTGCGGATGGCGTCGAGGAAGTCGGCGAGCTGCGCCCGGTACGGATCCACGGCGGATGCCGGCGGCAGGTACTCCTCCCGTGCGCCGGACAGCTCGTCGGCGTCCACCGACAGCTCGCCGTCCGAGCCCACCACCGACGCGCTCGAACGGAACCGGGTGTCCGGCCCGAACCAGTCCGCGCGCACATGGCTGATGGCGCCGTTCGCGTGGGTGAGTGCGACGTGCGCCGACACCGGCGGCTGCACGACTCCGTCGATCGCCGGCGGATCCTGCGTCGCGGACACCTCGACCACGGGGCCTGCCAGCCACAGCGCCTGATCCAGGTCGTGGATCATGAGGTCGCGGATGAGGCCGCCTCCGGCATCCTGCGAGTAGAACCAGGCGGATGCCGGGGCCGCGACCGTCCGGCGGAACGTCAGCTCCAGCAGGGTGCCGACCCCGCCGACCGCCTCGTGAACCTGCTCGTATCCGGAGAAGTAGCGCACCACGTGCGCGGGGAACACGCGAACGCCCGCCTCGTCCGCGGCCTCCGCGATGGCCCGTGCGTCGGCGACGGTGACGGCCAGCGGCTTCTCGCACACCACGTGCCTGCCGCGGGCGAAGGCGGCCTTCGCGATACCGAGGTGCGTCGCGGTGGGGCTGACGATGTCGATGATCCCGCAGGCGTCGATCAGCTCGTCGAGGGTGCCGACGACGCGGAGACCGTAGCGCTCGGCGAGGGCGTCCGCCCCGGTGCGGCCCAGGATGTCGACCTCGGCGCCGAGCGCGAGCCATCCCTCGATGTGCGGCGGGGCGATGCCGCCCGCGCCGACGATCCCGATCCGCGGAGTGTCATCCATACGGCCGAGCCTACGTCGCGGCGAAGGCTGCTGCTCGGGGAAACCGGATGAGCGTGCTCTCCCGTCTCCCGCAGCGGCCTAGGGGGTCACGATGGCGCGCAGCCGGTCTGCGGGGAGCCCGGCCGACACGATCTGCAGCATGGTCGCCTCGGGCGTCTGCACCGGGAAGCCGCTGCCGAAGACCCGGCGATCGCCGAGCGGAGCGCCGGGGTCCGACACGACGCCGGTCGGCCCGTTGAGATGCCACATGTCCAGCCGCACGCCGGGCGGGATGTCGTCGCCGAGGTGACGGGAGAACTCCGTGGCCTCCGCGAGATTCAGCCCGCTGAGATGGAGCGGACCCGACGGCCGGGACCGGACGAGCTCAGCGAGATCGCGGACCGCCAGGTCTCGCGCGAGGGAGGAGGGATGACGGACGCGTGCGTCGTCCAGCCGCACGATGACCTGCACGAGCAGGTCGCGTCGCGCAGCGGCATCGATCACCTCGGCGGCCAGTACCACGTCGTAGTGATGCATCCCGGGCGCCACCCGCACGCCCTGGGCGCCGGCATCCGCCGCCCACTCGAGCTCTTCGCGCCAGCCCGTCTCGCTCGGATCGATCACGGCGAAGGGACGCAGCAGCGGCTCGCCGGCACAGGCCGACAGCACGGCTTCGTTCCCCGTCCGCGTGTCGAAGCCGAAGAGCGCCGCCAGGTGCGAGACCCAGATCGCGTGCAGACCGTGGCGCCTCCCGTACTCCCGCAGCGTGCCGGCGTCGGCGAAGGCCGAAAGCCGGTACGGCCACTGGCCCAGGTGGCACATGGTGTCGGTCGCGCCCAGCTCGGAGAAGCCACGCAGCAGCATCCGCGCCGCCGCCGTCATCTCCGCACCTCCTCGAGCCACCCGGCGACGGTGCCTCCGAACACGAGATCCGTGGCATCCTCGTTCAGACCTGCACCGAGGACCTTGCCCACGTTCACCGACAGGTCCACGTGCGGGAGGTCCGATCCGAAGACGACGCGGTCGGTGCCGAGCCGCTGCACGGCGAGAGCGACCTCGCCCGTGCCGATGATCGTCCCCGAGGTGTCCACGGCCACATTGGGGTGCTCGCGGATGATGTTGATCGCCGAGTCGGCCTGTCCGCCCAGATGAGCCATCAGGAACCGGGTGCCGGGATGGCGGCGCGCCGCACGTGCGACATGCTCCGCGGTGGACTCGTACGGGAAGCCTCCGACGGTCTTGCGCCATGCGTGCGTGAGGACGATCAGCCGGTGCTCGGCGGCGTACTCGAGGATCGGATCGGTCAGGGGATCGTCGGCGAGCGTGGCGATCCAGAGCTTGATGCCCACCATCCCGTGCTCCTCGACGTTCCGCCGCAGGTCGTCCATGGTGTCGCGGCCGTACCGGGGGTTCACGTAGCAGTACCCGCGCAGGTGATCGGGCAGCCGGTCCAGCTCGCGCACCAGTGCGCGGTTCATCTCCCGCACCTCGTCGATCGAGGGATGCGCGACGAAGTCGCCGATGTTGCTGCAGAGGAAGAGATCGATGCCGAGCATCCGTCCCTCCTCGATGATCTGGTAGTCGAATCCGCCGTCGTGCAGATGCGTGTGCGCATCGATGCCGATCACGCCGTCTCCCCCGCGAGATCCTCGAGGGCCGCACGCAGACGCTCCACGGTCAGGTCGATGTCGGCCTCGGCGTGCGCCGCGTTCACGTACGCCACCCGGTACAGGGAGATCCCGTGCCGGAACGCCAGCCGCATGAACGCCTGCAGGACGGCATCGTCGTCGGCGACGAACTGCGGGCAGGTCGGATGCCCGACCAGGCGGATGCCGACTCCGGCCGCGGCGAACTCCGCGTTGACGCCTTCCTGCAGACGCCGGCCGGACGCACGGAGCCGGGACAGCACGTCCTCGTCGCGCAGCGCCGTCATGGTCGCGGTCGCGGCCGCAAGCGAGAGCGTCTCGCCGCCGTACGTCGACGAGACCACGACCTCGCCCCGATCCAGCACCGAGAGCACGTCCCGGCGCCCGCAGTAGACCGACAGCGGCATGCCGTTGGCGATGCCCTTGCCGAACACGGACAGATCGGGCAGCACGCCCGTGAACTCCGCCATCCCGCCCAGCGCGACGCGGAATCCGGTGACCATCTCGTCGTACCCGAGCAGCGCACCGTGCGCGTCGGCGAGCTCTCGCAGATACCGGTAGAAGTCGCCCGCCTCCGGGATGGACGGGTAGTCGGCGGCGACCAGGATCAGCGCGATCTCCGAGCCGCGCGCGGCGAACAGCCCGTCCAACGCGGCACGATCGTCCCACTCGACGGCGTGATGCAGAGCCGAAAGCGCACCCGGCACTCCCTGGACGGTGCTCGACGTGCTGCCCGGGAGCACGCGGCCTCCGGATGCCAGCGAGTTCAGCCAGCCGTTGTAGCCGATCTGCACGATCCGGTCCCTTCCGGTATGCGCGCGGGCGATGCGGATCAGTGCCGCCAGCGCCTCGCCACCGGTCTTCAGGAAGCGCGCCGCCTCCGCGCCGGGGACGATGTCGCAGAACAGCTCCGCCGTCGTCGTCTCGAGCGGGTGCGGATGCCCGAAGAGGATGCCGTCGGCGAGCTGCGCGCGGATCGCCGCGTCCACCCGATCGTCGGCGTATCCCAGCGTGATCGGACCGAGCGCGCAGCGGTAGTCGATGAACTCGCGCCCGCGATCGTCCCACACGCGGCAACCCGAACCGCGGACGATCACCTCCGGCTCATCGGGGACCAGCGTCGGCGCCTTGGAGTTCGTGCTGGAGCCGATCGGCATGACCGCGAGCGCACGGTCCCGCCAGCTCGCCGCCATGTCCATGTCCTCATCTCTCCTTCGGGATGCTGCGTCTGCGCGGGTCAGACCAGGGTGACGACCTCGCCGCCGCGTGCGGCCGAGGCCTGCGCGGCCTTCACGATCTCCACCGTGCGCACACCGACGCCGGCATCCGGCTGCGGCTGCCGGCCGTCCCGGACCGCCGCCACGAACTCCGCGAGCAGCAGGGCGTCGAGGTCCAGGCCCACCGGGTCCCAGGTCTCGCCGTGCGCGTCATGCCCCGCCACGCCCTGCGTGAACGGGCTGACCGTGACCGTGCCGTGCTCGGCCACCACCTGAAGGGTGAGTCCGCCCCAGGTGGGGGAGGACACCGGCCAGCTCCAGGAGCAGTCGATGCTCGCGATGACGCCGCCGGGATACTGCAGGGTGACCATGCCGCCGGTCTCCACGGCCAGGTCGCGGTCGGCGTACAGCGTGCCGTTCGACACCGCCCGCACCGTACGGACGCGCTCGCCGAGGAGCTCGTCGAGCAGATCGGCGCAGTGCACGACGTGGTCGACCAGAGCACCGCCCCCGGCGAGCTGCGGATCGGTGAACCAGGCGCGGTCCTGCGGCAGCTTGCCGTTGTTCACGCCGGTGACGCTCAGCACCCTGCCCAGGCCGCCGCTGCGGATCTGCGCGAGTGCGTCGCGGAACGAGGGCGCGAAACGGACCGGATAGGCGACCATCAGGATCACGCCGGCGCGCTCGCACGCCTCGCGCATAGCCAGGGCATCCTCGACCGACGTCGCCAGCGGCTTCTCGCACAGCACGTGCGCGCCGGCGGCCGCGGCCTGCTCGACCAGGGCACGGTGGCGGGAGTTCTCCGCCGCGATCACCACGGCATCCGGATTCCACGCGAATGCCTGCTCGTAGGTCTCCACGTACTCGACGCCGAGCTCCGCCGCGAGCTCCGCGCCGCGCGGGGCGTCATCGGGAGCGGCCGCGCCGTCGGGGTCGGTCGCGATCAGCTCGATACCGGGCATGGCGCGCAGCGCCTGCACATAGCTGAGGGCGTGGGTGTGCGCGAACGAGAGCACCGCGACGCGGAGCGGGCGGACGGCGGTCATCGGACGACCTCCAGGGTCTTGAGGGCGATCGGCGCTCCGGTGGCGATCGACGCATAGGCCGCCTCGGCCACGGCCACGGCCGCCACGCCGTCCGCCGGCGTGATCCGCGCCTCGCGCGCGCCGTCGAGCGCCGTCATGAAGTCCGCGATCTCGGCGTAGTAGGGGCTCTCCTGCGGCGACATCGGCGGCAGGTAGTCGGTGGAGGCGGCGGTGATGACGGTGTCGGTGCGGCTGACGCGGTCCTCGGCGCTGTCGTACCGCAGGCGCCCGGACGAGCCGGAGACCTCGACGCTGGTGCGGAACGGCATGCCGGCCGCGACCCAGCTGGCATGCAGGTGGCTGATGACGCCGTTCTCGTGGGTGAGCACGACGTGGGAGCTGACGGGGGCGGGCACGACGTCGTCGACGGTCGGCGGGTTCTGCACCGCGTAGACGGATGCCACGGGCCCGGCGAACCAGATGGCCTGGTCGATGTCGTGGATCATCAGATCGCGGATGACGCCGCCGCCTGTGCTCTCCGTGAAGAACCAGGGCGACTGCGGCGCGGCGCCGGCGCGGGCGAAGCGCTGCACGGCGACCTCGCCGATGCGCCCGGAATCGATGCCCGCCTTGATGCGCTCGTACTCGCCCATGTAGCGCACGACGTGCGCGGGGAAGAGCCGCACACCCGCCTCCTCCGCGGCCTGCACGACGCGGGCGGCGTTCTCGGCGGTGTCGGCGAGAGGCTTCTCGCAGATCACGTCCCTTCCGCGCGCGATCGCGCGGAGGGCGAGGTCGGCGTGGGTGCTGCTGGGGGTGAGGATGTCGACGATGTCGACCGCCTCGATGAGGGCGTCCACGTCCTCGACGAACGTGAAGCCGTACTCGGCGGCGATCTCCTCGGCACCCTGGAGGGAGGTCACGTAGCCCTCCGCGCCCAGTGCGCGCCAGGCGTCGGCATGCACGCGGGAGATCCCTCCGGCGCCGATGAGTCCGACTCTCCGTGTGCTCACGCTGTCTCCTCCTGAAGCTCTGCGACTGCGGCGACTCCCGCAGGAAGCGGTGTGATGGGCGGGACCGGCATGCCCTCGATCCCGTAGATGGCGGCGGCATGCCGGCGGAAGGCGAACACGACCGCACCATGCGAGGCGGCTTCCGCCCCCAGGCGCGCCCCGACCACCGGGACGGCGAACGGGAGTCCGATGTGGGCGGACAGTGCGGGGCGCAGCGGGTCGAGGAACTGCTCGTGCGCGGCCGACAGGCCGCCGCCGATGACGATCATGGCCGGGTCGACGGTCAGCGCCAGGGTGGCGATGCCACGGGCGATCTGGTCGATGAACCCGGTGAGCTCCTGCTGGGAGTCGACGTCGCCGTTGCGGGCGCGGATGAAGACGTCCTCCGCGCTCTCGCCGGTGCGCCAGGTCAGCTGGCCGGTCTCGGTGACCAGACCAGGGAAGGCGAGCCGGCCGATGTCTCCTGCGGCGTTGTGGATTCCTCGCCGCGGTCGCCCGCCGAGGATCAGGCCCATGGCGATGCGGTTGCCGACGGACAGGTACAGCACGTCGTCGACCAGCTGTGCGACGCCGAGGTGGTGCTCGGCGACGGCGGCGAGCCGGACGCCGTTGTCGACGGAGACCGGGCAGCCGAAGGCATCCGAGAGCTGGGAGCCGATGTCGACGCCCGACCACTCCGGGATGACCACCGAGGTCGTCACGCGGCCGTTGTCGTCGACGATGCCGGGGAGCGAGACGCCGATGGCGCGCACCCGCGACCGCGGGATGCCTGCCTCGTGCAGAGTGGTGCGGATGTCGTCGATCACGGTGGCGAGCTTGTCGACGGCGTCGCGCGAGTGGGTGACGCCGTCGAAGCCGCGGTGCAGCACGACCTGGCCGCTGAGGTCGGCGATGACGACGCGCACCGACGCGATGCCGATGTCGACGCCGACCACATGACCGGTGCGGTTCTGGAAGGCGAAGCGGCGGGCCGGGCGGCCCGCACCGCGACCGGTCGCCACCGGTGCGTCGGCGATCAGGTCGATGTCGGCGAGAACGCCCATCGCGTTCTCCACCGAGGTGCGGGAGAGCTCGAGAGTCTGTGCGATCTCGGTGACGGTCGCGGTGCCCCGGTCACGGATGTGGAGGGCGGCCCGCACGGCGATGGGCAGGCTGCTGTGTCGTGACACGGGCTGCTCCTCTCGTCATCGATGGCGTGCGACTCAAATTAGCACACTGCATTCGCGGAATGACAGGGGGATCTTCTCCGGGTTCAGTCGCTAGAAAATCAACATCTGGCGAGAACTTGAAGATCGTGCTTGACTAATTATCCCACTTGACTGTCATAATGACATCACCCGCACGGTTCAGCAAAGGAGCATCATGCGCGCAAAGAGATTCGCCGGCGTCATCGCCGGGCTTGCCACCGCCGGCCTCATCGCCGGCTGCGCGGCGGGAGGGGGCGACGCCGCGAAGGGTGACGAGACCGTCACCCTCTGGGTCTACCCCGTCATCGCCGACGAGGCCAAGCACAAGGCCTTCTGGGACGAGACCGTCGCGGCGTTCGAGAAGGAGAACACCGACATCAAGGTCAAGTACGAGATCTTCCCCTGGGCGAACCGCGACGAGAGCCTGCAGACCGCGATCGCCGCCAACAAGGGTCCGGATCTCGTCTACCTGATCCCCGACCAGCTGATGGCCTACCAGAAGTCGATCGAACCGATGGACAAGTACCTCAGCAAGGACCGCAAGTCCGAGATCCTCCCGAACGTGACGAAGTCGGTCACGATCGACGGCCACATGATGGGCGCCCCGCTTCTGACCAGCGCGACCCCTCTGCTCTGCAACGCGGCGGTCTTCAAGGAGGCCGGCGTCACGGAGTACCCCGAGACGTGGGAGGACGCGCTCCGCATCGCGCCGAAGTTCACCGAGAAGGGGCTGCATCTCTTCAACTACACGGCATCCGCCGAGGCCACCCTCAACATGACCTTCTACCCGCTGCTCTGGCAGGCGGGCGGCGCCGTGTACGGCAAGGACGGATCCGTCGCGTTCGACGGCAAGGCCGGCACCGAGGCGCTCACGTTCCTCTCCGACCTCGCCAAGATGGGCGCGCTCGACCCGGATGCGCTGACCTCGCTCCCCGCCACCGAGCAGAGCGGCATCGCGACCGGGAAGACCGCATGCTCGTGGGTCAACAGCGTCACCGAGCTCGCCCCGTTCTGGGGTGAGGAGAACGTCAAGGTGCTCGCTCCGCTGAAGGACAAGAAGAGCATCACCTACGGCACGGTCGGATCGCTGTCGATGCTCAAGGGGTCGAAGGTCAAGGATGCCGCAGGCAAGTTCGCGGACTTCGCCACCAGCGCCGAGGTGCTCAAGCCCTACCTGACCGAGGCGGGATTCTTCTCCGCGCTCGACACCGCACCGCTCTACCCCGCCGACTCCCTGCAGGGCCAGGTCGAGAAGTACGTGTCCTCGACCACGGTCGGCGAGCTCGCGCCGAGCTCTCGTGCCCTGATGGGCGTGGTGTCGCCCGAGATCCAGGCCGCCCTGCTGGGGCAGAAGTCGCCGAAGCAGGCGCTCAGCGACGCGGCCAAGGCCGCGGCTCCGCTCCTGAAGTGACGATCCGGAGGGGCGGCGGACACCCCGCCGCCCCTCCCCACGACGTGAGGTCAAGGCAATGACTACAGCCCCACCTGCGACAGCGTCTCCGACGCAGTCCGCGCCCGCGAAGAGGCGTCGCACCACGACGCGCCTGCTCGCGCGACGCGAAGCACGCATCGCGTTCCTCTTCGTGCTGCCGGCGTTCCTGCTCTTCATCGCCTTCCGCTTCGGCCCGGCCATCGCCGGCGTCGCGCTGAGCTTCTTCGACTACGACATCTCCGGCGAGATCGACTGGCGGGGGCTCGACAACTTCCAGCGCCTCTTCGAGGACGCCCTGTTCTGGCGGGCCCTGGGCACCACGCTGCTCTACACGGTGTTCGCGGTGCCGATCTCGCTCGCGCTCTCCACCGTGATGGCGCTGGGCGTGCGGCGCTCGTTCCGCGGCTCGCGGTTCTTCCGTTCGATCTTCTTCCTGCCGGTCATCACCTCGCTGGTGCTCGCCGGTGCGATCTTCATCTGGATCTTCTCCCGCAACGGACCGTGGTCGACGCTCATGTCGCCGCTGGGCCTCGGCGGCTCCTGGCTGGCGAGCACCGTGCTGGTGGTCCCCGCGATCATCATCGTCGGCGTCTGGTCCCGTTTCGGCTACGGGATGATGATCATGATCGCCGCCATGCAGGACATCCCCCGCGAGCTCGAGGAGGCGGCGCTGATGGACGGTGCCAACGCGTGGCAGCGGTTCCGCTGGGTCATCCTGCCGTTCCTGCGGCCCACCGTGTTCTTCCTCGCCGTCATCGAGACGACCGCCGCCTTCCAGGTGTTCGACGTCATCTACGTCATGACCCAGGGCGGTCCCGCGAATGCGAGCTACTCGCTCGTGTACCTGATCTACGACCAGGGCTTCAAGTACTTCGAGTACGGCTATGCGGCGGCGGCCGGTGTCGCCCTGTTCGTCATGACCCTCGCGGTCGCCCTCATCCAGCGCCTCGTGATCGGAAAGCAGAAATGACCGCGGTGACGACGAACGCGCAGCTCAGGCAGCGCTCCTACAAGGCGCTCGAGCCGACGCGCGGCGGCCTGGTGCTGCGGTGGGTCTGGCTCAGCATCGCGGCCGTGTTCAGCTTCTTCCCCTTCTACGCGATGGTCGTGCTGAGCCTCAAGCCCGGCGCGGTCGTGAACTTCCCGCAGTCGCTGCTGCCGTGGGGCGACCTCTCCCTCTCCGCGTACGAGCAGGTGCTCAGCGGCCAGAACATCCTGCTCTGGCTGTTCAACACCCTGGTCTACGCCCTCGTCTCGGTTGTCGCGGTGCTGTTCCTCTCGGCGCTGGCCGGCTACGCCTTCGCCAAGAAGCGCTTCGCGGGGAAGGAGGTCATGTTCTGGTCGTTCCTGTCGATGGTCATGGTCCCCTTCCACGTGACCCTGATCCCCACGTTCCTGCTGATCGCCAACCTGGGCGGCGTGAACGAGTACTGGGGCCTGATCCTGCCGACGCTGGCGAACGCCCAGGCGGTGTTCCTCATGCGCCAGTTCATCGAGGGGCTGCCCGACGAGCTGTTCGAGGCCGCGCGCATCGACGGCGCCAGCGAGCTGCGCATCTTCCTCCGGATCGTGCTGCCGTTGTGCAAGCCGGTGCTGGCGACCCTCGGGATCTTCGTCTTCCTGTGGCACTGGAACGACTTCCTGTGGCCGCTGATCATCGCGAAGTCCAACGAGATGTTCACGCTGACCGTGGGCATCTCCTCGCTGCAGCAGCAGAACGTGCCGCTGAGCGTGATGCTCGCCGGCTCGGTCGTCGCGCTGCTGCCGATCTTCATGGCGTACCTCATCGCGCAGCGATACGTGCAAGAAGGCGTGACCGGCTCGGGAATCAAGGGCTGAAAGGAATGAGTGACGTGACAACGAAGAGCTTCACCTCGGAGGCTGAGCTGGAGCAGGCGCTGACGGCGCCCAGCGATGCGCTGATCGAGGACTTCTCGAGGACCTCAGGGGATCTGGTCATCCTCGGTGCGGGCGGCAAGATGGGCCCGACCCTCTCGGTGCTCGCCCGGCTGGCGATGGATGCCGCGGGCCGGAGCGCCGACACGGTGTACGCCGTGTCGAGGTTCGGCGATCCGGCCGTCACCGAGCGGCTGCGGAGTGCGAACGTGGAGGTCGTCCCGTTCGACCTGATCGAGAACGACGACTTCTCGTCGCTGCCCGACGCCCCGAATGTCGTGTTCATGGTCGGCGCGAAGTTCGGTGCCGCCACCAGCCCGTCCTGGGCCTGGGAGGTCAACGCGGCACTGCCCGATCGCGTCGCGCGACGCTACCGCGACAGCGCGATCTCCGTGCTGTCCACCGGTAACGTCTATCCCTTCCTCCCGGCCTCCTCGGGCGGAGCATCCGAAGAGGTGACGCCCGCGCCGATCGGCGAGTACGCGCAGTCCTGCCTCGGCCGCGAGCGGGTGTTCGAGTTCGGCGCGCAGCAGCGCGGCACGAAGGTGGCACTGATCCGGCTGAACTACGCGGTGGACCTCAGGTACGGGGTGCTCGCCGACATCGGCAGCGCCGTGCACGCCGGCGAGCCGGTCTCGCTGGCCACCGCGAACGTCAACGTGATCTGGCAGGGCTACGCGAACGAGGTCGTGCTGCGCAGCCTGCTGCACGCGACATCCGACGTGTTCACCATCAACCTGACCGGCCCGGAGCTGCTGAGCGTCGAGTCGATCGCCCGTCGCTTCGGCGCCCTGTTCGACAGCGAAGTGCACCTCGTCGACGAGCCGCAGCCGACCGCTCTGCTCAGCGATGCGCGGCGCTGCATGGGGCTGTTCGGCTACCCGTCGGTGCCCGCGGAGACGCTGATCGAACTGCAGGCCGCCTGGATCAGGGACGAGCTGCCGATGACGGCCAAGCCGACCAAGTGGGCCGTGCGAGACGGGAAGTTCTGATGACCACCGTTCCCACCCTGCGCGCCGAAGCTGCGCAGACCCTCTCCCGCGGAGCCGTCATCCCCGCGCATCCGCTCGCCCTGACGGCTGACCGCCGGCTCGACGAGCGTCGCCAGCGCGCGCTGAGCCGCTACTACCTCGCCGCCGGTGCCGGCGGCCTGGCCGTGGGCGTGCACACGACCCAGTTCGAGATCCGCGATCCCGAGCACGGTCTGTACGAACCCGTGCTCGCGCTCGCCGCCGAGGAGCTGCAGGCCGCCGATCCCGGCGTCGTGCGCATCGCCGGTGTCGCCGGCGACACGGCTCAGGCGGTCGCCGAGGCCCAGGTCGCACGCGACCTGGGGTACGACGCGGTACTCGTGAGCCCCCGCGTCGCCGGTGCCGACAATGCGGCGCTGCTCGACCGCGCTCGCGCGGTCGGCGAGGTGCTCCCGCTCGTGGGGTTCTATCTCCAGACGGCGATCGGCGGCCCGGTGCTCGACCGCGACTTCTGGTGCGAGTTCGCGTCCATCCCCTCCGTCGTCGCCGTGAAGGCCGCGCCCTTCGACCGCTACCGCACCCTCGAGCTGGTGCGCGGCGTCGCCGCATCCGGTCGCGCCGACGACATCGCCCTGTACACCGGCAACGACGACTCGATCGCCACCGACCTGCTCTCGGAGTTCCACGTGGAGTCGCCGGACGGCCCGCGCACGCTGCGGTTCGTCGGCGGGCTGCTCGGCCAGTGGGCCGTCGGGACGCGGGCTGCCGTCCACATCCTCGACACCGCGCACCGTGCGGCGGCGGGCGACCTCGAGGCCTATCACCGGCTCGGGCGCATCGGAGCGGATCTGGTGGACCTCAACCAGGCGGTGTTCGACCCCGGCAACGACTTCCACGGGGTCATCGCGGGCGTGCACGAGATGCTGCGACAGCAGGGGCTGCTGGAGGGCATCTGGTGCCTCGACCCGAACGAGAGTCTCTCACCGGGACAGGCCGAGGAGATCGCCCGCGTGCGCGCCGCCTATCCCGAGCTCAACGACGACGCCTTCATCGCCGAGAACGTCCAGGAGTGGCTGAGATGACCGCCCCGGTCCTCGTCGCCGTCGTCAGCGCGGAGCTGATGGCGGAGTTCTTCGCGGATGCCGATGTCGAGCGCCTCCGTGCCGCGGCATCCGCTCTCGGCGGGGAGTACGTGAGGGTGGACCGCCTGGCCGACGTGCCCGACCTCGGCGCGGCGCGGGTCGTCGTCACCAGCTGGGGCGCGGTGCCCTTCGACGCCGGGCTGCTGGCGCGGATGCCGCGGCTCGAACTCGTGGCGCACACCGGCGCGACCGTGAAGGCCTTCGTCACGGACGAGTTGTTCGATCGCGGTGTGCAGGTCACGCAGGCGGGCGCCGCGATGGCGCGTCCCGTGGCGGAGGTGTCGCTGGCGTTCACGCTCCTGCTGCTGCACAGGATCGGCGAGATGAGCGTCGCGCTGCGTACGCCCGGCGGCTGGTACGACCCGGCCGTCGGCGTGCAGCACCAGATCCTGGGGGCGCCGATCGCCGTGATCGGGGCATCGCGCACCGGACGGTCGTACCTCGAGCTGATCCGTGCCCTCGGGGCGCGTCCGATGCTGGTCGACCCGACGGTGGATGCGGCCGAGGCCGCAGCGCTGGGCGCCGAGAAGGTCGAGCTCGACGATGCACTGCGCCGCGCGCGGATCGTCGCCCTGCACGCTCCGACCCTGCCTGTGACGCACCACATGATCGGCGAGCGCGAGCTCGCGCTGATGCTCGACGGGGCCGGGCTGGTGAACACCGCGCGCTCGTGGCTGATCGACGGCGACGCCCTCGAGGCGGAGCTGCTCACCGGTCGCATCTCGGCCGCCCTCGACGTGTTCGACGAGGAGCCGATGCCGCATGACAGTCCGCTCCGGTCACGGGCCAACGTGCTGCTCACGCCGCACCGCGCCGCCGGCACCGTGGAGGGACGACGGGAGCAGGGCCGCATCGTCGCCGACGAGGTGGAGGCCTTCGCTGCCGGCCTCCCGCTGCGACAGACCGTAACGCGTGAGCAGCTCGCGGTGATGGCCTGACCGTGAGGGTCGCGTTCGCGGGGGTCGCGCACTCGCACCCGTTCGCCGATGCCGTGAACCTGGCGGCGCGCGGCGCGCACCCGGCGGGCGTCTGGGACGTCGACGACCCGGACCGCCGCGAGGACTTCGCAGCGCGCTTCGGCGCTCCGGTCTTCGCCGAATTGACCGAGCTGCTGGCCACCCGCCCCGATGCGGTGGTGGCGACGCCGCGTACCCCGCGTGCGGTCGAGGTCGCCCTGGCTTGTGCGCGGGCGGGCGTCCCGGTGTTCTTCAACAAGACGATCGCCGCGGATGCCGCGGGACTGGCGCGCTGGAAGGCCCTGCCGCAGGCGCCGCGGTTCACCTCGTCGGTGCTGCGCTTCGCGCCCGGGCTCATGGCGTTCGCCGCCGCGCTGCCCTCCCGCCCGCGTGCGATCGAGGTGCACGCCCAGCACGACATCACCGGCTTCCTCGACGATGCGCGGCGCTGGCAGGACTCACCCTCCGGCGCGGGCGGCACGATGCTGAACATCGGCGTGCACGCCTGGGAGATGCTCGACGTCGTCCTTCCCGGTGCGACGGTGGAGATCCTCTCGGCGATGCGTGCCGGCGGGGCGAGTCCGACCGCATCGGAACTGCTCGCGACCGTGCACGCGCGTGCCGGCGAGACCTCGGTGACCGTGACGATCTCGGGGGTCGCCGGCGCCGACCGGTATGCGGTGCGCACCTGGCACGACGAGGGGATGCGGGAGCTGGTGCTGCCCGAGGATCAGGACGGGCTGGGCTACATCGGCACGGCCGACGCGGTGCTGCGTCTGGCGGCCGGCGAGATCCCCGTGCCGGCGGCGCGGACGGTC
>Ga0308161_1002678_pt1 | contig 18530 bp, 20 predicted proteins | sample PhyFR2_FD_201034 | JGI IMG/M metagenome (GOLD analysis project Ga0308161, IMG submission 201034) | Phyllosphere microbial communities from UC Gill Tract Community Farm, Albany, California, United States - DLSLF.R2 | ecosystem: Host-associated > Plants > Phyllosphere > Unclassified | place: USA...
GCTCGAGGGCGTGCTCGGTGGTGAGGGTGTCCATGGCGAACTGGAGCTGCATGGTGGTGTCCTTCCGGTGGTGGTTCGTGGGGGTGTCGGAACGGGTGGTCACGCTCGGGCGGCGTGCCGCTGGGCGGTCACGCTCGGGCGGCGTGCCGCGGGGCGGTCATTCGAGGTTGGCGTGCCGCGGCCACAGGTCGTCGGCGTCGTGACCGCTGCGCTGCCAGAGCGCGTGGAACAGGGCGTCCCCGAGGAGCACGACGCCCTGCTCGAAGAGGCTCCCCGCGTACTGGGCCGAGGCCGTGCCGGAGCGGTCGGTCTTCGTCGCCGCGGGCAGCACGAGCGTCGTGTCCGCGAGGGCCGCGAGCGGGGAGTCGTCGGTCGTGCTCACCGCGAGGACCCGCGCGCCGACGTCGACCGCGGTGCGCGCGGCCTGCACGATGCCGCTCGTCGTCCCGGAGCCGCTCGCGACGAGGAGCACGTCGCCCCGCTCGATCGCGGGGGTCGTGACCTCGCCGACGACGTGCACCTCGAGCCCGAGGTGCATGAGGCGCATCGCGGTCATCCGGAGCGCGAGCCCCGACCGGCCCGCGCCGTGCACGAACACGCGCTCGGCGTCGGCGAGCAGCTCGAGGGCGCGCTCGGACGGGGCCTGGTCGGCGTCGAGGACGGCGTCCGCCAGGTCCTGGAGCTCGTCGGCGATGAGCTCCAGGGCGTCGGCCGTCGTGGCGTCGTCGCCCGCGTTCCCGTGGTCGGCGGTGCCGGCGCCGTCGCCCGTGCTGCCGTGGTCGGCCGTGCTGCTGTTGTGCATGGCAACGATGCTGCTCCGGTGCGCCTGGGTCCGCCGCCGCCCGGCCGGGCTGCCGTCCCGTCCGATCGGGTGAGAGGGGGCCCCGTCACGGGGTGGGGCGGGTAGGTTCGGTCCCCGTGACCGACACCACCCGGACCCCCGCCAGTCGGCTCGCCGCCTCGGAGCACGCCCGCACCGTGGCCGAGCAGGCCGACCGACACGCGCTGACCCTCGAGTCCGTCCTCGCCGTGCTCCGCTCCCCGCGCCTGTCGGACACGGCAGCCCGGACCGAGGCCGTCGAGATCGCCTCGGCCGCGCTCGTCGAACTCCGCACGGTGACGGACCGGCAGCGCAGCACGCTGCTCGAACCGGTCACGGGGGCGTTCTCACGGCTCCGGGCCGACCTGCGCCCGCTCGTCCGCTTCGGCGACCTCGACGTGCAGTTCGTCGAGCCGCCCGCGACCGGTCGGGCACTCCCCGGGGACGTCGCGCACGGGGCCCGCGCGATCGTCCGGACGGCCGTGCTCGCCCTCGTCGACGACGGCGTCGCGCGGCGGGTCCGCATCCAGTGGGACTGCGACGGCCGGAACCTGCTCGTGCAGCTCCGCGACGACGGCGCCGGCACGCTCGACGCCCACGACGACGCGGTCCGGCCGATCGCCGAGCGGGTCGTCGCCCTCGACGGGACCCTGCACGTCGACTCGACGCCCGGGTGGGGGTCCACGCTCGACATCGCGCTCCCCCTCGACCCCGCGCCCGGTGCCGTCGACGTGCCCGAGGACGCCGACCTGACCGACCGCGAGCGCGACGTGCTGCGGCTCGTCGTCACCGGCGTGGGCAACCGCGAGATCGCCGAGGGCCTCGGCATCAGCCCGAACACGGTCAAGTACCACGTGGCGAACCTGCTCCGGAAGCACGGTGCCCGCACCCGCGCGGAGCTCGCCGCCCTCGGCGCCCGCGCCTGACCGGTCGGCCGGCGTGCCGGCGTCTCCGTCCGCCGCGCCGATCGGCCGCGCGTCGTGTCTCCGTCCGCCGTGTGCTGGTGCGACGTGCTCGCGCACAACCGGAAGCACCTCGCACCACGTCGTTCCACGGCGCGACGTGCTTCCCGTTGTGCGGACGGCGGGGCCGACCCCCGGGGCCGCTGCCGGCCGGCGTCAGGCCGACGGCGCGAGCAGCTGGAACATGACGTGGTCGCGCCACGCCCCGTCGATGTGGATGTACTGCGGCGCGAGGCCGTACCGGACGAACCCGTTGCGCTCGAGCGCCCGCTGCGACGCGGTGTTCTCGGGCAGGGTCTCGGCCTGCACCCGGTGCAGCCCGAGCCTCCCGAACGCGTGGTCAACCGCGAGCCCGACCGCCCGCGTCGCGTGTCCCTGCCGGGTGCGGTCCGCGCGGACCCAGTACCCGAGCGCGCAGGACTGCAGCGCCCCTCGGGTGACCCCGCTCAGCGTGATGCGCCCGAGCAGCTCGCCGTCGTCGTCCGTGATGACGAACGGCACCGAGCTCCCGGTCTGCGCCGCCGCGAGCAGCAGCCCGATCGTGCGACGCTGTCCCGCCTCGGTGTAGTACTCGGGCGTCCGGCTCGGCTCGAACGGCCGCAGGTGGTCGGCGCTCGCGCGCACCACGGCCGCGAGTTCGGCGGCGTCGCCGGACTCGACCAGGCGGAGGCGGGTCCCGGTGCTCATGTGCGGAGGGTGTGGGATTCGAACCCACGAGACATCACTGCCCACCTGTTTTCAAGACAGGCTCCATCGGCCGCTCGGACAACCCTCCAGCGACGCGACCACGTGGCGAGACGTGATCGCGTCCCGAGCAGTCTACCGGCCGCGTCGACCGCCGGCGCGGCAGCCCTGTCGACGGTCAGCGCAGCAGCGCATCGACCGTCAGCGTGGCAGCGCGTCGAGCGCCGCGGCCAGCCCGTCGTCGGCGACCCCGCCCGTGAGCTCGTTCCCGGCGTCGACGACGTCGGACGGCGCCTGCCCCATCACGACGCCACGGCCCGAGGTCGAGGCCCACCGCAGCATGTCGATGTCGTTCCGCCCGTCGCCCGCCGCCATGACGCGGGAGCGCGGGATGTCGAGCCACTCGCGGACCCGTTCCATGGCCGTGGCCTTCGTCACGCCCTCGGGAGCGATGTCGAGCCACGAGGTCCAGCCGACCGAGTACGAGACCTTGTGCAGGCCCATCCGCTCGACGACCTGCAGGAAGTCCTCGGTGTCGTGCCCGGGCGAGATGACGACGACCCGGGTGGCCTCGACGCCGAGCAGCTGCTCGAACGGCACGTGCTCGCCGGAGACCGTCATGGTGTCGTCGGGGAAGTTGCCGGAGAGCAGGAAGTGCCCGGTCTCGTCCTCGACGCCGAACGCCGCGTCGACGAGTGCCCCGTGGATGGTCTGCAGCACCTCGGTCGGGTCGAACCGCTCGACGTGCACGCGCTCGTACGAGCCGTCCTCGCGTCGCCCCAGGATCAGCGCCCCGTTCGCGCACACGACGTACTTCGGGCGGATGCCGATCCGGTCGAGCAGCGGGATCGTCATGCCCTCGCTGCGCCCGGTGCTCAGCATGACCTCGTGCCCGGCGGCCTCGGCGGCACGGACCGCGGCGGCGACGGGCTCGGTGATGACCCCGTCCTCGCGCATCGTGGTGCCGTCGACGTCGAGCGCAACGAGCCAGCGCTTCGTCCGCGCCGGAGCAGCGAGACCCGCGCCTGCACCCGCAACCGCGCCAACCACGCCGCCAGGAGCCGCGCCTGCGGCAACCGCGCCACCAGCAGCGTCAGCACCGCCCGCAGCGGCAGCCCCGCCACCCTGCGCCGACCCGTCGACGAACCGTCCCTGCGCACTCATCGGGGTTCGATGACCTCGACGCCGCCCAGGTGCGGCCGCAGCACCTCGGGCACGACGACCGAGCCGTCCTCCTGCTGGTGCGTCTCCAGGATCGCGACGATCCAGCGCGTGGTCGCGAGCGTGCCGTTCAGCGTCGCCACCGGGGCGGTCTTGCCGCTCTCGGTGCGGTAGCGGGTGTCGAGACGACGGGCCTGGAACGTCGTGCAGTTCGAGGTCGAGGTCAGCTCGCGGAAGGTGCCCTGCGTCGGGACCCACGCCTCGATGTCGTACTTGCGCGCGGCGCTCGTGCCGAGGTCCCCCCCGGCGACGTCGATGACGCGGTAGTGCAGCCCGAGGTCCTGCATCATCGACTCCTGCATGGCGACGAGACGCTGGTGCTCCGCCTCGGCCTGCTCGGGGAGGACGTACGAGAACATCTCGAGCTTGTTGAACTGGTGCACGCGGAGGATGCCGCGGTTGTCCTTGCCCGCCGAGCCGGCCTCGCGGCGGTAGCAGGTCGACCAGCCGGCGTAGCGGATCGGGTCGCCCGACTCCGGGAACGACAGGATCTCGTCGGCGTGGAAGCCGGCGAGGGCGACCTCGCTCGTGCCGGTCAGGTACAGGTCGTCGGCCTCGAGCCGGTAGACCTCGGCCGCGTGCTCGCCGAGGAACCCGGTGCCCGCCATGGTCTCGGGGCGGACGAGCGTCGGGGTGATGAGCGGCTCGAAGCCGTGCTCGACGGCGCGGTCGAGTCCGAGGTTCATGAGCGCGATCTCGAGCCGGGCACCGAGGCCGCGGAGGAAGTAGAACCGCGAGCCGGAGACCTTCACGCCGCGCGGGATGTCGATGATGCCGAGGTGCTCGCCGAGGTCGGCGTGGTCCTTCGGCTCGAACGTGAACGACGGCTTCGTGCCGACGGTGCGGAGCGTGACGAAGTCGTCCTCGCCGCCCTTCGGCACGTCCGGCAGCACGACGTTCGGGATGGACCGGACGACGCGGTCGAACGACTCCTCGGCCGCGGTGACCTCGGCCTGGGCCTCCTTCACCTTCGCGGCGAGCGCCTGGGCCTGCTGCACGAGCGCGGCCTTCTCGTCCTTCGGGGCCTTGGCGACGGTCTTGCCGAACGCGTTCTGCTCGGCGCGGAGCGCCTCGAACGCGGTGATCGCGCTGCGTCGGGCGGCGTCCGCGGCGACCGCGTCGTCGACGACGGAGACGGAGGCGCCGCGCGCCTCCTGCGAGGCCTTGATGACGTCCGGGTGGTCGCGCAGGAGCTGGAGATCGATCACCGGGTCATCCTACCCAGCGCAGGTCACGGCCCCTCGGCGGGACCGGGTGACGGACGGGAGGCGCGGTGCGGGCGTGCACCGCGCCTCCCGTCCGTCAGTCGGTCGCGTCCGTCGGCGGCTGGTCGCGCAGGGCGGCGACCATCCCGCGGAGCAGGCGGAAGGCCGCTGCGCGGCCCGCGTCGTCGAGGTCGCGCGTCATCCGCAGCTCGACGCCGCGGACGGCGGCACTCGCCTGCTCGCGCTGCCGGTGCCCGGCGGCGGTCAGCGTCGTCGGCTGGACCCTGCCCGCGGTGGGTGCGGAGCGCGTGACGACGCCGTCGCGCTCGAGTTGCTGGAGGAGCGTGTTCATGGACTGGCGGGTGACGAACGTGCCGCGCGCGAGCTCGGAGTTCGACAGGCCGGGGCGCTGGGCCAGCAGCTCGAGGCAGGAGTAGTGCGTGACGGTCATGCCGAGGGGGCGGAGGGCGTCCTCCATCGCGGCACGGAGGGCGCTGGCCGCCTGCTTGAGGACGTAGCCGACGGAGGTGTCGAGCTCGATGCGGTCGGCGCTTGGAGCGGCGTCGGGACCGGTGTCGGCAACGGTGTCGGTCCGGGTGGGTGCGGCGTGGTCGTCTTGACGCATGTCAGGAGTCTGACATAGGTTGTGCGTGTCAGGCATCTGACACGGAAGAAGGAGCACACCATGCCCGCCACCGGGATCGACTTCACCTCGCTGCAGGTCCGCGACCTCGACGCCTCGCAGGCGTTCTACGAGCAGTACCTCGGGCTCGTCCGTTCCCCCGCCGGACCGCCGCACGCCGTCGTGTTCCAGACCGAGCCGATCGCGTTCGCCCTGCGCGACCTCGTGCCCGGGACCGACCTGACCGCCGGACAGCCGGCCCTCGGCGTCGCGCTGTGGTTCCACGCGACCGACGTGCAGGCCGTGCACGACGCACTGGTCGCCGACGGGCACACGATCGTCACCGAGCCGTTCGACGGACCGTTCGGGCGCACGTTCGCCTTCGCCGACCCGGACGGCTACACGATCACGCTGCACGACCGGCGCTGACGCGGGCGGAGCGGCGGGGCGGCGGGCGGCCGGGCGGTGCCGGTCTGCGCGGGCGGCCGTCCGCTCGCAGGGCCCGATCGGTAACGTCGAGGGCATGTCGACACCATCGGAGACCGCGCCCGCGGGCCAGGACGCCCTCCCGACCGAGCAGAAGACCGCCGCGGTCGTCTACAACCCGGTCAAGGTGCACCTGGAGACCCTGAAGCGCACCGTCGCGAAGCACGAGCAGGAGGCCGGCTGGGCCGAGACCCTGTGGTTCGAGACCAGCGAGGAGGACCCGGGCGGCGGCATGGCGAAGGCCGCCCTCGAGGCCGGTGCCGACGTGGTCGCCGCCGCCGGTGGGGACGGCACCGTCCGCGCCGTAGCCGAGGTCGTGCACGGCTCCGGTGCCGTGCTCGCCCTCCTCCCGAGCGGCACCGGGAACCTGCTCGCCCGGAACATCCCCGCGCCGATCGACGACATCGGCGCGAGCATCCGGACGATCTTCCGCGGCGAGGACCGCGCCATCGACTTCGGCGAGCTCGAGATCGAGCGGCCCGGGGGCGAGCGCGAGCAGTACGGCTTCGTCGTGATGGCCGGCCTCGGGCTCGACGCCCGCATGCTCGCGAACACCAAGCCGGAGCTCAAGAAGAAGGTCGGCTGGCTCGCCTACGTCGACTCGCTGTTCCGCTCGGTGCGGGACGCCGACGCGTTCGAGTTCCGGTACCGGCTCGACGGGGACGGCAACCAGTCGGTCCGCGCGCACTCCCTGATCGTCGGGAACTGCGGCATGCTCCAGGCCGGCGCGACGCTGCTGCCCGACGCCGAGATCGACGACGGCGTGTTCGACGTCGTCGTCATGCGGCCCCGGGGCTTCTTCGGCTGGGTCCGCATCGGGGCCCGGGTGTTCTGGGAGAACGCGATCCTGCGCTCCTTCCGCCGCTCGAAGATCGGGCAGACCCAGGTCGGCAAGCGGATCGCGACCGCGGCCCGCGAGGAACGCCCCCTGCGCTACATCCGCGGCAAGGACTTCGTGGCACGCCTGGAGCGGCCCGACGAGTTCGAGATCGACGGCGACCCGGTCGGCGAGGTCGTCGCGTTCCGGGCGAGGATCGACGCCGGCGGCCTCACGGTGCGGGTCGCAGGTCCCCAGGACCAGACGCGGAACACCCGCCGCGTCGAGCACGACCACAGCTGACGGGGGCCGGGCGGGGCCGCTCGGGCCGGACGGGGTCGCGCCGGGCCGGGCGCGCTCCGCACAACGGAAGGCACGTCGAACAACGGGAAACCGTGGCGCGGCGTGCCTTCCGTTGTTCGTGAGCGCGTCGAACCAGCGCGCGGGCACCGGCGACGCGCTGCGCGACTCAGGCCGCGTCGGGGTCGGGCTCGGGCTCGCCCGAGACGATCGCGCGGAGCCAGTCCCGCGCCTCGACGAACGCCTCGTCGGAGTAGCGCGCCGACACCTCGGGGCGGAAGCCGTCGGCCCGCGGGTACGAGCCCAGGAACGTCACGCGCGGGCTGAACCGCCGCAGGCCGAGCAACGCGTCCGCCACCCGCTCGTCGTGCACGTGTCCGTCGAGGTCGACGACGAACCGGTACCGCCCGAGCTCGTCGCCGATCGGCCGCGAGGACAGCAGCCCCATGTTGATCCCCCGCGTGGCGAACTGCTCGAGCATGTCGACCAGGGCACCCGGGTGGTCGGCCGGCAGCTCGACGATGATGCTCGTCTTGTCGGCGCCCGTGCGCGGCGGGATCGCGAGCGTGCGCGACACCAGGACGAACCGGGTGACCGCGCTCGCGTTGTCGCCGATCGACGTCGCGAGCACGGCGAGGTCGTGGTGGTCGGTGATCCCCGGCGGGGCGACGGCGGCGTCGGCGACCGGGTGCTCGTCGAGCAGGGCCGTCGCGGCGGCCACGTTCGACGACGCCGGGATGTGCCCGTGTCCCCGCACGTTCGCCTCGAGCCAGTGGTGCGTCTGCGCGTACGCCACCGGGTGCGCGTTCACGGTCCGGACGTCGGCCAGGGTCGTGCCGTGCCGGGCGACGAGCACGAAGTCGACGGGGACGAGGTACTCCCCCACGATCCGCACGCCGGGGATCCGCGCGAGGGCGTCCTGCGTCGCGCTCACCCCGCCGTCGACGCTGTTCTCGATCGCGATCACCGCGCCGACCGAGCGACCGGTGACGACGTCGTCGAGCGCCTCGCCGACGTTGTTGACGCTGCGCCAGGGCTTGCCCGCGGCGGCCTCGACGAGCTTGAGCGCCGCCTCGGTGAACGTGCCGGCTGGTCCGAGGTAGGAGTACGTGTCGGTCGTCTCGGCGCGCTCGGTCATGCGGCGAGCCTACTGGTGTACCAGCACCGCCGACCCGCCCCGGCACGTCCGATCAGACCCGACCCACCCTGGCGCGCCTGGCCGGGCCCGACCCGCCCGACCCCGGCCCGTCCGGTCGGACCCCGCGCGTCAGGACCGGACGAGCAGCGTGTCCGAGTCGCCGTTCCGCCCGACGGTCCGGAACCCGACCCGCTCGTAGAGCATCCGCGCCCCGGTGTTGCCGTCCTCGACGCTCAGGCTGACGCCGGGCCACCCGGCCGCGCGTCCGGCGTCGAGCAGCCGGGCCAGGAGCGCACCACCGATCCCCCGCCCCCGCCCCCGCGGCTCGACCGCGATGGTGAGCTCGGGCACGTCCGCCGCCACGAACCCGTACCCGGGGTCGTCCTCGGGCAGGAAGCGCGCCCAGACCACCCCGACCGGCCCGTCGTCGTCGACCGCGACGACGCCGTGGTCCCGCGCGGGGTCGAAGCCCTGCCAGTAGTGCGCGAACTCCGGCCGGTCCAGGTCGGCGTCCGTGAAGGTCGCGGCCTGCCAGTTCATCGCGGCGAGCGTGGCACGGCGCAGCAGTTGCTCGTCGTCCGCGGTCGCGGCACGGAAGCGCACGCCGTCGACCTCCGGCAGCACGGCCGCTGCACTGCTGGAGACCGCCGCCGCCCCCGCGCCGGGCTCCGCCCCCGCTGCCGCACCGGTCAGCCGCTGCTCGCACAGCACCTCGTCGTCACCCCGCGGGTACGTCAGCGCCGCGAACCGCCCCTCTGGGTCGAGGCGCTCGAGCAACGCCCGCGTGATGTCGTCGAGCTGCCCGACCTGCTCGTCGGTCAGGGCGTCGACGACGAACCGCCGTGCCGTGCGGACGTGGTCCGGGGCCGCGGCGACGATCGCGTCGTACCCGGCGTCGGTGAGCCGGACATCGGTGGCCCGCCGGTCGTCGACCGAGGGGCAGCGCCGCACCAGGCCGCGCTTCTCGAGCCGCGACACCACGTGCGACAGCCGCGGCAGGGACGCGTTCGTGGCCGAGGCGAGCGCCGACATCCGGAGCGTGCGCGACTCGGTCTCGGACAGCATCGCGACCACCATGTAGTCGAAGTGGGTCAGGTCGGCGTCCCGCTGCAGCTGCTGGTCGAGCGCCGCCGGCAGCAGCTCCATGACCGCGACGAGCTTCATCCAGGCGCGGAGCTGCGCACGCGTCAGCCACGGTGTCTCGTCGGTCATCCACCCACCCTACTGATTGGTTGTCGATGCAACCAGTGGTGGCGTCCGGCGCGCGCGGACGACCCCGACCACGAGCGCGACGACGACGACCGCGAGCAGCACGCCCTCGACGACGAGCAGCCGCGTCGTGTAGTCGAACGGCAGCACCGTGGGGTTCTTCTGCCCGTGCGCCTTCGCGGCGATCTCGGGCACCACGACGAGGGCGAGCACGCTGCCGAGCACGACCGCCGACTGCACGACGACGAGCACCCAGGCGCGGAGCGACCGTCCCGCCCGGCGGAGCAGCAGCCCGACGCCGACTACGAACGGCGACAGCACGACGTCGTGGAGCACCACCGCGCCGAGCAACCACGTCGCCAGCCCCCAGATGCGGTTCGGTCGGACCGTCGTCACGAGGACGGTCGCACCGAACGCGATCACCAGCACGCCGAGCACGACGAGCACGATGCGTGCGGCCCTCATCGGATCACCTCGATCTTCCCGATCCACTTCGTCTGCAGCACGCCGGGTCTGCCGGGTGCGATGACCCGGGCCGGGAACCCGTGGTCGAGGTCGAGCGTCGCGCCGTTCACCTCGAGCGCCACGAGGGTCGTCGGATCGGCGGCGTACTCGGGCCCCATCTCGGTGACGCGGTACCCACCGCTCCGCTCGAGGCTCGTGATCCGCAGCGACGACGCCGGGTCGGCCTGGACGGCCGCGAGGAGGTCCCGCATCCGCACGCCCCGCCAGCTCGCCATCTGGCTCCAGCCCTCGACGCACGAGATCGGCAGCTCGGCGGTGTCGGTGCCGAGCGCGACGAGCTCCGCCCGCGAGAAGGACCGGGTGACGTCCGGTCCGACGACCGTGAGGGTCCAGTCGGCCGCCGTCGCACTCGCGAGCACCCCGGCGGCGCGTGCCGTGCGGTTCACCGGGAGCGCGTTCGGGCCGACGTGCCGCTGCCGCGCGCCGAAGACGTTGAGCGGTTCGAGCAGCCGGTTCGACTGCCCGGCGGTCAGGGCGACGACCCCGACGGTCGCGGCCGTCACGCCCGCCACGAACCCGCGTCGGGCGACCAGCTCACGACGACCGGTGGTCGCCTCGGTCGACGGACGGGAGGCCCGCCCCGCGTCCGTCGCGTCGGCCGACGGGCCGTCACCGGTCGGCGCAGCGTCCGGCGCGGCCTCCTGGGCGCCGCTGGCCGGCGCAGCCGGCCCGTCCACCCACCGCAGCACGCGTCCGGTCAGACCACGGGGGTAGGGCCCGACCGTCGGCACGGCCGCAGCGGACGCGCCGGCGGTGGGGTGCGCCTCCCGGCCGGTCGGCGGCAACAGCTCGCTGCCCACCGACGGGTCCACCACGAAGCGCCCCTCGGCGTCGTACGAGTCGCGCGCCCGCCAGTACCGCGCGATGATCCGCAGCTGCACACCCACGTGCAGCACGATCGAGCCGATGATGACGTAGGCCAGCGCGTTGTGCACCTGGCGGAACGGGAACGGCCACGGGTACCACTGGTACGTGTTCACCAGGCCGGTCGCGACCTGCACGAGCGCCGACGCGACGAGCACCGCGATCGACAGCCGTTCGAGCAGGTGCAGCACGCCCCGGACCGGCGGCACCTGGGCCAGCGCCGGCATCACGGCGTTCAGCTTCGCGAGCAGGAGCGGGATGATCGCGATGCCCGCGGTGATGTGCAGGCCCTGCGTGAACTGGTAGAGCTGCACCGGTCGGGTCGGGAAGCGCATGCCCGGCAGCGGGTCCTGGAGCAGGTGGCTGTAGACGCCGGTGACGAAGCAGACCAGGAACGCGACGCCGAGCAGTCGACCCCACACCACCGCCGAGCGGGCGTTCCGGTTCGGCGAGGCCATCGCGGCACGGGCGTCCAGCAGGAGCCGTCGCAGCACGGATAGCCTCGGGGCACCATGAGCCACCGACAGCGCGCCGCCCGACTCCTGCCGACCGTCCTGGCCGTCGTCGGCGTGCTGGTGCTCGCCGGTGTCATCGCCTACGGCGTCACGCATCTGGGGTTCCTCCGTGCCGGTCATCGTGCACCATTCGTAGGCTGGACGCTCATCGCTTGGACCGTCTTCGCAGGTGCGGCCCTCGCGCTCCGGTCCGTCCCCCGTGCGTGGGCGACCCGGATCGTCCTCGGCGGCGCGGTCGTCGTCGGGGTCGCGGCGCTCGTGGGACCGCCGAACACCAGTACCGACTCTGCCCGGTACGCCTGGGACGGGATCGTGCAGCACGCCGGGATCTCCCCCTACGCGCACACGCCGCAGTCCGGGGCGCTCGCCGGACTCCGGCCCGACTGGCTGTTCCCGGACAAGGTCGACGGCACGTGCAAGCCCCTCGAACCGCGGATGCGCGGCCTCGGCGACGGTGCCGACGGCCACTGCGTCGCGATCAACCGGCCGGACGTCGTGACGATCTACCCGCCGATGGCCCAGCTCTGGTTCGCCGGGGTGCGGGCGTTCGTCCCCGCCACCGCGCAGTACCTGCCGTTCCAGGTGGCCGGGCTGCTCGTGTCGCTCGGGGTCACGGTCGGGCTCGTCGCGGTGCTGTGTCGCATCGGGCGGCCGACCTGGTGGGCCGCGCTCTGGGCCTGGTCGCCGCTCGTCGCGTCCGAGGCCGTCACGAACTCGCACGTCGACGTCGTCGGGGCCGCACTCGCGACGGCCGGGGTCGTGCTCGTCGCCTTCGGCCGACCGATCTGGGGCGGGATCGCCCTCGGAGCCGCGACCGCGACGAAGCTCATCCCCGCGATCGTGTACCCGCCGCTGCTCTCCCGCTGGCGGCACTGGTGGGCGGTCCCGGTCGGCATCGCCGTGTTCGGCCTGCTCTACGTGCCGTACGTGCTGACGACCGGGGTGAAGGTGCTCGGCTACCTGCCCGGGTACCTCTCGGAGGAGGGCTACGAGGACGGCTCCCGGTTCGCCCTCGTGTCGCTGCTCGTGCCCGGCGACGGGGCGACGGTCCTGGTCGGGCTCGCCGTGCTGCTCGCCGCCGTGGTGTCGTGGCGCCTCGCCGACCCGGCGCGCCCGTGGTCCGCCGAGGTCCTGGTGATCGGCGTCACGTTCCTCGCGGTGACGCCCCGCTACCCCTGGTACGCGCTGCTGCTCATCCCGTTCGTGGTCCTCTCCGGCCGGTGGGAGTGGCTGTCCCTCGGCCTGGCGATCGCCCTCCGCGGGGTGTGGCCCTCGGTCGACGCCTTCCGCTGGTGGCTCGGCGCAGCGGTCCTCGTGATCCTGGTCGTCACGCTCCTCCGCACCGACCGCGACACCTGGCGCCGGTGGGGCCGACGGCTCGACCCGCGGAGCTGGCGGGACGACGTCGGTGGCCACCGACCGTCGGCCGTGCCCCGCAGCACCGGCGTCGGCAGGTAGCATCGGCCCGGTGACGGCGAGGATCCTGCCCGCGACGGGCGACCGGCCCACGGCGACCGCCGTGCCCGCGGCCTCGCTGCTGCGCCGCGTGCGCGCCACCACCGCCGGGCTGACACCGCGCCCCGCCGACGACCCGTCGCTGGTCGACCGGTTCGGCCGCCGCGCCGTCGACCTGCGCGTCTCGCTCACCGAGCGCTGCAACCTCCGCTGCACGTACTGCATGCCGGCCGAGGGGCTGCCGGTCATCCCCTCCGACGCCCTGATGACCGCCGACGAGATCGACCGCCTGGTCGGGCTCGCGGCGCGCGACCTCGGCGTCCGCAAGGTCCGGTTCACGGGCGGCGAACCGCTCCTCCGCGCCGACCTGGCCGACATCGTCCGGCGGTGCTCCGCCCACGGCGTCGAGCTCTCGCTCACGACGAACGCCATCGGCCTGGCGAACCGGGCGCAGGCCCTGGCGGACGCCGGACTCCGTCGCGTCAACGTCTCCCTCGACACCGTCGACCCCGACGTCTTCGCCGAGGTCACGCGCCGCCCGTTCCTCGACCGCGTGCTCGAGGGCATCGCCGCCGCGGCCGACGCCGGGCTCGGCGTGAAGGTGAACGCGGTGCTGCTCCGCGGCGTCAACGACCACCTGGCGACCGACCTGCTCGCGTGGTGCCTCGAGCGCGGCCACGAACTGCGGTTCATCGAGCAGATGCCGCTCGACCCCGGGCACGCATGGGACGGCGCGACGATGATCACCGCGACCGAGATCCGCGCGGTCCTCGGCGAGCGGTACGTGCTCACCCCGGACGAGGCCCCGCGCGACGGCGCCCCCGCCGAGCGGTACCGCGTGCACACCCGGGACGGCGCCCTGCTCGGCACCGTCGGGATCATCGCGAGCATCACCGAGTCGTTCTGTGGCGACTGCACCCGCACCCGCCTGACCGCCGAGGGCCACGTGCGCTCGTGCCTGTTCTCGGACGACGAGGTCGACCTGCTCGGGCCGCTCCGCGCGGGTGCCGACGACGCCGTCCTGACCGACACCTGGCGCCGCGCGATGTGGGCCAAGCCCCGCGACCACGGCGACGACGTGGACGGCATCGTGCACCCGGCACGCGGCATGAGCGCGATCGGAGGATGACCGTGACCACCCTGCGCTTCTTCGCGGCGGCACGTGCCGCCGTCGGGACCGACGAGACCACGACGTCCGCGCCGACCCTCGACGACGCCCTGCGCGCCGTCACCGCCGCCGACGCCGAGCGCTGGACGGCCCTGCAGGAGCGCTGCTCCTACCTGGTCGACGGGGTCACCACGCGCGACCGCTCGACGTCCCTCGTCGGCGTCGGCACGGTCGACGTGATGCCGCCCTTCGCGGGCGGGTAGCGCTCAGCCCGCCGGTTCGTACACCGCGACCTCGTCCGGTGCGACCGTCATCCGGACGGTGACGCCCGGCGCCAGGCCGAGTGCGGCAGCCGTCACGACCGTCACGTCCGCCACGAGGTCGGCGGTGCGCACGCGCACGAGGCCGTCCCGCGGCTCGAGCGCGGTCACGGTGCGTCCCGGCCCGGTGCCGTCCCGGCCCACGCGGACGGCCGTCGGGTGCAGCGCGGCCACGACGGGTCGGCCGGGAGGCACGGTGCGGGTCGACGACGCCAGCTCGCCCCCGCCGTCGAGTGCGATCCCCGCCGCGGTGGCGGTCCCGCGGACGAGCGCGAGCCCGGAGAAGGACGCCGCGAACGGCGTCCGCGGGTGCCGGAGCACCGCCTCGACCGGCCCCTGCTCGACGACGCGGCCGTCCTGCAGCACCACGACGCGGTCGGCGAGCGCGACGGCCTCGAGCGGGTCGTGCGTGACGAGGAGCGTCGGCCGGCCGGTCCGTGCGGTGGCGAGGGCCTCGCGGACGGCCGCGCGGGCGTCGAGGTCGAGCGCCGAGGTCGGCTCGTCGAGGAGCAGGACCGCGGGGTCGGTGGCGAGGGCCCGGGCGATCGCGACGCGCTGGGCCTGCCCGCCGGAGAGCGTCGCCGGCGCCCGGTCGCCCAGCCCGGCCACGCCGACCAGCGCGAGGGCCGTGGCGGCCCGGTGCCGCGCCTCCCGTCCGCCCGCCCCGGCAGCGCGCGGACCGAAGGCGACGTTGTCGGTGACGGACAGGTGCGGGAAGAGGTCGGCCCGCTGCGCGACGAGGCCGGTGCGGCGGCGGTGCGCGGGGAGCCGGGCGAGGTCGCGACCGTCGAGGTGGACCGTGCTGTCCGTGCCGCGGAGGAGCCCGGCGACGGTCTCGACGACCGTGGACTTGCCGGCGCCGTTCGGACCGACGAGCGCGACGCACTCGTCGGGGCCGACCGTGACGGTGACGTCGACGCCGCGGGACGGGTCGACGACGCGGGCGTGGAGTCCCGCTGCCGGCGAGGTCACGCGACCACCGCCCGGGTGCGCAGCGACGTGACCCCGATGACGACGACCGCGACGACCACGAGCACCAGGGCGAGCGCGACCGCGGTGTCCGGGTCGACCTCGCGCTGCAGGTAGACCTCGAGCGGGAGGGTCCGCGTCACGCCCTGCAGGCTGCCCGCGAAGGTGAGCGTGGCGCCGAACTCACCGAGTGCCCTCGCGCCGCACAGCACCAGGCCGGAGACGATGCCCGGCAGGACGCGCGGGGTCGTCACGGTGAGGAACGTGCGGGTCGGTCCGGCGCCGAGCGTCGCCGCGACCCGCTCGTACCGGTCGCCACCGACGCGCAGGGCACCCTCGACGCTCGACACGAGGAAGGGCATCGACACGAACACCTGCGCCATCACGACGGCCGTCGTGGTGAACGCGATGCGGAGTCCGTGCTCGTCGAGGAACGCGCCGAGCAGGCCGAGCCGCCCGAACGCCGCGAGGAGGGCGAGGCCGCCGACCACCGGCGGGAGCACGAGCGGCAGGAGCACGAGGGCGCGGAGGACCCCGACCCACCGGGCCGTCGAGCGGGAGAACAGGACGGCCAGGGGGTAGCCGAGCACGAACGCGATGCCCGTGGTCGCGGCGGCGGTGCCGAGGGACAGCCCGAGCGCCGTGGTGGACGCGGGCGAGGTGACGAGTGCGACGAACGAACCCCAGTCGACGCGGCCGACCATCGCGAGGACGGGGACGACGACGAACAGGCCGCCGAGGGCCGCGGGGACGGGGAGCCACCACGGGACGGGCAGGCGGGGGCGGGTGGTGCGGCGGCGGCGCTGGCGCTGGTCCCGGCCCGTCGTCGGGCCGCCGTCCTGCGCCGTCACCGGGCCGGGGTGCCGAAGCCGGCGTCGGTGAGGACCCGGCGGCCGGCGTCGGAACGGACGTACGCGGCGAAGGACGCCGCGAGGGCCGGGTCGGCTGCGTCGTGGAGCACCGCGATCGGGTAGGTGTTGACGACCTTCGCCGCCGCGGCGAACCGCACGCCGTCGACCCTGCCCGCGGCACCGCGGACGTCGGTCACGTAGACGAGCCCGGCGTCGGCCTGCCCGGACTCGACCTTGCCGAGGACGTCGGTCACGGACTGCTCCTCGCTGACCGGGTGCAGGTCGACCCCGGCGGCCCGCTCGACCGCGGCCGTCGCGGCACCGCACGGCACCGGGGCGGCGCACGTGACGAGCTGGACGTCCCGGGCGGTCAGGTCGCGGAGGTCGTGGATGCGGAGCGGGTTGCCGGGGGCGACGGCGATCTCGAGCGTGTTCGTGGCGAAGTCCTGCGGCCAGCCGTCGGCGAGGTCCCCCGCCGACAGCTTCCGGATCGTGGCCTCGTCGGCGGTCGCGACGACGTCGGCGGGCGCGCCGTTGCGGACCTGCGTGACGAGGTCGCTCGACCCGGCGAACGAGAACTGCACCGTGGTGCCGGGGTGCGTCTGCTCGTACCGCTCGCCGAGGGTCGTGAAGGTGCGCTGCAGCGAGGCGGCGGCGAGCACGGTGATCGTGCCCGTGGGGCCGGTGGACGGAGTGGGGCCGGCGGGGTCCGCGGTCCGTGCGCTGCCGCCGATCGTCGCGGCCTGGGTCGAGCAGCCGGCGACGGCGAGCGACGCCACGGCGACGAGGACGGCGACACGCAGGAGCGGCTTCACGGGGCGATCCTAGCCGCAGGTGCGGTCGTCGTGGTGTTCCATGGGCGAGCGGTCGTCGTGGTGCTCCACGGGCGCGCGGTCGCCGGGGGTGCCGACCACCCGCCGCTCGTTCAGTCGGACGCGGACCGGTCGGTGGTCGGACGTCCCTCGTGCCGCCAGGCCGTGATGCCGCCGTCGAGGACCACAGCGTCCCGTCCCACGTCCGCCGCCGCCCGGGCCCACGCGGTGGCCCGACCGCCGCTGGCGCACACGACCACGAGCGTCGGGTCCCCCGCAGCGGTCCCGGCGGCCGGGTCGAGGTCGGTCGGTCGCACGGAGCCGGGGACGATCCCGGTCGCCAGCTCCTCCTCGGTGCGGACGTCGACGAGCACCACCCGCCGCGCCGGGTCGTCCAGCCACGCGGCCAGTCCGGCCGGCGACACCCGTGCCGGCTCCGGCAGCGCCGACGCCTCCGGGCGCCGCGACCCCGGTCCGCGCCGCAGCGGGCTCTCGGTCCACCGCCAGCGTCGGGCGTCCACCGTGAGCACGCGGCCGAGCAGCGGTTCACCGAGTCCCGCGACCAGGGCCGTCACCTGCGCCGCCATCACGGAACCCACGGCACCGCAGAGCGCGGGCAGCACGCCGTCCCGCGCGCAGGACCCCTCGTCGGGCAGTGCGTCGGGGTGCAGGTCGTGGAAGTCGACCGGCTCCGGTGCGGCGTCGTGGAAGACCGAGACCTGGCCGTCGTAGCCGAGGACCGTGCCCCACACGAACGGGACCCCCGCACGGGCGCAGGCGTCGGACACCGCCCGGGTGACCTCGACGCTGTCGGCCGCGTCGACCACGACGTCGTGCCCGGTCACGTGCTCGGGGCGGAAGTGCTCGGCGAGCGGGACGACCTCGACGACCGGGTCGACCCCGCGGACCCGTGCGGCGGCGACCTCGGCCTTCGGGCGGTCCACGTCCGCCAGCGAGAACAGGGTCTGCCGCGCCAGGTTCGACGCGTCGACGACGTCGTGGTCGACGATCGTGATCCGCCCGAGGCCGGCGCCGGCGAGCAGGGTGAGCACGGGCGAGCCGAGGCCGCCGGCACCGACGACCAGGACCCGCGCTGCGGCGAGGGCGTCGAGCGCGGACGGGCCCGCGCCGGGGAGCACCGCCGTGCGGGACGTCACCGCACGCCGCGCGTCCCGGGCCGCGAGGGCGTCGGCGCCGTCGGTGGTCACCGACCGACCTCCGTGTCGCCCGGGACCTCGACGGTCACCATCGTCGCCTTGACCGAGGCCACGGCGACCGACCCGACCTCGAGCCCGAGGTCGCGCACCGCCTCGGCGGTCATCAGGGACACGACGCGGTTCGACCCGGCCTGCAGCTCGACCTGCGCGACCAGACCGTCCACGACCAGGTCCGTCACGATCCCCACGAACCGGTTCCGGGCGGAGCTGCGGACGCCCGACGGGTCGTCCAACCCGGCGTCCCGCCCCCGCACGTACGCGGCGAGGTCGCTGCCCGCGACGACCGTGCGCCCCGCGGCGTCCTCGGCACGGGGCAGTGCGCCGGACTCCACCAGGCGGCGGACGGTGTCGTCGCTGACGCCGAGGTACCGTGCGGCGTCGCGGATGCGGAGTGTCGTCATGGTGGACGCGACCCTACGGCATGGCGAAC
>Ga0308161_1002679_pt1 | contig 18529 bp, 14 predicted proteins | sample PhyFR2_FD_201034 | JGI IMG/M metagenome (GOLD analysis project Ga0308161, IMG submission 201034) | Phyllosphere microbial communities from UC Gill Tract Community Farm, Albany, California, United States - DLSLF.R2 | ecosystem: Host-associated > Plants > Phyllosphere > Unclassified | place: USA...
GAAGATGGGGCAGAAGACGGCGCATGTCTCTGGGATGCAGTGCAACACAGCCGGCGGTCGGCTCATAGCCCGGGCGGATCATGTGCATGAAGATGGCCGAGCCGCGATTGCGCTGCCTGGATCTGACATTCCAGTCGAGCACCAGACAGACATTATAGAGCCCGTCTTCCCGGCAGATCTCTTCGTGGCTTGGCTTGAACGGCGCTCTGACCAGCCGATTGTAGTTTGGGTCACCTGGCGCATCACACCATAACATCGACTTCACTGCGCGGCGCAACGAGAGACTCGTCTGGACGGCGCGTATGCGTTCACCACGGATGAAGCCATACAGCAACGGCATCTGAGCGATCGGCGTTTTGCCGTCACCTTCCCGCTTGAAAACAGAGCGTCCATTGCGACCAATCGCAGCCTGAAACGTTAAATGACCAAGCTGAACGATCGCTCGACTTGGGTTCAATGGTGAAGGGCGGACGAGAAGCTTGGGTGGTAACGTTCGGAATTCAATCTTTCTGGTCATCACTCTTTTTCACGAGATTTTGCTTTGAAGATGCTTCACCCGAACGTCATAGCACGCCGTTATTGCTGCACAAGGGTTGACGCGAAGCGCGCAAACCGCTGAATTGGTTTGAAAATTAAAAGAGAAAGGCGAAGGTACTCTATGACGGCCCGTACATTGCTTCTTGTTGATGACGACGACGATCTGCGCGACACCCTTGCCGAACAACTTTCTCCCTATGAAGAGTTCTCGCTTCTGACGGGTGCGAACGCCAATGCTGCCATCCAGACGGTCAAATCCACTCAGGTCGATCTCTTGATCATGGATGTGGGTCTGCCGGACATGGATGGGCGCGAAGCGGTGAAGCTGATGCGCAAGAACGGCTTCAAGTCTCCCATCATCATGCTGACCGGTCACGACACGGATTCCGACACGATCCTTGGTCTTGAGGCGGGCGCGAACGACTATGTGACGAAACCCTTTCGCTTTGCCGTGCTGCTTGCCCGCGTCCGCGCGCAACTGCGCCAATATGAGCAGAGCGAAGACGCGGTTTTCACCGTCGGCCCCTACCAGTTCAAGCCGAGCCAGAAGCTGTTGACGACAGAAGACGGAAAGAAGATCCGTCTGACGGAAAAGGAAGCGGCCATCATCCGTTACCTTTACCGCGCCGGCAGCGCCGTCGTCACCCGTGACGTGCTGCTGGAGGAGGTCTGGGGCTACAATTCCGGCGTGACCACCCACACGCTGGAAACCCACGTCTATCGTCTTCGCCAGAAAATCGAGCGCGACCCCTCCAATGCCGAAATTCTCGTGACCGAAAACGGCGGCTACAAGATCGTCCCATAAGGGCGCTGTTTGCTGCGTCCTATTGGACGCGAAGCGTTTAAAGGGCGATTTTCTTGATCCGCTCTTGTCTTGGAGTCCGCATTGGTCGAAAACGGGTTGAACCGCGCTGCCTCAAATATGAGCGGCGCGTATCCGACTTGCATTTCCCAGGTGGATCAGCCCATGGCGTTGAACGACGATATCAAGCTTTTCGCGCAGGTGCCGCTGTTCCAGGGCTTCAGCGAAGACCAGCTTCGCCTGATCGCCTTCGGTGCCGAGCGGCGGCGCATTGCCGCGGGGCACATGCTGTTTCGCCAGTACTCTCCCGCCGAGTGCGCCTTCGTCATCTGCAATGGACGCTTCGATCTCTGGACCGAAGAGCGTGACGGCAAAAGAGAGGTCAAGGCCACCGTCGGTAGCGGCTGTCTTCTTTCCGAACTGGCGCTCTTCACGCTCTGCGAACGCAAATTCACTGCGGTCGCGCGCGAGGATTCCGAAGTCATCCGCATCACCCGCATCCTCTTCCATCGCATGATCGAGGAATTCCCGGATGTTGCCGCGGTCGTGTCCGAGCGCATCCGTGGCAACATCGCCGCACTTGCCGCAAGTGCGGCTGCAATGCAGAACCGGTTTCTATAACCGCTTTGCTATTAAAGCGTGTCGCGATCTTTCAGATTCGCTCCCTACGCTTTAAGTCCTTGTTTTGTCGCATGTCGTTATCGCAAAACCGCTACACACTTTTGCGCGACATGCTTAGAACTTGAAGTGGGCCGTCACCGGAACGTGGTCGGACGGTCTGTTCCAGCCGCGCGCTTCCTTCAGGATTTCGATCCGATCGAGCGAGGAACCAAGATCCTGCGATGACCAGATATGGTCCAGGCGGCGGCCACGATTGGCAGCTTCCCAATCCTTGGCGCGGTAGCTCCACCAAGTATAAATCTTTTCCGTTTCCGGTACGTTGAGCCGCATCAGGTCGAGCCAGTTGCCGCGCTCCATGACCTCCAGCAGACCTTCTGTCTCAACAGGCGTGTGGCTGACGATCTTCAGCAGTTGCTTGTGCGACCAGACGTCGTTTTCGAGCGGCGCTATGTTGAGGTCACCAACGAGGATCGACGATGCTCCTGGTGTGGCGTCGGCGCTCAGCACCTTCATCTCCTCGACGAAATCGAGCTTGTGGCCGAATTTCGGATTGATCGACCGGTCCGGCTCGTCGCCACCTGCCGGCACGTAGAAGTTATGAAGGCGGATGCGGCGACTGCCGACCTGCACCAGAGCGGAGATATGGCGGGCGTCCCCGACCTTGCAATAATCCTGACGGTGATCTTCCGTCAGCGGCAGCTTCGAGGCGATGGCAACGCCGTGATAGCCCTTCTGTCCATGAATGATGATGTGCTCATAGCCGAGCGCCCGCAGAGGTTTGAGCGGAAACTCGCCATTCGGGCACTTGGTCTCCTGCAGGCAGAGAACGTCTGGCTTGTAACGCACCAGAAACTGCTCAACGATCGGCATGCGCAGCCGCACCGAGTTGATGTTCCAGGTGGTTATCGAGAAAGTCATGCCTCACGCTCCGTCTTATGCAGCTAAAGCGCCGTGCGTCCTATTGGACGCACAAAGGACGCTTTACCTTGAACTATGCATCGGCCCGAAAATCGATTCCGATTTTCGGGCCGATGCTGTAGGAGCAGGCTTATAACAAGAGGGCAGAAAACTGGAAACGCTTTCTGCTGTCCCAAGGTCAACCGCGTTTGCGGACCTCTTCGTAGTTGATGTTGAAGACCTTGTCGTCGAGGTTCACGCCCGTCTGGACGTTGAAGATCATCACGGTCGTGTCCTTGTTCTGCGCATCCGTCGTCGTCCACTGGCGCAAATCGAAGGTTTTCGGATCGAACATCAGTGTGATTGTCGAATCGCCGAAGATGCTCTTGTCACCGAGAACGATGGTGATCAGATCGGACTCTTCCTTGACGCTGCGAACCTTCTGATTGCTGAGGTCGATCTTGTCGGCAAGAAGCAGGCTGAGCGGTGTCTTGGACAGCGGATAGATGTCCCAGGTCTTCAGCTTCATGTTGCCGATGACGACGTTGCGGCCATCCGCGATCACACGCATGGGCGACGGGTCTTCGTAGTTGAAGCGAAGCTTGCCGGGACGCGAAATGTAGAACTTGCCGCCTGTCTGTTCACCGCGCGGACCGAACTGAACGAACTCGCCCATCATCGTCTTGACCGACGAGAAGTGGTTGGCGATCTTCTGCGCCGTCACGCCGTCTCCTGCCCCTTGCGCTAAAGCTGCAATGGGCGAGAGCGCTACAGAGGCTGCCGCTGCCGAAAACAGCGTCATCACGCCTCGCCGCGTCATGCTGCTCTCGAGGCCGGGATGCTGAGCGGAAACGACCGAGCGGGTATTCTTCATTCTGTTCTCCTTCATCGCATCCCATGTGCCGAAAAAACACGGCGGCTTCATGACATGGAGCGACGGCTATAACGCTGAAAGCACACGCCTGGTTGCGGCTATCGAACCTGCACGCAAGCAACTGGTATCAAAGACCAACTGGCGGTCGAGCGTTAGACGATTGTGGCTTAATCATTCTCCGTCGGCACGAGAATTTCGCGCTTTCCGGCATGGTTTGCAGGGCCGATAATGCCTTCCTGTTCCATCCGTTCGATCAGCGACGCGGCGCGGTTGTAACCGATGCCGAGCCTGCGCTGGACGTAGGAGGTCGAGGCCTTGCCATCGCGCAGAACGACGGCGACGGCCTGGTCATAAGGGTCGTCGGACTCTGCCATGTTGCCGGTGCCGGCAGGGCCACCGCCATCCTCGTCCTCATCCTCTTCGGTGACCGCTTCGAGATAATCGGGCGAGCCTTGGGTCTTGAGGTAGGAGACGATCTCTTCCACTTCATTGTCCGAAACGAAGGGACCGTGGACGCGCTGGATGCGCCCGCCACCTGCCATATAGAGCATGTCGCCCATGCCGAGCAGCTGCTCCGCGCCCTGCTCGCCAAGGATGGTGCGGCTGTCGATCTTGGAGGTAACCTGGAAGGAAATGCGGGTGGGGAAGTTCGCCTTGATCGTGCCGGTGATGACATCGACGGAGGGGCGCTGGGTTGCCATGATGACATGAATGCCGGCGGCACGTGCCATCTGCGCCAGACGCTGCACCGCGCCTTCGATATCCTTACCGGCGACCATCATCAGATCGGCCATCTCGTCGATGATGACGACGATATAGGGCAGCGGCTTCAGATCGAATTCTTCCGTCTCATACATGGCTTCGCCGGTCTGGCGGTCAAAGCCGGTCTGTACGGTTCTCGTCAGGACTTCGCCCTTGTCGAGTGCCTGCTGAACGCGGGTGTTGAAGCCGTCGATGTTACGAACACCGATCTTCGACATTTTCTTGTAGCGCTCTTCCATCTCCCGCACGGTCCATTTCAGCGCGACGACGGCCTTCTTGGGATCGGTGACGACAGGCGAGAGCAGATGCGGAATGCCGTCATAGATCGACAGTTCGAGCATCTTCGGATCGATCATGATCAGGCGGCACTGTTCCGGCGTCATGCGATAGACGAGCGACAGGATCATGGTGTTGATCGCGACCGACTTACCCGAGCCGGTGGTACCGGCCACGAGAAGATGCGGCATCTTGGCAAGATCTGCGATCACGGCTTCACCACCGATTGTCTTGCCGAGTGCCATCGGCAGCTTGGCCTTGCTGCTTTCAAAATCGCGAGACCCGACGAGCTCGCGCAGGAACACCGTTTCGCGCGTGCGGTTGGGAAGCTCGATACCGATGGCATTGCGACCAGGGACGACGGCGACACGCGCGGCAATCGCGCTCATCGAGCGGGCGATATCGTCTGCCAGACCGATGACGCGCGACGACTTGATGCCGGGCGCCGGTTCAAGCTCATAAAGCGTCACGACGGGGCCAGGACGCACATGGATGATCTCGCCCTTGACGCCGAAGTCTTCCAGCACGCCTTCAAGCCGCCGGGCATTCTGCTCCAGAACGTCCGCGTTCAGCGTGTTGTCCTTGACGACATTCTTGGGCTCGGCCAGCAGATGGATCGACGGAACCTGGAAACCATCTGGCGAGATGAACGAGGTTTGCGCTTCGCGTGCAACCCGCTCGCTTGGCTTCGGCCGCGACGGTGGTGCGGTAATACGCGTCGGGCTTCCCGGTGCCGGGCGCGGAGCAAAGGGCGCATCGCCGGAGAGAACACCGTCGGGCAAGCTCTCTTCGTCGTCGAATGGCGGTTCATCGAGATCATCGTTGACGGAAGGGGCCTGCCGACGTGCACGCGCTTCCGCCCGTTCCTCGAAGGAGGGCTCTGCCCGTTCCAGACGGTTGATCGCAGTCTTTAGTCGTGACGGCTCGTTCAGTGTGCCAAATTCGTAATCGTTGAAGTCGTAGGGCTGCTCGAACTCATTGGCGAGCGACTTGGGCTTCAAACCGAAGATACGCCGAAGCCGGGCCTGGGTCGTGTACCAGTAATGGGTCAGCGCGCCGAAAGCGAGGAAGTTGGCGAAGAAACCCTCGCCGTCATCCTCATCATCCTCTTCGATCTCCTGAACCTTGCGGGCCTTGCTGTTGACGGCAGCCTGTGGCGCGAATGGCTCCTCGGCATCCTGGTCGAATGCGCCGAGAAGACCTGAAGCGACCAGCATCAGCCAGGCCGCAGGCACAGCCAGGATTGAGCCCAGAACGGTCGCAGCAGTTCCAGTCGGATAGGCGCCGAGGAAAAGCGCGGGAAAGCGCAGGATCATGTCGCCGATCACGCCGCCAATGCCGTTGGGCAGCGGCCAGGTCTGCGGTGCCGGGAAACATCCAAGCGAGGCAGAGGCAATGAAGGCGCCACCAATCCAGGCCATCAGGCGGGTCGGCATGCGGGTGAGTTTGCGGCCGGAAATCAAGACGAAGGCCCAGGACAGGATGGGCAACATGGCGATCAGCGACGACAGCCCGAGAAACTGCATCATGATATCGGCGAAGATCGCGCCGCTATGCCCGAGCAGATTGGTAGGCTCGTTGGAGGTCGCGTAGGAAAGACTTGGATCGGCCACGTTCCAGGTTGCAAGTGCGGTCACGCCCAGCGCCAAGGCTGCCAGAACGGCAAAACCACACAGCGCCATGATCTGTCGCACGACGAATGCCGTCAGCACGAAGCGATTGTCGCGGCCCTCGAATGTCGGAGAATTCACTCTGCCCATATGTTGAACCTGTCGTCCTTAGTTTTTCCGGAGCTTCGTGACCGAAGCAGGGATGACAGGGCAAAATAGCGACATGGTGGTTAATGTGGCATTAACCACGGAAAAACTCGTTTACCAAGCCTGGCCCACCGAAAACAAAGAAGCCCGGCGAGACGATCGCCGGGCTTCGATGATGAGGTTCGGGTGCGTAAACGGCACCGACCGATCTTAGTTGTGGTAGGCGGCTTCGCCGTGAGATGCGAGGTCGAGACCTTCGCGTTCGGCTTCGACGGGCACACGCAGACCGACGATGATGTCGACGATCTTGTAGAGGATCGCAGAGCCGATACCCGTCCACAGGATGGTGATGACGACGGCCTGAATCTGAACCATCAACTGACCACCCATCGTCTGCTCGCCGGCGTAGCCGACGCCGCCAAGCGAGGCGCTTGCGAAGATGCCGGTCGCCAGAGCGCCGAACATGCCGCCAATGCCGTGAACGCCGAAGACGTCAGCGGTGTCGTCGTAACCGAACTTGTTCTTCACCACGGAGACGAAGAAGTAGCAGAGCGGCGAAACGATCACGCCCATGACGATCGCGCCCATCGGGCCGACGATACCGGCAGCAGGCGTGATGGCAACGAGACCAGCGATCATGCCGGAAGCTGCACCCAGCATGGAAGCCTTGCCGCGTGTGAAGCTTTCAACCACGCACCAGGAGAGAATGGCGGCAGCGGTGGCGATGAAGGTGTTGACGGTTGCAAGCATTGCACCACCGGAGGCTTCCAGGTTGGAACCGGCGTTGAAGCCGAACCAGCCGACCCACAGCATGGCAGCGCCGACATAGGTCAGCGTCATGGAGTGCGGAGCCATCATGTCCTTGCCGTAGCCCGTACGCTTGCCGACCATGATCGCACCAATAAGACCGGCCACACCGGCATTGATGTGAACGACCGTGCCGCCAGCGAAGTCAAGGGCGCCGAGACCGAAGAGGTAACCCTTGGCATCCCAGACCATGTGGGCAATCGGGAAGTAGACGAAGGTAACCCAAAGCAGGCAGAAGAGAACCGAAGCCGAGAACTTGATGCGTTCCGCGAAGGCGCCGATGATCAGTGCCGGAGTGATGGCCGCGAAGGTCATCTGGAACATCACGAAGATATATTCCGGAATGACGACGCCCTGCGAGAAGGTCGCAGCGGTCGTGTCCTTGGTCACACCCGCGAGGAAGAGCTTGGCGAAACCGCCAAAGAACGGGCTTTCAGAACCACCGAAGGCGAAGGAGTAACCGTAGACGACCCAGGCAATCATGACGGTGGCGGCAATGACCGTGCACTGCATCAGAACCGACAGCATGTTCTTGGCGCGAACGAGACCGCCGTAAAACAGGCCAAGACCCGGAACGGCCATGAACAACACCAGGATGGTGGACAGGAACATGAAGGCAGTGTCGCCCTTGTCCGGAACGGCGGCAACGGCTGCTGCTGCGGGGGCAGCAGCGTCCTGCGCAAAGGATATGACCGGCGCCAGGAGGGCTGCCGCACCGGCGCTCAAGGCGCTGAGTGTGGAAATTTTCTTGAAGTTCATAATCTGAGGACTCCCCTGTCAGCCGAGCTCAAAGCGCTTCTGTGTTCGTTTCGCCGGTGCGGATGCGCACTGCCTGTTCAATCGAGTAGACGAAAATCTTGCCGTCGCCGATCTGCCCCGTCTTGGCCGCGGATGCGATTGCATCGACTGCCTTTTCCACCACGTCGGACGCCACCGCGATCTCGATCTTCAGCTTCGGAAGAAAGCTGACCGCATATTCGGTACCGCGATAAATCTCGGTATGTCCCTTCTGACGTCCGTAACCCTTCACTTCAGTTACGGTCAGGCCCTGAATGCCGAGCGCGGTGAGAGCCTCGCGCACCTCATCCAGCTTGAACGGCTTGATAATGGCCATCACAATTTTCATCTGGTTTCCCATCCTTTGTTTGTGCTCGGCATGGAGCCGACTCTCCTTGCCGCTGGCAGATCAGTAACAGCGACTGACACTCTATATTCAAAGGGCGTGCCAGTTTTGGCAGGCAAGCAATAAGTTATTGAAAAGTAACGACTATAAAAGATAAGGCCGCAAAACGGGCAATTGTTCGCGCTTTAGGCGAACAATTTATGGGCGATTTTTAAAAAATGATCGTTTTTTAGTCATTTGCCCGTTTGCGAATCAGGCCCTCTTGCGCCATCGAGGCGATAAGCACGCCATCGCGGGTAAATAGGTTGCCTCTGGTCAATCCGCGGGCACCGGACGCACTGGGGCTGTCTTGCGTGTAGAGCAGCCAGTCTTCCAACTTGCACGGGCGATGAAACCACATGGCGTGATCGAGGCTCGCCACCTGAATGGTCGGATCGAAGATGGTCGTTCCGTGGGCATAGAGTGATGTATCGAGCAGCGTCATGTCGGAAAGATAGGCGAGGACGGCTGCCTGATAATGCCTGTCATCCGGCACGGCACCCACGGCGCGCACCCAGATATCCTGCTTCGGCTCCAGCTTTTCACGCGAGATATAATGCGTGAGCGAGACAGGGCGGATTTCGATTGGCCGCTTGTTCTCCCAGTACTTGCGGATCGCGGGTGGCGCGTTGGCAAGAAATGCCTCCTGCAACTGCGCCTCGCTCATCAGGCTTTCCGGATGCGGCACGTTCGGGATCGGGCTCTGGTGATCAAAGCCGCCCTCCTCGATCTGGAACGATGCCGACATGGCAAAGATCGCATGACCGTGCTGGATGGCCACGATGCGCCGTGTGGCAAAGCTTGCGCCATCACGAATGCGATCGACCTGATAGATGATCGGCACGAGGGGATCGCCCGGCCGCATGAAATAGGCGTGGAGCGAGTGGATAAAACGGTCCGCATCCACCGTTCGCTGTGCCGCCATCAGTGCCTGCGCAATGACCTGACCACCGAAGACGCGCTGCCATCCAACCTGTGGGCTGGTGCCGCGGAACAGATTTTCTTCAAGCTTTTCAAGATCAAGCGTGGCGAGAAGATTTTCCATCGGGCTTGATGAATGAGAAGGATGCGGCATTTCGGCATGCTCCGGCTGTATGAAGACGTGATGGGATGGTCTATAATGGGAGAAATTATGTACAAGAACGCAAGGCGCAGGAGAAGACGCAATGCTTGATGTCGTGATTGCCGGGGGCGGATATGTGGGCTTAAGCGTTGCCGTCGCCATCAAGCAGGCAGCGCCGCATCTTGGCGTGCAGGTCATCGAAGCCGCACCGGAAGACGTCTGGAAGAACGACGTCCGCGCCTCCGCGATCATCGCCGCCGCTAGCCGCATGCTGGATGTCTTCGGCATCTGGCAGGAACTGGAGCCGGAAGCCCAGCCGATCAACAAGATGATCGTGACGGATTCGCGCACGGCAGATCCTGTTCGCCCGGTCTTCCTCACCTTCGACGGCGACGTGGCGGAAGGCCAGCCCTTTGCGCATATGGTCCCGAATGTCGCGATGGTCGGTGCTTTGCGGGGAGTGTGCGAGCGGCTCGGCATCGAGATCCGCCATGGGCTCAGCGTCACCGGTTTTTCCGCCGGTCCGCAAAGCAACGTAATTTCGCTCTCCGACGGCTCCTCGCTGGAAACGCGTCTGCTGGTCGCCTGCGATGGCGTGAAATCGGCGCTGCGCGACATGGCCGGCATCAAGACTGTTCACTGGGCTTACGATCAGTCGGGCATCGTCACGACTGTGGAGCACGAGCGGCCGCACAATGGCTGCGCGGAAGAACACTTTTTGCCGTCCGGTCCCTTTGCCATCTTGCCACTCAAGGGCAACCGCTCGTCGCTCGTGTGGACGGAGCGCACGGCAGATGCCGATAGCCTCGTCGCGTCCGACGATCTCATCTTCGAAGAAGAACTCGAGCGTCGCTTCGGCCACAAGCTTGGGCCGATCCGCCCCGTCGGTCCGCGCCGCGCCTTCCCGCTTGGCCTCACGCTTGCCCGTGCTTTTGTCGCGCCACGCATCGCCCTTGCAGGTGACGCTGCCCACGGCATTCACCCCATCTCCGGTCAGGGCCTCAATCTTGGCTTCAAGGACGTTGCGGCGCTGGCCGAGACCGTTGTCGAGGCCGATCGCATCGGGCTCGATATCGGCTCACTCAATGTGCTGGAGCGCTACCAGTCCTGGCGCCGCTTCGACACGGTGCGCATGGGTGTGACCACCGATGTTTTGAACCGTCTGTTCTCCAATGATGTCGGGCCGATCCGCGTTGCGCGCGATTTCGGACTGGGCCTCGTTGATCGGATTCCTGCATTGAAATCCTACTTCATCGGCCAGGCTGCCGGAACGGCAGACCGCAATGGACCGAGATTGCTGGCGGGACAACCTCTGTAGCCGGCATCGTCTTTTAGCATCATCTGATTCAGCATCTGGTGGCTTTCGGCAAAGCGGAAGCCACATCTTGCCGTGAACAAAGGCTGAATCTGGCAGAGTCAGCGATTCGTCTCTGATTCGTTCTCAACCTGTTCCGAATCTTGCGCCTTTGGCGTTTCTCAGCAAAAAAGCGGTTTTGGCGTGCCGAATTGGCGGTCAATTCAAGGGCGACGTCGATGATAACCGCTTTCGTCCTTGCGTTTGGCCTTGCCGATTGCCATGTGTGGGAAGACTGAAATGCGGGCGCCCTCACGCCGTGTCCGAAGAGTAGCAGCATCGTCGTTTTCGCGGATAGTACGTTGAATTTTCGCCCCATGATCTTGAGCGGCCGCGGTGTAACGGCCGTTCTTGGACCGACAAATACCGGCAAGACCCATTATGCCATCGAGAGAATGGTGGCGCATGGAAGTGGCGTCATCGGCCTGCCGCTGCGCCTTCTGGCACGCGAGGTCTATACGCGGCTGGTGGAAAAGGTGGGCGCCAACAATGTTGCGCTGATCACCGGCGAAGAGAAGATTTCCCCACCCCGCGCCAAATATTCCGTCTGCACCGTGGAGGCGATGCCACGCGAAACCAATGCCGCCTTTGTCGCCATCGACGAAGTGCAGCTAGCGGGCGATCTGGAACGCGGCCATATTTTCACCGACCGCATTCTACATCTGCGCGGCAAGGAAGAAACGCTGCTTCTGGGTGCCGGCACGATGCGGCCGATCCTCGAAAAGCTGCTGCCCGGCATCGTCATGGTCGAGCGCCCTCGCCTGTCGCAACTCTTCTATGCCGGATCGAAGAAGATCACCCGCCTGCCCCAGCGCACGGCGATCGTCGCCTTCTCTGCCGACGAAGTCTACGCGATTGCCGAACTGGTGCGCCGTCAGCGCGGTGGCGCTGCGGTCGTTCTCGGTGCGCTATCTCCCCGTACCCGCAACGCGCAGGTTGGCCTCTACCAGAACGGCGACGTGGAATATCTGGTGGCGACCGATGCCATCGGCATGGGCCTGAATCTCGATGTCGACCACGTAGCATTTGCCCAGGATCGCAAATTCGACGGCTATCAGTTCCGCAATCTCAATCCGGCTGAAATGGGCCAGATCGCCGGTCGTGCCGGACGCCACTTGCGCGATGGCACCTTCGGCGTGACGGGTCGCGTCGATCCGCTGGACGACGAGTTGGTGGAACGAATCGAATCGCATGAGTTCGATCCGGTCAAAGTACTGCAATGGCGCACGAAGAATTTCGATTTCTCGTCCATCAGAAATCTCCAGGCGAGCCTCGATGCGGCACCCACGGTGCAGGGTCTGTCGCGCGCGTTGCCTGCCATCGATCAGCAGGCACTCGAATATCTCGGGCGCTACCCGGAGATCATCGACGTCACCACCACTGCTGAGCGTGTCGAAAGATTGTGGGAAGCCTGCGCTTTGCCGGATTATCGCCGCATCGCGCCTGCACAACATGCCGATCTGATCTCGACTCTCTATTTCGATCTCGTCAAACGCGGTACGGTCAACGAGAATTTCATGGCCGAACAGGTACGCCGCGCCGACCGGACGGATGGTGAAATCGACACGCTCTCCGCCAGGATTGCGCAGATCAGAACATGGACGTATGTATCCAACCGCCCAGGATGGCTTGCCGATCCGACACACTGGCAAGAAAAGACACGGGAAATCGAAGATCGATTGTCCGATGCTCTACATGAAAGGTTGACGAAACGCTTTGTTGATCGCAGGACATCTGTGCTCATGAGGCGCCTAAGAGAGAATGCGATGCTTGAAGCTGAAATCAGTGTGAATGGTGATGTCTTCGTAGAAGGACATCACGTCGGTCAATTGGCGGGATTCCGGTTTACCCCGGTTTCGGGAACCGAAGGTCCAGATGCCAAGGCCGTCCAGGCGGCAGCGCAAAAGGCGCTCGCATTGGAGTATGAGGCGCGCGCCGCCCGTCTCCATGCCAGTGGTAATGGCGACCTGGCGATGAGCTCGGACGGTCTCGTCCGCTGGCTCGGTGAGCCCGTGGCGCGTCTGGCAGCCGGCGACAACATCATGAAGCCGCGCGTCATCCTTCTGGCCGACGAGCAATTGAGCGGCAATGCGCGTGACCACGCGCTCGCCCGCATCGAGCGCTTCGTCAATCACCAGATCGCAACGGTTCTGAAGCCGCTCGACGATATTTCGCGCGCCGAAGATCTGCAGGGCCTCGCCAAGGGTCTGGCCTTCCAGCTGGTTGAAAATCTCGGCATCCTGTTCCGCCGCGACGTGGCCGATGAGGTCAAGACGCTAGATCAGGACGCGCGCGCCTCCATGCGCCGTTATGGCATCCGCTTTGGCGCCTACCACGTCTTTCTTCCAGCGCTTCTTAAGCCGGCGCCTGCCGAGCTTGTGACACTGCTCTGGGCCCTGAAGAACGACGGCCTTGGCAAGCCGGGCTATGGCGATCTCATCCCGGTTCTGGCTGCCGGCCGTACCTCGGTCGTCACCGATCCCGGTTTCGAGCGCATGTTCTACAAGCTCGCCGGCTTCCGTTTCCTTGGCAAGCGCGCCGTGCGCATCGATATTCTCGAGCGTCTGGCCGACCTCATCCGTCCGCTGCTGCAGTGGAAGCCAGGCCAGCAGCCGCGCCCTGAGGGTGCCTATGACGGTCGCCGCTTCACCACCACGACGGCGATGCTGTCGATCCTCGGCGCGACGCTGGACGACATGGAAGAGATCCTCAAGGGTCTAGGCTACCGCGCCGACCAGGTCTCTGCAGAAGAAGCAGCAACCTTCCTCGCCGCCCAGAGCGGTAGTGCTGCGAAGGCAGACGCGACGGAAGCGGCACCCGCTGAAGAGGCTGCAAGTGACGATGCCGACGCTTCCGATGCATCCGAACAGGAAGCTTCTGCCGAAGCTGCGACCGAAACGCCGGCAGAGGTGAAGGCTGAAGAGCCGAAGTCCGAGGAAGCTACGGCTGAGGAAGCCACGGCTCAGGAAGCAAAGTCTGAAGAGGCAACGGCTGAAAATGCCGAGCCGAAGCCGGTTCTCCTGTGGCGTCCAGGTGGCCGCAACGACAACCAGCGCAGCGACAACCGTCGTCCGGGCAATCGCAATGCTGGCAACCGTGGTGAAGGCGAGCGTCGCGAAGGCGGCGAAGGTCGTCCCGGCAATCGCCAGAACGCCAATCGCGACGGCAACCGTGAGGGTGATCGCAAGCGAGAAGGCGGACGTCCTGAAAACAAGGCACGCGGCAACAATAACCGTGGCGATCGTCCCGATCGTGGCGAGCGCAAGGACCGTCCGGAGCGCAATGATCGCGGCGGCAAGCCGCAGGGCCAGCAGCGTTTCGAGGCCAAGCCACCGCGCAAGGAAAAGCCGATGGATCCAGATTCGCCTTTCGCCAAGCTCGCTGCTCTCAAGGAGCAGCTGAAGAAGTAAGCCTATGGGTGCTAAGGAACAGCCACTGGAAGCCGGGCGTCAGCGCCTCGACAAGTGGCTGTTCTTCGCCCGTATGGCAAAATCCCGCTCGATGGCCCAGAGCTACATCCAGTCGGGCAATATCAAAGTCAACGGCGCGCCCGTGCGCCAATCCAGCCACATGGTGAAGACCGGTGACAGGCTGGATATCGCGATCGAGCGAATGGACCGTATTCTCATCATCAAGGCACCCGGCGAGCGCCGCGGGCCTTACGAAGAGGCAAAACTTCTCTATGACGATCAGACCCCGCCCCGCGAACCCAAGGATCGCATGACCCTGCTTGAGCAGGCGGTGCGCCTGCCAGGCAGCGGCCGCCCGACCAAGAAGGAACGCCGGGCGCTGGACAGGTTCATCTCCGATGCCGAGAACCCAGAGGATTAGAATAAACGACTACGTCGCTGACTTTTTTCAGCATCCTTTGTCCTTGCCATCTTGTCATAAAGGCATTACCTCACTTGCGAAATGCCCTGTCTGAATTCCGGGCGAAGGCTTGTGTTCGAAAGCCACTAACCCGGCCTGCATATTCTGGAGTTCTTCATGACGTATGTCGTGACCGACAATTGCATTCGCTGCAAATACACCGACTGTGTCGAAGTCTGCCCCGTGGATTGCTTCTACGAAGGCGAAAACTTCCTCGCCATCAACCCTGACGAATGCATCGATTGCGGCGTGTGCGAGCCGGAATGTCCCGCCGAGGCGATCAAGCCGGATACCGAGCCGGGCCTCGATAAGTGGCTGAAGATCAATGCCGAATACGCTGCCATCTGGCCGAACATCACCGTCAAGCGCGATCCGCTTCCGGAAGCCAAGGAGATGGACGGCGTCGAAGGCAAGCTCGATCTCTATTTCTCCGCCGAACCCGGCAAAGGCGACTGAACAGCTCGCCGCTTCGAGATTTTAAAAAGCCTCCCGGCATTCGCCCCGGAGGCTTTTTCATGCCTATCGATCGGTGGAATGACTCAGCTGCCCCTGCCCGCCTGCAGTGTGGTGGCAAGCAGTGTCAGAAGTGCCACGCTTTCCTCCAGGCTTTGGCGCTGGCGGCTCTGCAGGATGGCCGACTGCAATCGGTTCATCTCTCTGGCGATCGCGGCTGGCTGCCATGTCCGCAGCGCGCGCTCAATCACCGGCTTGCGACGGAAATGGATGCCGCGGCCCAACGTCTGCATGACCTGGCCTGCCTGCAGCTTCTTCTCATCCATCTCGGCCCGCATCTGGTCGAGCATCTGGAACTGGCGGAGGCACCCTTGCAGCACCAGGAAGATCGGCGTCTTTGACGAGATGATCTTCTGCGTGGCGTGGAAAAAGCCGTTGCGGTCGCCCTTCAGGATCGCATCGACGGCGTCGTCGGCAGACACGGCGCTGGCATCACCGATGATCGCGGCGACATCGTCTTCCTCGATCACATCCCGGCCGCGGCAATAGAGTGCCAGCTTCTTCACCTCGTTGCGCGAGGCAATACGATCGCCACCAAGCGATTCGATCAGTCGCTGGCGCGCAGCCGGCGTGATTCTCAAGTTTTCATCGGCAAGCTCATGGTCGATCAGCGTGTTCAGCGATCTCGCATCATCCGCATAGCAGGGGATGGCAGCAATGGACCTGGAGGGCTCGGCGATCTTACGAAGGCCAGTGCCCTTTTTCAGATCGCCCGCTTCGATGATGAGAAAGCTGGTTTCCGGCGGATTGTCGGCCAGCACCTGAAGCGCATCGACCAGTGGCTTCTCATTGGCCGCACCCTTGACCCACACGAGCTTTTCGCCACCGAAGAGGCCGATGGCATTCACCTCGTCCAGAAGCCGTCCAGGGTCGCCCTGAAGGTCTGTAACGGCAAGTTTCAGCGAGGCGAAGGCATCATTGGGGTCGATACCGGTCTTTGCGGCAATCACCGATGCACGTTCCGACACCAGCCCCCGGTCCGGGCCATAGAGAACGAAAATGCGAAAGCGCTCCGCCGGATTGTCGGCGAAGCGCTCGAATTCATGGGACTTGATTTCCGTCATGATCGCAGCTTATCGGCTAAGCGTGGCGGCGATGTCCGTGCGGATAATCTCTGCCAGCTCACGCGCCGCGCGGTTTTCACCATCACGGACCGCACGGATCTTGGCGAATTCCTGCTGCGGCAGGTCGAGCATGGCGGTGACGGTACGCTTGGCAGACCGCAGCACCTGTCCATCGGACATGCGCGTCAGCACATATTGGCCGGTCATCGTCACGCGGCCCGGATAAGGACCGTCATAGTTGCTTTTGCCGACCGAAAGGCTGGTGTCGTTCGTCACCTCGGTGGAGCTTGCACTGGACGTGACCACCAGCTTGACCTGGTAATCGGTCTTCACGGGCGCTCCCTCGCCACCATAGGCGAGGAAGATCAGGTGGTTGCGGACCTCTTGCGTGATACGGTCGCCGGCGGACGAAAAGCTGACGGAAGCGAGCTTCTCACGCGTTCCCGATTCCACGCTGTAAAGAGGGCGAACCTGGCAGCCTGCAAGCGCACCGGACAAAACGACGACAGAAACTGCGGCTGCCAGGCGGCCCCATCTGGAATAGGCATCAAACAACAATGTTCACGATCCTTTGTGGAACCACGATGATCTTCTTCGGCTCTGAACCGGCGAGTGCCGCCTTGACGGCATCCAGTTCCAGCACGGCGGCGCGGACGGTATCTTGATCCGCATCGCGGGCGATTGTCAATTCGCCACGCTTCTTGCCGTTGATCTGGATCGGCAGAACGACCTCGTTCTCTTCGACGAGCGCAGGCACAAAAATCGGCCACGCCGCCTGCGCGACCAGACCGGAATTGCCGAGAACCTTCCAGCATTCTTCCGCCAGATGCGGCGTCATCGGCGCAATCATGCGGATGAGGATTTCCACCGCATCGCGCGCCGCAGCCTTTACCTCATTGTCCTTGGTGCCGTTGGCAACCTCAGACAGCGGGCCGGCCAGCGTGTTGACCAGTTCGTAGATACGAGCAATCGCCTTGTTGAAGGCAAGCTTGTCCAGATCGTCCTGGACAGCCTTCAGCGTCTTGTGAGCGGCCTTGGACATCGCAAGGCCCTCGCCTGCCGTTGCCGGTGCTGCATTGACGGCCTTCAGTTCCTCGGCGGCTTCGCCGATGATGCGCCAGACACGCTGGACAAAGCGATGTGCGCCTTCGACACCGGCTTCCGACCAGATCACGTCTCGATCCGGTGGACTATCGGACAGCACGAAGAAGCGCGCGGTATCGGCGCCATAAGAGGCGATGATATCGTCGGGATCGACCACGTTCTTCTTCGACTTCGACATCTTCTCGATGGAGCCGATGGCAACCTCTTCGCCGCTTTCCAGCATGTAGGCGCGGCGCTTGCCGTCCACTTCCTCTATGCGGATATCGGAAGGCACGATCCACTGGCCATTCTGGCCTTCGCCCAGGCGATAGGTCTCGTGCACCACCATGCCCTGGGTGAACAATCCCTTGAAGGGCTCCTTCACGTCCACATGGCCGGTTTCCTTCATCGCGCGGGTGAAAAAGCGCGAATAGAGAAGATGCAGGATCGCATGCTCGATGCCGCCAATATACTGATCGACCGGCAGCCAGCGATTGGCGACCTTTGGATCGGTCGGCTGGTCTTCCCAGGGTGCGGTAAAGCGGGTGAAATACCAGCTGGAATCGACGAAGGTATCCATCGTGTCGGTTTCGCGCCGCGCATCGTGACCGCATTGCGGGCAGGCGACATGACGCCAGGTCGGATGACGATCGAGCGGATTGCCTGGCACATCGAAAGTGACGTCATCGGGCAGCTTGACCGGCAGGTCCTTCTTCGGAACGGGCACAACGCCGCAGACTTCGCAATGGATGACCGGGATCGGGCAGCCCCAATAGCGCTGACGGGAAATGCCCCAGTCGCGCAGGCGGAAATTCACCTTGCGCTCGGCCTGTGGCGCGTTGTCCAGAACCTGCTGCGACAGCTTCGTTACGACGGCCTCGAAAGCGTCCGTGGTCTTCATACCGTCGAGGAAGCGGGAATTGATCATCACCCCGTCATCGACATAGGCCGTATCGCCGACAGTGAAGCTCGCCGCATCGCCATCTTCCGGCATGACGACCGGAACGACGGGCAAGCCGTATTTGCGGGCAAAATCCAGGTCGCGCTGGTCGCCCGAAGGGCAACCGAAGATCGCGCCGGTGCCGTA
>Ga0308161_1002680_pt1 | contig 18527 bp, 5 predicted proteins | sample PhyFR2_FD_201034 | JGI IMG/M metagenome (GOLD analysis project Ga0308161, IMG submission 201034) | Phyllosphere microbial communities from UC Gill Tract Community Farm, Albany, California, United States - DLSLF.R2 | ecosystem: Host-associated > Plants > Phyllosphere > Unclassified | place: USA...
GGCCACTTCGGTAATAGAAGATGCGAGCCGGGACCAAGTCACCCTCAATGTGTACGATGCAGCAAATCGCCTCAGCTATACGATTGATGGCTTGGGCGCTGTGACCGGGTATGACTACGATGCCAACGGCAATATCGTGAAGCAGACTGCCTATGGTCTAACCATAACGCCGAAAACTTTAACGGTCAGCTTCGGCAAGAACATCATTTCCAACGGCGCGACAACCACGACCCGTACGATTGCAGTAAATCCTTTGCCCGCAACGGTGATACAAAAAACCGAATTAATTCTGAGTGACGTCGTGGCAAATGCCGGGGTGCCAGTCATGTCGGTAATATCACCGATGACCGGCGTATTGACACCTACCGAAACGAGCGACCCGGGATGGGTCCAGTCATCATTGAAAAGTGAAATTCGTGTGAGTCTGAGCGGTGCGACCACGCTAGCTGCCACTTCGATTTCCAATGAAGCGTCACCGGGTACGGTCACGCCGAACCCATGCATTCTTACCGTGCCCAACCTGTCGAATAATGGCGGCAATGTCACTCTCAGCCTTTCGGAAACCTATAACAATAAAAAGTACGATGGAACCGAACTTGACGACGCCACGTTTGGCGAGGTCAGGCTCAACCTGGTTTATACAATTGCCGATTACAGCGCAGCCAGCATCGCTATTTTTGTCGCTCGTGATGCCAGCCGCGACCAGGTCACCCAATACGCCTACGATGCCGCCAACCGCCAGACCAGGACAACCTATCCAACGGTAGGCATATACAGCGGAGAATCAAGCGCCGCCCTCCTGGCCAATGGCGCAACCGGTCTTGCGAGCCGCGTCGAAACGTCATCTGCGCTGTACACGCAAGCCTATTACGACGCCTCGGGCAACGTCGTCGCCAACCGTGATGCGGCAGGCAACATGCGTTATCAGGCTTACGATGCGGCGGGACAGATCAGGTTTGCAGTGGATACCGAGGGCTACGTTACCGGCTATGTGCGCGATTCCCTGGGCAATGTCACCGCCTTGACGCGTTATGCCGACAAGATCGCGGATGCCACCCGGGCGGCCTGGGGTAGCAATGCGCCACCGCTGGCGACCGTCGCCGCGCTACTGACAAACAACAGCGCAAACCGCACCATCATCACCGAATACGATGCATTAGGTCGCGCGGTGCAAATCACCGAGCCCAGCATTTATGCCTACGATGGAACGACCGCCTTTACCGCCAGCCCGGTGACCAGGCACACCTACAATGCCCTCGGTCAAATCATTCAAACCCAGGTCACGAAAGACAACAGCACCTGGCTCAACACCTACCGGTACTACGATCAGCGTGGCCTGGAGATAGCCACCATTGATGCGCTGAGAAACGTGACGACGCAGCGCTACGATGCGTTCGGCAATATGACCGAGCGTACCGAATATGCAAACCCGCTCGGAAGCACAGTCGGTATAAGCAGCACAACCTACTCCCTACCTGGCGCAAGCGATAAGGACCGCACTACCCTATCCACTTTTGACCAGAACAATCGCATGGTCAGCGAAACACAGGTCAATGTGGAATACAGCGGCGGCGCAACCGGCAATGGTGTCACCTTGTACGCAGATGCCAACTATCAGGGTTCCTCAAAGTCTTTTGGCGTTGGACTATACAACGTAAGCGACCTGGGAATAGGCAATGAGTCATTAAGCTCAATCAAGGTCGCCCCAGGCTGGCAGGTCACCTTGTATGAGCATGAGGACTTCAAAGGTGGAACGAAGGTGATTACGGCAGACAATGCTTTGCTTTCTGACTTTAATGACAAGACCTCCAGCATCGCCATCACCGCCTCAGGCCGCGGCGACTTGACCAGCACCTATCAATACGACACGTTCGGCAATTTGATCCGTACTACCGATGCCGGCAACAACAGCACCACCACCTACTATGATCAGGCCAATCGAACCAGGGCGGTCACAGAAGCCACCCGAGCGATTGAGGTCAACGCTAGCTTTAGCGGTCTCACCGAGTTCACCCGCGACGCCTTCGGCAACGTCATCCAGCAAATTGAACGTGCCAACGGAGCGATCGGCTTCACCCTCAATGGTTACGGCACGATTAGCAGCGGTAATGACCGGATCAATAACGTTAAGTACGACAGCTGGGGCCGCGCCGTCGAAAGCACCGATGCGCTGAACAATGTGCAGTACATGTCCTATGACGCCAACGGCAATCTGGCCAAGCAGTGGCAGAGTGTGAATGATGGCGATGGTCTTACACGCACCTCATTCAAGGCTTTCAGGTATGACAAGCTGGGGCAGTTGGTCAATACCATCGAACCGGGTTCGTATGGCGTCAGCATTTTCTCTGATGACAATTACCAGGGAAGCAGCCGCTCATTCACTGTGGGCGACTACAACCTGAACCAATTAGGCATAAGCAACGATGCGCTGAGCTCGCTGGGTGTGAAACAGGGATGGACGGTGACTCTGTACGCCGATAGCAATTTCACCGGCGAGACCAGGACCATTACTGCCAACACTACATTACTGCCTGACTTTAATAATCAAACCTCAAGCCTTCGCATTACCGCGCCCTCTGCATTAGCCGTCAACAACACGCAAATGCAATACAACGCCTTTGGCGAACTAATCAGTAAGGGACTTGTAGGCAATGACGTTATGTGGCCAGGCGATTTGCGAGCCAATCAATCCATTGTCTCGGCTAATGGCCGCTACCAACTCGTCATGCAGCCGGATGGTAACCTGGTTACTTATGACTTGCAGAACAACAGAAAAGTCGTCTGGAAGACCGACACGCCAAACAATAGTGGATCAAGGTTCGCTTTCCAGGCTAATGACGGCAATTTGGTGATTTATGGCGCTGACAGTACTTCAAAGTGGGCTGCCAGAACCCAGAACGATCCTGAAAGCAAAGGCGGATTCTTACGCCTGCAAAACGATGGCAACCTCGTGTTATATAACGCAAGTGGGTCTCGTGCAATATGGACTAGCGGTGTCGGTGACATCATGTACCCCGGTAAATTGAAATCCGACCAATCGCTCATATCGGCGAATGGCCGCTACCAGCTCACCATGCAGCCGGACGGCAACCTGGTTACCTATGATTTGCAGAACAATAGAAAAGTCGTTTGGAAGACCGACACACCGAACAATAATGGCTCCTCTTTTGTCTTTCAGGATTTGGACGGCAATCTGGTGATTTATAGCAGCACCGGCACTGCATTGTGGAATGCCAAAACCCAAACCGATCCAGAAAGCAAAAGCGGATTCTTGCGCCTGGAAAACGATGGCAACCTGGTGCTATATACCGCAAGCGGGTCACGCGCAATATGGAGCAGTGGCGTTGGCGACATCATGCGCCCTGGTAAATTGAAAACAGATCAATCCATCGTCTCCGCCAATGGTCGCTATCAGCTCATCATGCAATCGGACGGTAATCTCATTACATATGATCTGCAGAACAACAGACAATCGATCTGGAGCGGCGGCACGTTTAACAACACTGGCGCCAGCTTTTCCTTCCAGGCCAATGACGGAAACCTGGTGATTTATAACGCCGTTAATAATCCAGTCTGGAATGCGGGAACACAAAATGATCCCGCAAGTAAAAATGGTTTCCTGCGCCTGCAAAATGACGGAAATCTGGTTCTGTGTGCCGCAGATGGGTCGCGCGCAATATGGAGCAGTAGGACGGGCCTGAATGTTTCGGCCTTGAAACCAGACCCAATGGTCAGCATACGACCGGCCACGATACAAGGCGATGCGCAGTCAGAATATTTTGAATATAACAATGGTGGGCAGCTCTGGCGCAGCAATAGTGGCGATGGCGTCAGCAAGGTCATGCTCTATGACCTGCAGGGGAACCTGACGGCAGAAATCCGCAGCGCGACAACCGATCTCAAGACCATGCAAAGCAGCGCAGCCAGCGTCAATGCGTTGACAGGGACAAGACGCGCGCAAAACACCTACGATGCGTTAGGTCGCCTGACACAGCAAAAGCTGGCGAACGGGGCAACCGTGAATCAAACCTTCGATCGTTGGAGCAATCGACTCAGCATCAGCGATGCAGGTGATGCAAGCGGGATTACTGAATACAGCTATAACGCCGGCAATCAACTCATCCAGGAGATCAGGCCGACGATCAACGCACTCAAGAATGATCTGTCCGGCTATGCCGATCAACGCCCCATCACCCAATATTTCTACGACTACGCTGGCAACCAGACGGCGGTGCGGGATGCGCGCGGTAATGTCAATAGAAAAACCTATGATGTCAAGGGCAATGTCATTCAAGAACTCAATGCGGATGGGAGCATCGTTCAGCATTCCTACAATGCCTTTGGCAATGAAGTACGGCGCACCGATGCGATGAGTAACGTCACGCAATACGAATACAACAAGCTGGGCCAACTCAATAAAATTATTCGACCAGGCGCTGATTATTACCAACTCATCAGCGGTTCGGATGATGGCACTTCGGCAGAAACCCAAGCGCCTGTCACGCTTTACTACGATAGCAATTACGGTGGAAAAGTGCGCTACTTTGGCGAAGGAACTTGGGAAGGCCTGGAAAAGGAAATCAGCTCCTTAAAGGTCAGAGCCGGATGGAAAGTGACTTTATACGACGATGATTCGGGTATTGATGGCGGCGCCCAGAACCAGGACTACACGACTGACCAATCGTCGCTGCCCTCCGATTTGAATGACGATGTCAAGAAGATCAGTGTTGTGCGCATAGCTGGCAGAACAGCGCGAACGGAAGCGGCGAGCGCCCCCAGCATTTCGTTGACATACGACGCTTTGGGCCGACAGCTGTCGAAGTCCGATGGCAACGGCAACACGCAATACACATTTGATGCAAGCGGCAATGTCGTCAATATACGGCTGCCTGGCGATATCACCGTGATGAATCAATACGATGCATCAAATCGAAAAATTACTGAAACCAATGCAAATGGCGATCTAGCGACTTGGAATTATGACTATTTTGGGCGCTTGATTAGCAAAGCAGATATTGGTGGAGCAAGCTACAGCTACGCCTATGACTACGCGGGCCAATTAATCCGCGAAACTAATTCCCGTGGACGTGATGTTACAACAACTTACGAAACCAGCGGGCAGGTGAAAAAAATCGAAGATAAGACTTCGGCAAGCGCAAAACGCACAACCGAGTACGAATACAATTCAATCGGGCAGCATACGAATGAAAGAGTATCGATCGATGGCATCGTGTATTCAGATCAAGAACTGCGATACGACTCCCTGGGGCAATTAGCCTACGCAGGCAAGCCGAACGCCGATGTTTATTATCAATATGACCTTGTCGGCAATCGAGTAAAGATCACAAACTTCATTGATCAGGACACGATCTACTTTTACGCCTACGACGCAATGAATCGGCAGGTCATGGTCGATGGCGTGACAAACAACGATGTCAACAATTCAGCCAACTACAATTCGAGTGCTGGCCGCAAAATCACTTACGACAAGAATGGCAACCGCATTAGCGATGCCATGCAGAACAGCACGGAACGCTATAGTTACGACACCTTGAATCGGCTGTACAAAGCCACCAAGAATGACGTCACCGTGCGTTATATAAGGTTTGATCAGGCAGGTCGTGAACTCGAGGTGTTCGAGAATTCCCTGGCTGGCCAGACGGATATGAATGCCTATACTAACGTCTACGATACGGGGGGCCGCTTAGTCAGGCAATACTTCAGAAATGACTCCACAATTGATCAGAACAACATGATCAGCTGGGGTAAAGATTCGGCAGCCATGTTCAATACCTATGATCGCCTTGGCAACATAACAAAATCGACAAGGCAGTTATATGGAATAGACCAGTGGACAACTACAAGCGATTACGGTTATGCGAAATTCGATAGCTACAAGCAAAATCAGATTACCAGCACACGCTCCGACAATACGAGCAACCCGGGAAAAACCACATTAACATACGATTTAAACGGCCATCTTGTTAATATCGATGATGAAGATAAAGACGAAAACGACCGCAGCTTCGTCAATAACGCCGATGGTCAAATTCTGCAGAAAACGCAGCAAAGCAAGACATTGAGGAATTTTTTTGTTAATGGTCAGGTTTTGGGAACTTACGGAACCGGCATTGATCAAGACAAGCCTCCTGTCGTATCTAAAGTAAAGGTGGCGATTACCCTTTATGTCATTACCCAAGTAGATGTTGGCAGCACTTCTGAATTTCACATCACATTCAAAGCCGGCGACAAACAAGAATATAGAGAAATTAATGATGTTGCCAATGATAGTCAGCAATACTCTACTGTAATGGGAGTGAGCTGGCCTCCGATTGGCGGCAATCTGGAGGTTTCAGTAAGTGGGGTTGAACATGATGGCTCCAGTGCCAATGATGCCCTGCCCACCGCCAGCTTCACTGTATCCGCAGGCAGCTGGATTCGGGAAGGTCAGGAATTTACTTCAGTCACGGTGGAAAACGGTCACGCGAAGTATTACATCAAATTTAAAATATTCACCGATCAGACAACCGTAGACTATAACGACACCGTTAAAAACTTCGGCACCTATCAAATTGTAGACGCCGCGAATTCTGGTGCGGGCTCGAGTAATTATCGGGTCGGCGCTGGTGACAGCTTGCAAAGCATTGCGCAAGGAGCTTATGGCGATGCGGCACTCTGGTATCTGATTGCGGATGCCAATGGCCTGAGAAGTAACAGCACTTTGCAGGTCGGCACGATGCTGACGCTACCGAATGCGGTCGGTACGGTCCATAACAACGCAAATACATTTAAGCCTTACAACTCGAGCAATATCATTGGCGATACATCGCCCTATCTCGCTGAACCGCCGGGGATCAGCAAGTGCCAGCAGATTGGCACCATTATCGCAGCGGTATTGGCCGCTCTCGTCATTTCCCTTCTCGCCACTGCTGCGACAGTCTTCACCTTGGGTGCGGCCGGTGTTCCAGCCTTGTCTGGCGCGGGAATAGCAATTGCGGCGATTATTGGCGCCGTGGGCGGCGCCGCAGGATCTGCCGCATCACAGGGCATCATGACTGCAGGGGGCTTGCAGGAACACTTTTCCTGGAGCGACGTAGGAGTTGGCGCGGCAACCGGGTTGGTTACCGGAGCCATCATGGGCGGAGTAGGAGCTGCTGGCAAGGCAGCGGCTGTAGCGGCCAAGAATCTGCAGAGGCTTGGATTTGCGCAAAAAATGCTGCTCGCTTCGCTGAAATGTGTCGGAAGCAAGGGCATTTCCTACGCCACTGTTGCGCAATCGGCAATCATCAAGAGCGCCGGCTTTGCAGCGATGGGCATGGTCAATAATGCACTCGGCCAGGGCATCAAGATTGCTGCAGGCGAACAAAAGTCATTCCAATGGAATCAGATCGCAGCCAGCGCAGTGACAGGGGCCTTTAGTGGTGCTGGTGGGGCCACGGGTGGGGTGGTAGGCGGAATTGTAGGCGATATTGGCGGGGCCGCACTCGGTAATGTCATTACAAATGACGGCAAGTTTGACGCCACGCAGTTTGTCGGGGAAGTTGCTGGCAGCATCGGCGGCGCAATCATGGGCGGCATGATGGAGCGCATCTGCTTTGCGGCTGGGACGCCAGTACATACGGAGCAAGGATTAAAACCGATCGAGAGTTTTATTGGTGGAGAAATGGTGCTGACACGGCATGAACAGACTGGTGAAATTGCCTACAGGCGTGTGGCGCGCACTTTCGTTACTCCTGACCAGAAAATTTTCCGTCTTGTTGTCGTTGATACAGAAGAGCGGACGGAAACATTACGCACGACGGCCGAGCATCCCTTCTGGATCAAGGATAGGGGCTGGATGAAAGCCGGGATGTTAAAAGCAGGGGACGTGTTGATTGGGCGGTCTGACGAGACGGTAACGGTGTATAGCGCGGCTTTGGAAACAACGATGGAAACCGTCTATAACATCGAAGTGGAGGATTTTCACACTTACCACGTAGGTAAAGCTGGAGTATGGGTACATAACACATGCGAAGGCGTTATAGGAAAAGTCGGGCGCTTCTTGAAGAAGCCACGTTATAGTCGCGCCGATTTCAACATGCTCCCGGAAAGCTGCATAGAATCAACCGAATTTGTTCTGCAAACACAGCAATCCGGAAGGAAAGGGATGCGATATGGAGAAAAAGCTGACCCAGTTTATATGCTGTTCAAGCATCCCACTGAAGAAAAAACTGTGTACTTTGACCTTAGCAATGATGCCGACATTCAGGACCATGCACAAGGTTTAAGAAATTACTTGAGCGATAAAGAATTGCCGGGCATAGGAGAGGGAATTGCGTTGTTAAATAGGACAAACAGCGATTTCAGAAAATCTGACTCTTACAACATGCATCTAGGGGCGGTCTTGAAAAGAAATGAAAAATCGGCTTGGATAAGCGACATGAGTGCTTTCGTCGAAAGCGATTTCCCAATGAGAGATGTGCAAAAAATAAACATCACGAAAGCGGGCGATTTCCGCGGGGATTTATATAAATCACATGAGAAATATGCGATGGGATTGGTAACAAATAATCTTCCACAGAATGCTGTGCATGCGATGCCACCCGACTTGCAGAGCCCTCCACCAGCCAAGCGGCAAAGAACATAGGATGTTCATCAACCGCAAGTGATAGGTCCTCATATAACTGCCGATTCTGATAGAAGCTCGACGAAACTCGAAATTTTTTTCTCAAGGCGGGCTTCGCATTCTTGAATCGGCAGTTGTGAAAAAGTGTATTGAGCCTAAAGAAGCAGTTCGTGTGTCAGCATAGTTATTACCCCCAACAGATAGAGCTCACGAAAATTTTCGGCCGAATATAAAGCAGTTATAGACAAACGTTACGAAAAAAATAGAACTGCCGGATAAGTCCGATGACGCTAATATCTTCCTAAATGCGCGTTGCTATCTACAATCCCGCGTTGACAACCAGCGACATCGATTAAATGATACCCAAATAGCAATCGGCAACGTTGTGAAAATCCGCCAGTGAAATTTACAGGCTTTCACGACGACAGCGCCAAGTCGTTTTTGCCTCAAGATGTGCCTTATGGAGTTGATTCAAGTCGAATACAGAGGATTCATCGCTATCACGCCATTCAGCAGGCAAACTGAAGAGACGTGACAGGCAGTCGCGCAAGCCAAGTTAGACAAAAGCGGTTTTCTTCGCAAGATGAAAACGCGATCATATTGTGGCTAAATCGAAATGACCCGGTCGCGCAGCTGTTTAACGATTGACCAGTTAATCGATCCGGCCAATTCCACGAAAAGGACGTGAAGTGCTTCAAAATTCGAACTCTTCTTGCCTTTTCAAACAAGGCACTGGCTTCTTGGAAAATCAGGCCTCATGCTTCCAAGCCTCCCTCTCCCGCCACCCCTGCACCCACTCCTGCGGCATCACCTGCGCAAACGCCCCAAAATCCGCCACCAGCCCGCCCAGCCGCGCCGGCACGATCTCCACGCCATCGGTCAGCGCATGCATGCGCGTATCCAGTTCCCGCCGCACCATCGGCAGCAGCCACTCGCCATGATGCTGCCAGACGCTCCCACCCACCACGAACACCCGCGTATCCAGCGCCACCGCGACGTTGTACAACCCGCGCCCGAACCACCGCGCCGCATCCTCGGCAATGGCCCGCGCCGCCGGCTCATTGTTGCGGGCCGCATCGAACACATCCGCGGTCGACTGCCCCAAACGATTGGCCAGGTTGCGGCCCGAGATCAGTGCCTCCAGGTCGCCGCGGTTGCCGCAGCCGCAGAGCGCGTCCGACGATTCGCTCATCAGCATGTGACCGGCATGGCCGGTGTTGCCGTGCTTGCCGTGCAGGATATGGCCGTCCACGCAGAAGCCGAAGCCGATGCCGGTGCTCCAGGTCACATAGACGCAATTGGGCTCGCCCTGCACTGCGCCGAAGGTGCGCTCGGCCACCAGCGCGGAGACGCAGTCGTTTTCGATGGCCACCGTGGCGAACTGCTCGCGCAGCGGGCCCTCCAGCGGAATCACCACCCAGTCGTTGGGCAGGTCGGCCGACTGCGCCTGGCCGCCGCAGATATTGGGCGAGGCCAGGCCCAGCATGCCGTCGACCTGCGCGAACGGCCCGGCCGACGACACGCCTACCGCGTCGATCGCCTCGCGCGGCACGCCGGCCTGGTCGCAGGCAGCATGCAGCATCGCGATGCACTGGCGCGCCACCGTATCCGGCGTGCCGCTCTTGGGCGTGGGTTCGGTCACGCGGGCCAGGGGGCCATTGGCATTGGCGATGCCGGCCGCGATCTTGGTGCCGCCGATGTCCAGGGCGCCTACCAGGCTTCTTTTGTTCATGCTCGCTCCCATCAGTAAGCGTCGTCCCAGGAAATCGAGAGGCGGGCCGCGCACTGGATCAGGCCCACCATGCTGTAGGTCTGCGGGAAGTTGCCCCACATCTCGCCGCTCTCGGGCGCCACGTCTTCCGACAGCAGGCCGAGATGATTGCGGCGGTCCAGCACCTTTTCAAACAGGCTGCGCGCCCTCTCCTTCTCGCCGATCTGCGCCAGCGCCAGGATCCACCACAGCGTGCAGACCAGGAAGGCGGTTTCCGGCAGGCCGAAATCGTCTTCCTCGTCATAGCGCAACAGGAATTCGCCGCGCTTCAGGTGCTTCTCGGTAGCGTGCACCGTGCTGGCAAAGCGCGGATCGTCGGCCGCCAGGAACTGGAATTCACCCATCAGCAGCAGGCTGGCATCGAGCCGGTCGCCGCCGAAGGTGGAGACGAAGCTGCCCAGTTCCTCGTTCCATGCCGACTCGCAGATCACGCGGTGGATCTCCTGCGCATGGCCGCCCCAGTAGGCGGCGCGCTCGTCGAGACCCAGGCGCGCGGCGATGGTGGCGAGCCGGTCGCAGGCGGCCCAGCACATCATGCTGGAGAAGGTATGCACCCGCTTCTGGCCGCGCAGCTCCCAGATGCCGGCGTCGGGCACGTTGTAGTTCAAAATGGCCTGTTCGCCCAGGCGCTCCAGGTCCTGGAACATCTGGTGCCCGGCCGGCCGCTCCATGCGGGTGTCGAAGAAGGCATGGGTGCTGGCCATCACCGCCGCGCCGAACACGTCGTTCTGCACCTGGAAGTAAGCCGAATTGCCGACCCGCACCGGCCCCATGCCGCGATAGCCCGCCAGGTGCGGCTCTTCCCGCTCTTCCAGCACCGCCTCGCGCCGTATGCCATACACCGGCTGCAGCGGCGCGTCGCGGCTGTCGGCGATGATGTTCAGGATGTAGTCGAGATAGCGCTCCATGGTGCCGGTGGCGCCCAGGCTGTTCAAGGCATTGACCACGAAGTAGGCGTCGCGCAGCCAGCAGAAGCGGTAGTCCCAGTTGCGCCGGCTATGGGGCGCTTCGGGTATCGAGGTGGTGACTGCGGCAATCACCGCGCCGGAATCGTCGAAGGCATTGAGCTTCAGGGTAATGGCCGCGCGTATCGTCACGTCCTGCCACTCGAAGGGAATCGCCAGGTTGCGCACCCAGTTGCGCCAGTAGCCCAGGGTCTGCTCGTGGAAGGAGCGGCCCACCTCGCGCGCCGACCCGGCCACGGTTTCATCCGGCCCCATCAGCAGGGTCACCGAGTCCTGCAGGAAGAACGGCTTTTCATCGGTGATCGCGGTAATGGCGGCGTCCGTGGTCAGGCGCATGGACTGGGCGGAGCCGACATAGGAAATATGATGCGCGCCGCAGCGGGTCTCGGCGCGCGCCCGGCCATAGTCCACGGAGGGCCGCACCCGCAGCGCAATGCGCGGCCGGCCGGCGGTGCGGCGCACGATGCGCACCAGCATCGACGGCGAGAACAGGCGGCCGTGCAGCCGGAAGCGCGGCGCGAAGTCGGTTACCTCGATGGCGTTGCCGGCATCGTCCTGAAACCGGGTCACCAGGATGGCCGAGTTGCGCTCGTAGCGCTGCTCCACCAGACGGGAATGCTCGAACACCACGTCGATGCTGCCATGGCCGTCTTCCTTGCGCTCGCCCTGCAGCAGCGCGCTGCACAGCGGGTCGCTGTCGAAATAGGGATAGCACCACCAGACGATGGAAGCGTTCTTGTCGATCAGTGCATTGGTGCGGGAGTTGCCGATCAGTCCGAGGTCGAGTGTATTCATGCGGGGGTCCTGTTGGAAAGTGCCTGCGACTGCCGCGCGAGCCGGCATACCAGCTCGTCCAGCAGGCGCACGATGTCCGGCATGGCCGGCAGGTGAAATTCGGCGGCGGTGTCGGGATGCGGCTCGATGCGCACCGTCAGCAGGTCGGGCCGCTTCAGACGGAACACATCCTCATCAGTGACATCGTCGCCCACGTAGATCGCAGTGGCCGCGCCGGTCTGCTGCATCAGCTCTTCCAGCGCATGGCCCTTGTGGGTGGCGTCCTGCGGCATGAGGCTATAGACATACTTGCCGGCCACCACGCGCGGCGGCGGCGACAGCGTCGCAAACAGCGCCGACAGGCGCCGCTCGGCCAATGCCGGATCGCGCGCCATGCGATAGTGGATGGACAGGGAATAGTGCTTGTCTTCCAGTCGGATGCCCGGATCGAAGCGCTGCCGGTCGCGCAGCGCAAGCTCCAGCGCCTGGCGCCATGCCGCGCAGTCGGCCGCGTAACGGCTGCTTCTGGCTTCCCAGCCCGGAACGCCTTCCAGGCCGTGGTTGCCGACCACGTAATGCGGCTCGAAGCCAAGCCGCTTGTGGATGTCCGTCAGCGAGCGGCCGGTGAGGATGGCCACCGGTGCCAGGCTGGTCAGGCGCACCAGCCGCTCGCGCACCTCGGGCGGCAGGCAGGCGCTGTCGGGCTGGGGCACGATGGGCGATAGCGTGCCGTCGAAGTCGAACACGCACAGCATGCCGGGCTGCACGATCTGGTCGAGGCGGCGCATGCCCGCCTGGTCGAAGAGGTCGCTCATCTCACATCACCCTGCGCAGCGAACGCCGGCTGTGGGAGTGGATCTTGGCGGTGATGCGCTCGCGCCGGCGCAGGCGCGCCGCGTCCAGCAGCATGCGGCCGGCCCAGCGATAGACATTGAAGTCGCGCACCAGGCTACGCATGCTGCGCATGCGCTCGCGCTGCTCCATCTCGGGCATGGTCAGCGCCCGGTAGAGCGCATCGGCGCCCTGTTCCACGTGGTACGGATTGATGATCAGCGCCTCGTGCAATTCGCGCGCCGCGCCGGTGAACTGCGACAGGATCAGCACGCCGCGCTCATCGTCGCGCGAGGCGATGAATTCCTTGGCCACCAGGTTCATGCCGTCATGCAGGCTGGTCACCACGCAGACATCGGCCGCGCGGTAGTACCGCATCACCTGGTCCGACTCGTAGTGCTCGATCTTGAGCATGATCGGGTCGATGCCGCTGGCGCCATACTTCAGGTTGACCCGCTGGGCCAGTGCCCGCACCCGCGCTTCCAGGTTCTGGTACTCCTCCAGCGAGGTGCGGCTGGGCGCGGCGATCTGCACCATGGTGAACCGTCCGGCCATCGAAGGATGCAGCTCCAGCATCCGCTCCACCGCCTGCAGGCGCTCCAGGATGCCCTTGGTGTAGTCGAGCCGGTCCACGCCGATGGCCATCAGGTGGTCGCGCGGCAGGCCCAGTTCGCGCCGCACCGATTCACGCGACTGCTCGATGGTCTCGGCATATGGCTCCTCCGGCCAGGCGATGGAGATGGGATAAGGCTCGACCTGGGTCAGGTCGCCGCCATAGGAGATGGTCGAGGCTTCATGCTCGATGCGGGTTTCAAGGTAACGGTCCACGGTTTCCAGAAAATTCTTGCAGTGAAAGGGCGTATGAAATCCCAGCAGTGTATTGCCCAGGAGGCCTTCGAGGATTTCCTCGCGCCACGGGCAGATGCCGAAGGACTCCGGGTTGGGCCAGGGAATGTGCCAGAACATGATGATAGTGGCGCGCGGCAGTTTCTCACGCACCATGCGCGGCAGCAGCGCGAAGTGATAGTCCTGCACCAGCACCACCGGGTCTTCGGTATGGGCTTCGGCAATCACCGCATCGGCAAAGCGCTGGTTGACCTTTACATATTCGTCCCAGTCGGAAGAGCGGAACACTGGCCGCACATGGGCGATATGGCACAGCGGCCACAGGCCCTCGTTGGCAAAGCCGTAGTAATAGCCCTGCTCCTCTTCCTTGGTCAGCCAGACCCGGCGCAAGGTATAGGCCGGGTTCTTCGGCGGCACCGGCACCCGGTCGTGGTCGTCCACAGTCTCGCGGTCGGCGCTGCCGGCGCCATGGGCGATCCAGGTGCCGGAGCAGGCCCGCATCACCGGCTCCACCGCGGTCACCAGGCCGCTGGCGGGGCGGCGCACCTCGATGCCATTGGCGGTGCGGGTATGGATATAAGGCTCGCGGTTCGATACCACCAGCACTTCATCACCTGCCAGTTCGTCATGCAGCAGCGCGCGCAGCTTGTCGGCATTCCATACCGCGGCCGAGTTTTCCTGGCTGCGCCGCTCGACGTTGTACTCATGCAGCAGGGCGCGCAGGTCGCTCACCAGCGGCTGCACCTCCGGCGGCGCATAGGCATTCTGCGACTGCGACGCATTGACGTTCGGACGCAGCAGCCGGCGCATCGAGTTGATCCAGCCGCGCCAGCTCAGGTGGGCGACGAACACCGTAATCAGCGACACCACCACCGCCAGCAGCGCAAACAGCGCGATCACGTACTTCTTCGCATCGGCGCTGCGGCGCTCGATGTAGCTCATGTCATGCACCAGGATCAGCTTGCCCAGGTACTGGGCGCCGTTGCGCAAGGTGCTTTCGGTGACATGGATGCGCGCGCCGCGCGGCAGCGTAATCAGAGACTGTCGCATTGGCTGGGTGTAGTTGCTGGGCGGGCAGCCCAGCGCATCCGGATAGCCCAGGGTCTTGTAGACCAGGGTGCCCTGCGGGCTGCAGAACGCCAGCGACGACAGCCGTCCCTCCTGCACCGAGCGGTCCAGCAGCTGGGCAATGCGCCGGTCTTCCCCGCGGGGCACATATTCCTGCAAGGGCTCCTGCAGCGCCGACGACACCATCTGCGACCGCGCATCGAGATCGCGCACGAACCAGCGCAGCGTCATGTCATCCACCAGCGGCACCACCGCATAGGCGAACAGACCCAGCGCCAGGGCGAGCGGAAGAATGAACCGGATGGATAGTCGAAAAGATTGCAGTGACATGAGCTCTTCTGTTGTTTTCCCTCTTTCAACGGACAGCGCCGGAAATGAACAGTTCCGGCGGAGACGATCGGACGAAGTTCAGTATGCGGCAACGCCGCAGCATGAATGGTGCGCCATATCACTTAGAACGTTGATATGACCGGTTGACCCTGCGAATGTTTTCACACATAAACATCTTTTCCCTGCGCAAGAAGATCGATTTAACCTTGCGCCTCGATTTGCCTGGACACGACCTGCCAAGCCCATGACGTCCGGCGTCTGTGCAAACAGTGTGCGCGAAGCGTGCCACCCGCCCATGCCAGGATCTGGCGCTGCAATTACCGGCCTTCACATTACGTAGTTTGACCTGCCTGATGGTGCCCATCAGGTCGTTCCCTTGCGCTTTTCCATGTAACCGCTATAAGCAGATTGCGATTTATCAGTTGCCTTCTCGCAACCATTAAACCGTGTTTGGTCCGGCCGGCAAGAACCGCACGGACCGCAATGCAAACAAGCCATCGCTCATCGACATGCCAAACCCCCATGACATTCCCGGGCAGTGCAATACCGCGTCAACCAACGCCCCATCCCTGGCTGCGGACGCGCTTAATCATGCGCACGACACCGACACCGGCCTGCAATGCCTGCTCATGATGAGCAAGCTGCATGGCATCGCGGCTGATGCGGCGCAGTTGCGGCACCAGTTCGGGCAGGAAGCTTTCAGCACGCAGGCCATCCTGCTGGCGGCCAGAGAAATCGGGATGAAGGCAAGGCTCGTGAAGCAGGATCCGGATCGCCTGGAACAAGCCCCGCTGCCAGCGATAGCCATGGACCATGCTGGGCGTAGCTTCATCCTCGGCCGGGTGGACAGGCAGCACACGCCAGCCCGTGTCCTCGTCCAGCGCCCGGGCCAGCCGCCGGAAGTCATCGAGCTGGATGCCTTCTTGGCGCAGTGGACCGGTGAACTGATTTATTTCACGAGCAGGGCCAGCTTTGCAGGCGCCATGGCGCGGTTCGACTTTAGCTGGTTCATCCCGGCGGTGGTGAAGTACCGCAAGACGCTCGGCGAGGTGCTGCTGATTTCACTCGTGCTGCAAATCATCGGCCTGGTCACGCCCCTGTTCTTCCAGGTCGTGATGGACAAGGTTCTGGTCAACCATGCCATGAAAACCCTGAACGTGATCGCCATCGGCCTGATCGCCGCCACGGTGTTCGAGGCTTTGCTCTCTGGCATACGCAGCGCCGCGTTTGCGCACACCAGCAGCAAGATCGATGTCGAACTGGGCACACGGCTGTTCGGGCATCTGCTGGGCCTGCCCATCCGTTATTTCCAGGCGCGCCGGGTGGGCGACTCGGTTGCCCGCATCCGCGAACTGGAGAATATCCGCGCTTTCCTAACTGGCAATGCGATCACGCTGTTGCTCGACAGCGTATTTTCCGTTGTCTTCCTCGGCGTCATGCTGTGGTACAGCCCGCAGCTGACGTTGATCGTGGTGCTATCCATTCCGGCCTATCTGGCACTGTCCTTCCTGTGCACGCCCCTGTTGCGGGCCAGGCTCAACGACAAGTTCAACCGGGGCGCGGAAAACCAGGCCTTCCTGGTGGAGACGCTGGCCGGCATCGAGACGGTCAAGGCGATGGCCGTCGAGCCCTGCTGGCAGCGCAAGTGGGACAAGCAACTGGCCGCTTACGTGGCGGCCGGACTATCGAGCGCCAACATCAGCCTCCTGGCCAGCGGCGGCGTGAGCCTCATCTCCAAGCTGGTGACAGCCGCCATCATGTGGCTGGGCGCGCTGCTGGTGATCGACAACAAGCTCAGCGTGGGCGAACTGGTGGCATTCAACATGCTGGCCGGCCAGGTTTCCTCGCCGATTCTACGGCTGGCCCAGCTCTGGAACGAATTCCAGCAAGTAGGCATTTCCATGAGCCGGCTGGGCGACGTGCTCAATGCCCATACCGAAGTCAGCGGCCGCAAGACCCGCATTCCACGCATCGCCGGCGCTATCGAATTCGATCAGGTGTCCTTTCGTTATCACGCCGATGCGCCCGATGTAATCCGCCAGGTGCAGTTGCGCATCAGACCGGGCGAAGTCATCGGCATCGTCGGACGTTCCGGCTCGGGCAAGAGCACGCTGACCAAGCTGGTGCAGCGGCTCTACGTTCCCGACCGGGGCCGGGTGCTGGTGGATGGCCAGGATATCGCCATCATCGACACCGCCTCGCTGCGCCAGCAGATCGGCGTGGTCCTGCAGGAAAACACCCTGTTTTCCTGTTCCGTCAGAGACAACATTGCGCTGGCCGATCCAACCATGCCGATTGAACGCATCATCGAAGCGGCCCGGCTGGCCGGCGCGCACGGCTTCATCTGCGAACTGCCGGAAGGCTATGACACGCTGGTGGGCGAACACGGCACCGGCCTGTCCGGCGGACAGCGCCAGCGCATTGCGATCGCGCGCGCGCTGATTGGCAATCCGCGCATTCTGATCTTCGACGAAGCCACCAGTGCCCTGGACTATGAATCGGAAAGCATCATCCAGGACAACATGCGGCAGATTTGCGCCGGGCGTACCGTGCTCATCATTGCCCACCGCCTGAGCGCCGTGCGTGACGCCAGCCGGATCGTGGTGCTGGAGCGTGGCCAGATCGTACAGACGGGCAGCCACGAGGAGCTGCTCCGGCAACCCGAAGGCATATACAGCCATCTCTTCCGCCTGCAATCGGTCCATCTTCACCATGCCAGTGGCGGGGACAAGGCGCCATGAGCATCCGTCATCGCCTGCAGGCCCTGAGCAGCCTGCTTGATCGCTACTACCGCACCTTCGCGCTTTACTGGAAGCAGCGCGATGCCATGCGCACCGGCTTTCTCAAGCGCGAGGAAGCAGAGTTTCTACCCGCCGGCCTGGCGCTCCAGGAACGGCCCGACTCACCCACCTTGCGCTGGACCGGCCGCATCCTGATGGCCATCGTGCTGTTCGTGCTGCTGTGGTCGGTGCTGGGCCAAGTGGACATCATCGTCAATGCCAACGGCAAGATCATTCCTTCGGCGCGCACCAAGACCATCGGGTCGGTGGACGTGGCAAGCGTGCGCGCCCTGCATGTCAGCGAGGGCCAGTCAGTCAAGGCGGGCGACCTGCTCATCGAGCTCGACACCAGCATGCAGGACGCCGAACATGACAAGGCCAGTGGCGACGCCGCTGCCGCCATGCTGCTGGCGGCCCGGTCGCAGGCCATGATAGACGCCATCGACGGCTTGCGGCCTCCCCGCCTGCCGCCGCTGCCGGCGGTGCCGGCTGCTCAATGGGAAGCGGCGCGCCGCCACCTCGACGGCCAGTACCGCGACTTTCGGGCCAGGCTGGCG
>Ga0308161_1002683_pt1 | contig 18502 bp, 13 predicted proteins | sample PhyFR2_FD_201034 | JGI IMG/M metagenome (GOLD analysis project Ga0308161, IMG submission 201034) | Phyllosphere microbial communities from UC Gill Tract Community Farm, Albany, California, United States - DLSLF.R2 | ecosystem: Host-associated > Plants > Phyllosphere > Unclassified | place: USA...
GGTGAGTGATCACCGTACCGGTTCGATTCCGGTCCTCGGCATTTTTATATGATGCGCCCATAGCTCAATTGGATAGAGTGTTTGACTACGGATCAAAAGGTTAGGGGTTCGACTCCTCTTGGGCGCGCTTGTTTTACGGGAAGTAGCTCAGCTTGGTAGAGCACTTGGTTTGGGACCAAGGGGTCGCAGGTTCGAATCCTGTCTTCCCGATAAATTTACAAAAGGGGCCTTAGCTCAGCTGGGAGAGCGCCTGCTTTGCACGCAGGAGGTCAGCGGTTCGATCCCGCTAGGCTCCATATCATTTGAATAAATGATTTTTTCGCGGTGTAGCTCAGCTGGCTAGAGCGTCCGGTTCATACCCGGGAGGTCGGGGGTTCGATCCCCTCCGCCGCGATTTTTAGAGCCTGGACCTTTAGCTCAGTTGGTTAGAGCAGACGGCTCATAACCGTCCGGTCGTAGGTTCGAGTCCTACAAGGTCCATCAAGGCATTCTATCATTTTTACTTTTGGAGGATTACCCAAGTCCGGCTGAAGGGAACGGTCTTGAAAACCGTCAGGCGGGTAAAACCGTGCAAGGGTTCGAATCCCTTATCCTCCTTTGCTTCAGTTTTAATCTATTGTTTACTTGGTTGTTTAAGGAAACGACGTTTCCTGAAGGACAACTTATTATCGCGGGATGGAGCAGTCTGGTAGCTCGTCGGGCTCATAACCCGAAGGTCGTAGGTTCAAATCCTGCTCCCGCAATTGCTTTTGTTCATCAAAAGCGTTATAAAAGCTAATATGGTTTGGTAGTTCAGTTGGTTAGAATGCCTGCCTGTCACGCAGGAGGTCGCGGGTTCGAGTCCCGTCCAGACCGCCATGCGGGTGTAGTTTAGTGGTAAAACTACAGCCTTCCAAGCTGTTATCGCGAGTTCGATTCTCGTCACCCGCTTAGCTTTTATTTTAGGGGCCTATAGCTCAGCTGGTTAGAGCGCACGCCTGATAAGCGTGAGGTCGATGGTTCGAGTCCATTTAGGCCCATATAAATGTATATATACATTTGGGGAAGTACTCAAGTGGCTGAAGAGGCGCCCCTGCTAAGGGTGTAGGTCGGGAAACTGGCGCGAGGGTTCAAATCCCTCCTTCTCCGTTCTTTTTTATTGGTCCGTTGGTCAAGCGGTTAAGACACCGCCCTTTCACGGCGGTAACACGGGTTCGATTCCCGTACGGATCATTGTACTTTTGGAGGATTACCCAAGTCCGGCTGAAGGGAACGGTCTTGAAAACCGTCAGGCGGGTAAAACCGTGCAAGGGTTCGAATCCCTTATCCTCCTTTTTTACATATTTATCTATTGTTATTTGGTTGATATTGGAAATGATGATTTCCTCTCCTTCAACTTATTATCGCGGGATGGAGCAGTCTGGTAGCTCGTCGGGCTCATAACCCGAAGGTCGTAGGTTCAAATCCTGCTCCCGCAATTGCTTTTTTAAAGCAAACAAACAGAAATGTTTCGGTTTGGTAGTTCAGTTGGTTAGAATGCCTGCCTGTCACGCAGGAGGTCGCGGGTTCGAGTCCCGTCCAGACCGTTTTTGGCTCGGTAGCTCAGTTGGTAGAGCAATGGATTGAAGCTCCATGTGTCGGCAGTTCGATTCTGTCCCGCGCCATAGAAATGCGGGTGTAGTTTAGTGGTAAAACTACAGCCTTCCAAGCTGTTGTCGCGAGTTCGATTCTCGTCACCCGCTTTAGCATTTTTTATTAAGGGCCTATAGCTCAGCTGGTTAGAGCGCACGCCTGATAAGCGTGAGGTCGATGGTTCGAGTCCATTTAGGCCCATTATCTTCATTTGGTCCGTTGGTCAAGCGGTTAAGACACCGCCCTTTCACGGCGGTAACACGGGTTCGATTCCCGTACGGATCATGTAAGCATTCTTGTGAGTGCTTTTTTTTATTGCCAAAAAACACCTTTTTTAGGTTTTTTAAAGTCAAAACCGCTAAAGTCTGATATAATCAGTTCGTTGCAAGTTCCCGAAAGGATTCGCAGCTGCGAAGATGCCTTGTAACCGAATCATATTTAGGGGGAATATAAAAAATGACAGAGAAACACTTATTCACTTCAGAATCCGTTTCTGAAGGACATCCAGACAAAGTTGCTGATCAAATCAGTGATGCGATTTTGGACGCTTTATTAGCCAAGGATCCAATGGCCCGAGTAGCATGCGAAACGTCTGTAACGACAGGATTGGTTTTGGTTTTTGGTGAGATTTCTACAACAGCATATGTCGATATTCAAAAGATCGTTCGACAAACCATAAAGGAAATTGGGTATACACGTGCAAAGTTCGGATTTGATGGTGACACTGTTGCCGTATTAGTGGCAATCGATGAACAATCGCCAGATATTGCGCAAGGTGTAGATGCGGCTTTAGAAATTCGCGAAGAAACCGATAAAGAAGATATCGGCGCTGGCGACCAAGGCCTGATGTTTGGATTTGCTATTGACGAAACACCTGAATTGATGCCATTGCCAATCGCGTTGAGCCATCGTTTGGTGCGACGCTTAGCTGAGTTGCGTAAATCAGATGCATTGCCTTACTTGCGTCCTGATGCCAAATCACAAGTCACAGTGGAGTATGATGACAACGATCAGCCGCAACGGGTCGATACCGTCGTGATCAGTACACAACATGATGATGCTGCAGACAATGAAACGATTCGTCACGATGTGATCGAACAAGTGATCAAAGAAGTGATACCTGCAGATCTTTTAGATACGCAGACAAAATATTATATCAATCCAACTGGCCGTTTTGTGATCGGTGGGCCGCAAGGTGATGCCGGCCTGACGGGAAGAAAAATCATCGTAGATACGTATGGTGGATATGCACGGCATGGTGGGGGTGCTTTTTCTGGGAAAGATGCCACCAAGGTTGACCGTTCAGCGAGTTATGCAGCTCGTTATATCGCCAAAAATATCGTAGCGGCTAAACTGGCGCAAAAAGCTGAAGTCCAATTGGCGTATGCCATCGGTGTGGCACAACCCGTATCGATCAGTGTCAATACATTCGGTACTGGCACAGTTAGCAACGAACGCCTGATTCGCGCCATTCGTGAAAATTTTGACTTACGACCAGCTGGCATTATCGACATGTTAGATTTGCGCCGTCCAATTTACCGTCAAACTGCCGCTTATGGACATTTTGGCCGGACAGATATTGACCTGCCATGGGAACGGACAGATAAAGTTACAGCCTTACAACAAAGCGTGAAAGCGTAAATTCCGAAAGCTCGATCGATCATATTCGATTGAGCTTTTTTCTTGTGCTGTAAAGGGCTTATCATGTTGGGATGTGCCTTCCGTTACTTTTTACACGGACAATCAGAAAAGAATCTGTTACAATATAAAAAAAGAATCGCAGGTGATCACATGGCTTTTTTACAAGCGAATATTTACTCCAATGTATTGGAGATGGAAGTAATGGTCGATGTCATTCTTCCTCAGGAAACGGAAAAAAAGATCGGCACCGCAACAACAAATAAAGGGACTGAAATCCCAGTGCTATATTTGCTGCACGGCATGGGAGGCAACCATAGTGTGTGGCAAAGAAGAACAGCGATCGAACGTTATGTAGCAGCTTATCAATTGGCAGTTATCATGCCTTCAACTGATTTAGGCTGGTATACGGATACAACGTATGAAATGAAGTATTGGACCTTTATTTCTGAAGAACTACCTAAGATCGTTCAAGAACTCTTTCCACAATTGACGACAGCAAGAGAACACACCTATGCTGCCGGCTTATCAATGGGTGGCTATGGTGCGATGAAATTAGGTTTGCGGCAACCAGAAAGATTTGCGGCTGTTGCCTCACTTTCGGGTGCATTGGCGATGGCAGAGAGTATGGAGAATTTACTACAAGTGCGCGGCCAAGCCTATTGGGAAGGGATTTTTGGTCCTTTAAGTGCCTTCAAAGGATCAGAAAATGATCTGATTCATTTGATCGATACACTTGATCCAGAGACAGCACCACGCTTTTATATCAGCTGCGGAACAGAAGATCAACTGTTTCCTGCCAGCGAATATGCAGCGGAAAAATTAACCAAACACCAAATTCCAGTGACATTTGAATCGGGGATTGGTGTCCATGATTGGCAGTTTTGGGATCAATGGATCCAAAGAGTTCTTGCCTGGCTTCATGAAGCATAACAAAACAGCACTTACCGTCACATTAAGGTAAGTGCTGTTTTTTTGCGCTCAATACAATAGAGGATAGGGGGCTGATTGCGCTGGTTGATAAATTGATAGGATAGAACATTATAGGACTCTTGCGGCAATCCTGCACAAAATCGGTGCACAGTGTCCAGTTCAGCTTCTCCACCTTGATGTCCATAGTAGCAGACAATCACGATCCTGCCTTTAGGCGCCAAAAGAGGCAATAATGCGTTTAATGCCTGTTGCGTCGTTTCTGGCATTGTAATAATGTCCTTATTTCCTCTTGGAAGATAGCCAAGATTGAAGATGGCTGCCTGAACTGGTTCAGTGACATAGTCGCCTAAGTGCTCATGCCCGCGGTGAATCAAGGTTGCTTGAGCAAGAAGATGTTTCTCTGCTAAACGATTTTTCGTGACTTCCAACGCTTGTTCTTGCACATCGAAGGCGAACACCTGTCCTTTGTCCCGAACCAGAGCTGCCAATAGTTCGGTATCAAAACCATTGCCCATAGTGGCATCAACGACAGTGTGCCCCGGCTGAACAACTTCTTTTAATAAGGTATGACTATAGTGCATGGCTGTTGGCAGCATGAACAGTCCCCTCTCTCACTGAGAATTTCCCTTGGTAAGAATCTCTGCGCTGCATTTCGCGATCGATTTCATTAAGCACTTCCCATTTTTTTAAGCTCCACATAGGACCAATCAAGGCATCCCAAGGGGCATCTCCTGTCAAACGATGGATGATGATTTCAGGCGGAATCATTTCTAATTGATCGCAGATCAAGGAAACATAACTTTTTCGATCCATGAGCTGCAATCGGCCTTCATGATAATCCCGCAACATCCGCGTATTACGCATCAAATGCAATAAGTGCAATTTGATCCCTTGAATGTCTGAATCTTGGATCGTTCGCCGGACGTTTTCTTGCATCATTTCGATCGTTTCGCCAGGTAATCCATTGATCAAATGCGTGCAGACCCGAATCTGATGTTTTCTCAGTTTTGCTACACCATCCAGGTAGGTTTGATAGTCATGGGCACGATTGATGGCTTCGCTCGTAGCTTCAAAAGTCGTTTGCAAACCCAATTCGACCCAAAGATAATAACGCTGGTTCAATTCGGCCAAATAGTCCACCACATCATCGGGCAAACAATCAGGACGGGTACCAATCGAGATGCCTACAACGCCAGGCATCGTCAATACTTGTTCAAAGCGCGCGCGAATGACTGAAACAGGTGCATGGGTATTCGTGAAATTTTGAAAATATACGATGTATTGATCGACATGGGGCCATTTTTTGTGCATCATATGGATTTCTTGATGAAATTGTTCGGGTAATGGTGCTTCAGGGGCGATGATCATATCGCCAGATCCAGAGACACTGCAAAAAGTACATCCACCTTTCGCAACTGTCCCATCACGGTTGGGGCAGTCAAAGCCCGCATCGATAGGCACTTTAAAAATTTTTTCGCCAAATTGCTGGCGCAAAGCATAATTCCAAGAATGATATCGTTTATTCTTGTCCTCTGCATAGGGAAATGAATCCATTGACATTCGCCTTCTCTTCTATAGTTGTTTTCGGGTAAAACGCCAGACAAAGCGTTTCTGTAAATAATAAGGATACGTCAGGAGCAGCCATGACAAGCCAACACAAAAACCGCCAAGCACGTCACTAGGAAAGTGCACACCAACATAGATTCTACTGATACCTATCAAGAGAATCAACAAACCAAGCAAGATGCGCAGACACCATTGCCAAAAAGGCTGCTTGAACAGAATCGGGACCAGTAATAGCAGGGTCCCATAAAAAACCATACTGCCAGTGGAATGGCCACTAGGAAAACTTGAACTTGTTTCAACGACCAGATGCTCTAATGTCGGTCTTTCACGCAAGAAGACCAGTTTGATCAACGGATTAAAAAGTCCGGCGATTCCGATCGTCCCTAGACTGAGCCACAATGCTTCCGCATAATATTTGTTGATCAAAAAGACAACTAGGACCACTAAGAATAAAAGAATGATCGTCACTGGGTTCGCAAATTTTGTGACCCATAAGAAAAAAGGAGTCATCAAAGGATAGCCACTGCGGATCACCCGTGTCAGCGACTCGTCAAAAGGGTTCAGCCAACTTGGATAAAATTTTACGATGTATCCTAAAAAAACAAAGAGCAATAAGAAACAGCTGCCCGCGTATTGATAATATAATTTTTTTTGCATCAATCAATGCCTCGCTTCTACATCAGATTTGACAATACATACCTGCAATTATAGCATTAATTACTTAGAGAAGCCGATGATTTTTATGATTATATGTCAGAAATCCGGATGATTACACATGTTCTTTTAACGATGTGCATATTTCACTAAATGTTGGTTTGATTACAGAGAGTTTACAGTTTATAAAAAACGCCCAAATATCTTTTATAAAATCTTAAGAAACTGTATACTTAATCTACGTTCAATATAAGAAAAAACGGAGGATTTAGGGTCATGGAAACAAGTCAGACACAGAAAGTACAACGGCAAAGAGAACAATCGGGTGAATTGTATCAAATCATGAGAAAAAGTGCAGCTGTTTTAGGTACCACGTTAACTGCGCTCTCTGTTGTTACTCCTCTGATGCCTGCTGTTGAAGCAGAAGCAGTAGAAACGTCAGTGGCACAAGTTTCTACCAGCAATTTTGCTGCGCCGAACACATCCGCTTTTATTACTGAGATCGCGACTTATGCACAACCAGTCGCACAAGCCAACGACCTCTATGCATCGGTTATGATCGCACAAGCGATCCTTGAGAGTGGCTGGGGAAGAAGCAGTCTATCTAAAGCGCCAAATTATAACCTATTTGGTGTCAAAGGTTCATACAATGGTCAAACCGTCTATATGAGTACGTTAGAGTATTTGAATGGGCAATGGGTCACTATGAGTGAGCCATTCAGACAATATCCTTCATACACACAGTCATTTCAAGACAATGCCAGTGTGATTCGCGGCAATAGCTATTATTCAGGTGCTTGGAAAAGCAATACAAGCTCGTATCTAGATGCAACGGCATGGTTGACGGGACGCTATGCGACTGCACCAAACTATGCGTCTTCCTTGAATGCGGTGATCCAACAATATGGCTTGACCAAGTATGATACGCCTGCTTCAGGAAATGCTGGTGGTGGGGCAACTGTCAGCAGCAGTACGAGTACAAGTGCCTTTTCAGTGAGCACCACAACAAGCAGCAGTTCAACGTATACGGTGGTATCAGGGGATTCCGTTTGGTCTGTTGCAAATAAACATGGTATCTCCATGGATCAATTGCGCAGCGCCAACAATATCAAAAATGACTTTATCTATCCAGGACAAACGTTAGCTGTATCTGGATCGACAACAAGTTCGGCAACGACCAGTACATCGGTATCACTGGTCAATAAAAATGTGTCCTCGACGGCATCTAGTACGGCGAGCAGTTCAACGTATACGGTGGTATCAGGGGATTCCGTCTGGTCAGTCGCCAATAAATATGGGATTTCCATGGACAAATTGCGTAGTTTGAACAATATCGAAAATGATTTTATTTACCCAGGCCAAACATTATCGGTCTCAGGTAGTTCAACAGCGACAAGCACGATCAATACAACCAGCACTGCGCGCACAACGACGACTACATCAAATGGCACGTATACAGTGGCAGCTGGTGATTCTGTTTGGTCGATCGCAAATAAAAACAATATCTCCATGGATCAATTACGCAGCGCGAACAATATCAAAAATGATTTTGTTTATCCAGGCCAGCAATTATCGATCTCAGGAAGTACGACAACAAGCGCGTCTTCTAGTACGACAAGCGCGACCTCTTCAGCAGGTACCTATACAGTTGCTTCTGGTGATTCTGTTTGGGGGATCGCAAACCAATTTGGGATTTCTACCGATCAATTTATTCAATGGAACAATATCCAAAATAATTTTATTTATCCTGGTCAAAGCGTAAGGGTAAAATAGATTGCTATTCCGATGGATTTTTGATAGGATAAATGCAATGAATCTTTTCACATTTGAGAAGGAATAGTAGAAAAGGGTTGGAGCTTCAGAGAGTGCATGGTTGGTGAGAATGCATAGCACACCTTTCGAACTCGCCTTCAAGTGATATCTGACTGAACAATGACTAGGCAGATACGGCGATGGCCGTTACAACATCGAGGTCTGTTTCTTTGCGGAACAGATAAACTTAGGTGGTACCACGTTGATAACGTCCTATAAAAATCAAATTGATTTTTATAGGATTTTTTTTTATCAGTTTTGTTTGCAAAACAGCAAACAAAACACCAATTTTATAGGAGGCGTCCGTCGTGAATTACAATCACAAAGAAATTGAAAAAAAATGGCAAAAATATTGGGCAAAGAAAAATGAATTCAATACCCATGATGCGCCAGACAAACCCAAATTTTATGCATTAGATATGTTTCCTTATCCATCTGGGCAAGGATTACATGTTGGACATCCAGAAGGGTATACTGCGACTGATATTTTAAGTCGTTTTAAACGTAGCCAAGGCTATAATGTCTTACATCCAATGGGGTGGGATGCATTTGGTCTGCCAGCAGAACAATATGCATTAGATACTGGGAACGATCCAGCCGAATTCACCAAAAAAAATATTGAAACATTTCGTCGCCAAATCAATTCATTGGGCTTTAGTTACGACTGGAACCGTGAGATCAATACAACAGATCCAGAGTATTATAAATGGACCCAATGGATCTTCACGAAATTGTATGAAAAAGGATTGGCCTATGAAGCAGAAGTCCCAGTCAACTGGGTGCCAGAATTAGGGACTGTGATCGCCAATGAGGAAGTCATTGATGGCAAAAGCGAACGTGGCGGGTATGATGTCATCCGCAAACCGATGCGACAATGGATGCTCAAAATCACTGCTTATGCAGACCGTCTATTGGATGATTTAGAAGATGTTGACTGGCCAGAGAGCATCAAAGAAATGCAACGCAACTGGATCGGTCGTTCGATTGGGGCGAATGTAACCTTCAAAGTTGCCCATTCAGACAAAGACTTCACCGTCTTTACTACACGACCAGATACATTGTTTGGTGCAACATATGCAGTATTCGCACCCGAACATCCTTTAGTCGAGGAGATCACAAGCGCCGATCAACAAGCGGATGTAGCAGCCTATGTGGCGGAAGCAGCCAAAAAATCGGACTTGAATCGGACGGACCTATCCAAAGAGAAAACCGGTGTCTTTACGGGTGCCTATGCCATCAATCCGGTCAATGGCAAAGAAATCCCTATCTGGATCGCAGACTATGTCTTGGCCTCTTATGGAACAGGCGCAATCATGGCGGTACCTGCCCACGATGCGCGAGATCACGATTTTGCCAAAGCATTTGGTTTAGACATCGTGCCAGTACTTGCAGGTGGTGATGTGACGGAATCGGCCTACACAGAAGATGGGCTTCATATCAATTCTGATTTTCTAGATGGCCTAGACAAAGAAACAGCGATCGACAAGATGGTCGCATGGCTGGAAGAAAATAAAGTCGGCAAAAAAGAAATCAGCTACCGTCTGCGGGATTGGTTATTCTCTCGCCAACGGTATTGGGGTGAACCAATTCCGATCATCCATTGGGAGGATGGCACCACAACTGCATTAAGCGAAGAGCAATTGCCGTTGCGCTTGCCAATCACAGACAATATCAAACCGAGTGGCACAGGAGAATCTCCATTAGCCAATGTGACAGATTGGGTCAATGTCATTGATCCTGAAACTGGCAAAAAAGGCCGTCGTGAAACCAACACAATGCCGCAATGGGCAGGAAGTTCGTGGTATTTCTTACGTTTCATCGATCCGCATAACAAAACAGCTTTGGCGGATTACGACAAATTGAAACGTTGGATGCCAGTTGATATATATATCGGCGGAGCAGAACATGCTGTGCTGCATTTGCTTTATGCCCGTTTCTGGCATAAATTCTTGTACGATATTGGTGTCGTACCAACGAAAGAACCATTTGAAAAATTATTCAACCAAGGAATGATTCTTGGGGAAAATAATGAAAAAATGTCTAAATCTCGTGGCAATGTCGTCAATCCAGATGATGTGGTCGATCAATACGGAGCAGATACTTTGCGTTTATACGAAATGTTCATGGGACCATTGGATGCATCGATTGCGTGGAATGAAAACGGATTGGAAGGCAGCCGTAAATTCTTGGATCGCGTATGGCGCTTGATCGTTGATGAAGAAGGGAAGATGCGTGACCGAATCACCACCTTCAATGATGGCAGCTTGACGAAGGTGTATCATCAAACCGTTAAAAAAGTCACGGAAGATTTCGAACAGCTGCACTTCAATACAGCCATTTCGCAATTGATGGTCTTTGTGAATGAAGCCTATAAAGTGGATGCTTTGCCTTATGAATATGTGGAAGGCTTCGTCCAATTGTTGGCACCGATCGTTCCACATATTGGTGAAGAGTTGTGGGCGATTTTAGGCAATGAAGAAGGGATTTCTTATGTGTCATGGCCGACATATGACGAATCAGCTTTGATCGAAGATGAAATCGAAGTTGTCTTCCAAGTGAACGGCAAAGTGCGTGCGAAGGCAAAAGTACCAGCCGATGCAGATAAAGACACACTTGAAACATTAGCCAAAGAAAATGCCCTTGTTCAAGAACAACTTCAAGAGAAGACGATTCGTAAAGTCATTGTTGTACCGAATAAATTGGTCAATATCGTCGCAAACTAAGGAAAAAGGAAAGCAGTGTGTCGACTGCTTTCCTTTTTTGTTTTTAGTTGAACGAGGATACAAAAAAGACACCGCTAAAGGGTGTCGATTGCTCACTTTTTGCGAATAATGCCGTAAAACAAAATGGCAGTAGCGATAAGCGGGATCAAAATCACCAACAATAATCCGTTGGGATATGTTGCACGGGTGAAAATTTCTGAAGAGTCATTTCCCCCAAGTAAATGATTAGAAATGACAAATTGTGTTGTCAAAGCAATCATTGCGATAAAGCCAAGTGTCGCGCTGGTGCCGTAGAAGATTTTTTTCTTAACGTTGTTCATGCCGTCTGCCCCTTTTATATTCTCTACGTATTATTATACAAAAGTTGCAAGGGTCTTCAATAAGAATTTGTCAAATCATTGATTCGTAATATCACTGCAATCATTTTGACACAAAACCACGACAACTTTACCTATACCCAATCAGCAATCATATTATTCGCTGTTCCGCGCGCACTCCCGTATAATAAAATCAGAGAATAAAGAAAGAGGGATTTAGATGGACTATCAAGCATTTGAAGGCCAAACGGCTTTTTTTGAGGACTACGCACGAATCGCCAAAGAACCATTTGATGAAGACACAGTGTCGACGGATGTGCTGGCGCAGCTGAATCAGCAATTGGCGGAAGAACAATTATTTTATCGTTTACCTGCAGAAGCAGCCAAAGAAGGACAACCCTTTTTATTTCCTTTCAGTAAATTAATGTTTACCGAAGATCTGGATGCTGCCATTTCGACAGAGTTTCGCTACGATGGCGCGCCCTATGTCTACGAAACCCATGAAGATGAACAGCCATAAATAATTGAAAAAAAGACAGCGAATCCTTGCGGGTGCATGTTAGCCCTCGTCAATGGATGTGCTGTCTTTTTCATTTGTGTCGATTTTACTGTGTGTTTGCAGCAAAGCGTTGCGCAAGTATGAGATCACCTGGATAGGGTTCTTTTTGGCCGTTGACTTTAAGGAAGGTTTCTGTTCCTTTACCGGCGAGAATCACGATGTCTTCCTTTTGCGCTTCGGCAATGGCAGCAGTCACAGCGGCTTCTCGGTCCATTTGGTAGACAACAGCTAAGCGATCAGTGGTGATCGCCGCTGCAATCTCGGCCGCGATTGCCTGTGGATCTTCAAAATTAGGATCATCACTGGTCAGATAGACTTTGTCTGCGTATTCGGATAATGCACGCCCCATATCACTGCGACGAGATTCAGCTTTACCTCCAGCACTGCCAGTCACGAAGATTAGTTTGCCAGTTGGCCGTAATTGTCGCGCCAGTTGACTCAAGGATTGAAAACTTAAATAATTATGGGCGTAATCCACGATGAGCACCGCACCATTATTTTTTTCCAAAACCACCATTCGGCCAGGAATGACTACTTTAGGCAATTCTTCTCGGGCATCACTTGCATGTCCGCCTGCAAGGCAAGCTGCCAAAATTGCTGCTGTTGCATTTTCGTGATTGAAAGAACCCAACAAGCCAAGTTGATACAGTCCCGCGACTTGTAAAACATCTGATGAAGCAGCAATGGTGAATGATTTCGGATCGACCCCGTCTTGGACGATATAATCGGCTTCAGCACGACCATATGTAATAAAGGGTACTTGATGGACTTCGCATGTTTCTCGCAACAATGGATAATGATCACTTTGACGGTTCAAGATCATTTGGCGGCTATTGCGGATCAATTGCCGTTTGCAATACAAATAATCGTCAAAGGTGGGATGCTCGACAGGACCGATATGATCAGGGGAAATATTCAAGAAAACACCTATATCAAATGTGAGTCCAGCTACGCGCTTGGTTTTGTACGCTTGAGAGGAAACCTCCATCACAAGATGGCTCATGCCATTGTCGACAGCTTCTGCCATCATGGCATAAAGATCCAATGTTTCTGGTGTGGTCAAAACAGCGCTGCGAAACGAACGGCCATCCACTGAATTTTCTTCTGATGAGAAAAAAGCGACTGTATCATTGGTGGATTTGGCCAAGATCGCGCGGGCAAAATAGGCACAGCTGGTTTTGCCTTTTGTCCCTGTGATGCCAATCGTCACCAGTTGATTTTGAGGGTTGCCATAAAATACGGGGGCAATGACAGCCATTGCTTCTCGAATATCAGTGACGATGATCCCGAAGGCAGCCACTGCTTCATAAGGCTGTTCGGCAATATAACACGTTGCACCTTGTTGAATGGCTGTTTCTAAGTACCGCTGCTCAAAGGCAGCCCCTTTGCAAAAAAAGAGCGTGTCTTTGGTAGCTAGGCGTGAGTCATAATGGACTGACGTAAAAGACAATTCCATCATTTCTTTAGGAATGGTATAAGCCCATTCTAGTGGTGTGATCAATTCTTTTAAAAGGTTATTTTGCAACAAAATAGTTCGGATTTGTTGAACGGTCATGGTTGCGTTATGCATACAAGTTCTCCTTCATTCTGCTAAACATTTCTCTTATTATAGCATAACACTGAAATACCTCGGTTTCTTGAAGGAAAGTTTTTGTGAATCCGAACATATTTTGAAGAAACTTTAAGATGTTGCAAAAATAGATTGCGACTCCTTGCTTTTCGAATTAAAATGAAAGGGATATGTTTGTAGAAAGTTGGAGAGAATGGCGATGGATAAAGACACGCGATCGGTTTCAAAAGAGTTGACCACACAAGAAAAAATGGCCCAAGGTTCAGCTTGGATGACGATGGGCAATATTGGCTCACGACTGTTAGGGGCCATTTATATTTTACCTTGGTACTACTGGATGGGTGCCAATGGAGATAAAGCAAATGCACTTTTTGGGATGGGCTATAATGTCTACGCCTTATTTTTAATGATTTCAACCGCCGGCATTCCAGCAGCGATCGCGAAGCAGATTGCCTATTATAATTCACGACAAGAGTACCGCACCAGTCAGCGTCTCTTTCTGAGAGCGCTCCAATTGATGGCTGGTTTTGGGGTGATTACAGCAGGGATCATGTATTTGGCTGCGCCGTGGTTAGCCACAGCCTCTGGCGGTGGACCAGAATTGATTCCCACCATGCACTCATTGAGTGTGGCGCTGCTAGTCTTTCCTTGTATGAGTGTCATGCGCGGCTATTTCCAAGGCAATCAAGACATGAAGCCTTTTGCGATTTCACAGATCATCGAGCAGATCGCGCGGGTGTTCTATATGTTGCTGGCGACCTTTATTATTATGCGCGTGATCGAAGGCGATTATACAGCAGCCGTGACACAATCGACATTTGCTGCTTTTATTGGTGTGTTAGCTAGTGTCGTCGTTTTAGGATATTATTACCAAAAGCAGCGGGTTCGAATGGACGTGCTGATCGATATGAGCAAAGAAGAAACCGAGATCCAGACCAAAGAATTGATGCTGTCGACGATCAGAGAAGCGATCCCTTTCATTATCGTTGGTTCCGGGATCACGATTTTTAAATTAGTGGATCAATATACCTTTGTTCGGATCATGAAGGGCTTTACAGAGTTTTCTAACGATCAGTTGCTTGATTTGATGGCTATTTTCGGCAGCAATCCAGATAAATTAACGATGGTCGTGATTGGTTTGGCGACATCAATGGCATCGACAGGTTTGCCTTTGATCAGTGAAGCTGTGGCGAAAAAAGACCACAAAAATCTGGCGAAGCTAATCAGCAACAACTTGCAATTGTATTCATTTATGATGTTTCCGGCAACGTTTGGGATGGTTGTTTTGGCCTATCCGTTGTACACGTTGTTTTACCGACCAGATAACTTAGGCTCCAGTGTGCTGGTTGCTGCATGTTTGTCAGGATTGGTATTGGGCTTGTTTATGCTGAGTTCCAGTATGCTGCAGGGGATGTACCATAATAAAGAAGCTGTGGTCTATTTCTTTATTGGCTTGGTGGTGAAGCTGCTCTTACAATATCCAGCCATCCGGATTTTCCAAGTCTATGGCCCATTAGTGTCAACATCGATTGCCCTAGCGATCACTTGTTGGCTGAATGTGCGAAAAATGGCCCGCAAAGGTCACTTCAACGTAACATTGACTTTAAGGCGCACCTTGCTGATTGCAGTACTGACATTGATCATGGTCATTGCGGCACTAGTTGCCCGCCAATTGTTTGGGTTGGTCTTAAGTTCAGAAAGCAAGATTCAATCATTTATCTTGAGTATGCTTGTTGCGGCAGTAGGCGGTGGCGTGTATGTCTATATCGCTTTGAAGCTACGTCTTGCCGAAAAATTACTTGGGTCATCAATGATTCGCTTGCGTCGCAAGTTACGTATCAAATAATTACACGTCAGCAGCCACCGGCTCATATGTTTGTGCGGGGTGGCTGCTTTATTGATGAGAAAAGGAAGTGTCAAGGATGCGATTAGATAAATTTTTGGCTGATATGGGTTATGGTTCCCGTAAAGAAGCCAAAGGCTATATCAAAAAAGGCCGAGTCACTGTCAATGACCAGGTGATCAAAAGCGATAAAACGCAGGTCAATGAACAATCTGATCAAGTCTGTTTCGATCAAGAACCGATCCAGTATCAGCGTTGGTATTATTACTTGCTTCATAAACCAGCAGGGGTCATTTCGGCGACGGTTGATTCTTATGAAGAGACGGTATTGGATTTGTTTTCTGAAGAAGATTTTCGCGACGATTTATTTCCCGTCGGTCGTCTGGATAAAGACACGGAAGGGTTTCTTCTGATCACCAATGACGGTGCGTTAGCCCATCAACTGCTATCACCAAAAAAGCATGTCGAAAAAGAATACTATGCGTGCGTAGATGGCATCATGACTAGCGAGGATCAAGCGGTGTTTGAACAAGGTATCGAATTAGACGGCGAGCGGACTTTGCCAGCCCAATTGACGATCACAAAGGTAGATGACGCTGAACAAATCAGTGAGATCCGATTGATTTTGCATGAAGGGAAATTTCATCAAGTGAAGCGGATGGTTCAAGCTGTAGGGAAAGAAGTGCGCTATCTCAAAAGGATTCGTATGGGCGGCTTAGCTTTGCCGGCAGATCTAGCCCTTGGCAGCTACCGTAGTTTGACAGATGATGAGCTGCGTATACTGGCGCAGCCAAAGAACAAAGCATAGCCAAAAAGCCTGCACAATGACGGTGCAGGCTTTTTTTACCACAGTCCGGGATCCGCAATAGCTACCAAACGTTCTTTGGTGAATGGATGGACTAAATGCAGTTCACGTCCATGCAGCATCAATCGAGGTGCTGCACGTTGCTGATACAAAGGATCTCCCACGATTGGATGACCAATACTTGCTAAGTGCACCCGGATTTGGTGGGTACGGCCTGTATCTAGTACGCAGTAAACATTGGTCGTTTCGCTATCGTTTTTGGCGATGGTGACATGGGTAACAGCAGACTTTCCATTGCGGGGATCAATGATCCGTTTGCGGCGATCATGGCGGTCGCGACCAATTTTTTTATCGATGGTTTGGTCTTTTTTGATCGTTCCCCAAACAATCGCTTGATACCGGCGATATAATTGTTTTTGTTCTAACATACGGCCAAGGATCGGTAAGACAAATGGATTTTTGGCAAATAACACAACACCGCTTGTTTCTTTATCTAAGCGATGGACCACGTAAGGCTGTGTCTGCTCTGGCCTCAAATAAGCGGCGACATGGTTCAGAAGTGTATCTTGCTCATCAGGTTGATTGGGATGGGTTTTGATACCGACGGGTTTGTTGACGATGATCAGATGCTGGTCTTCATAGCACACGTCGACTTGGTTGGGGTCACCTGGCAACACGGGCTGATAGCTATAATCACTGTCTTCGATCACGAGTGTGACTTTGTCGCCGGCTGTGACGATTTGATGGAACAGCGCCGGTTGATCATTGATCTGCACCTCTTTGCGGGTACGCAAGAAATGCCGGACTTTTCTAGGCACCAACCATTCATTTTCTAGTAATTCTCTTAGGGTCATTGCGGATTGATCTGCAGGCAGAATCATTGTGTATTCCATATGAAGGTGAACCTCATTTCTAATCGTTTGTTGTTATTATAGCATTTTAAGCTTTTCTTATGAAAAAATATAGAAAAAAAAGAGCTTTCAGTGCTACACTAGTAGAGGTTTCTTACACTAAATTTCCGACTGAAGCCGTATAACAAATCGGCATCTATATGCTACACTTTGATAAAAGGAGCGTGAAGCAATGGAGTGGAAGTCCATCCTTCAGAAAATGAAAACCAGCTGGCTGACCTTTTGGCGCTGGATCAAACCTTATCTTCAACAATTTCACCAATGGCGCAAGCGCATTTGGAAAAAATATCATGTCAACAAGATCTTTATTTTACTTAGTTTGGTTGCACTTTTAGTGATGAGTGGTTATTTATTTTATATTGCCAAAAACACCAAAGTCAGCGAATTGGAATCAGGCTTGAAAGAATCAACAGTCATTTATGATGCCAATGGGGATGAAGCAGGTCAATTGTATTCCCAAAAAGGGACTTACGTATCTTTAGACAGTATCTCGTCAGATGTGATCGATGCCTTGATTTCAACGGAAGACCGGAATTTTTACAGTCATCATGGCTTTGATATCAAAGGGATTGCCCGAGCTGCGGTGCGCGTGGTGATCAATCGCAGTACAGAAGGCGGCGGGGGAAGTACGATCACCCAGCAATTAGCGAAAAATGCGTATCTATCCCTCGACCAGACGTTTAGCCGGAAAGCCAAAGAGCTTTTCTTGGCAATCGAGATCGAAAAAAAATATTCTAAAGATGACATTTTAGAAATGTACCTCAATAGTTCCTATTTTGGGAATGGAGTATGGGGGATTCAAGATGCTGCGCTGAAATACTTTGGCGTCAATGCCTCTGAATTGTCGATAGGAGAGGCAGCTACTTTAGTAGGGATGCTGAAGGGGCCTTCGATCTATAATCCTATCGATCATCTAGAAAATGCCACCAATCGCCGCGATACGGTATTGGGTTTGATGGTAGACAATGGGGTATTGGATCAAAGTACGGCTGATCAGCAAGCACAAGTTGCTTTAGCAGATCTCCTTTATGATGGCTATGGAAATTCCGAGTCAGGTTACAAATATCCTTATTATTTTGACGCAGTCATCGATGAAGCAGAATCGTATGGTTTAGATGCGGATGATGTCATGAACCGAGGGTACAAAATTTACACAGCATTGGATCAAAATTATCAGGCGCAAATGGAAGCCACCTACAAAAATGATACATTGTTCCCTGAAAATGCTGCAGACGGCACCATGGTCCAATCTGGATCAGTTGCATTAGATCCGAATACTGGCGGCGTACAGGCCTTGGTGGGACGTCGGGGCGAACATGTCTTTCGCGGGTTCAATTTTGCGACGCAAATGAAACGCTCGCCCGGATCGACCATCAAGCCAATCAGTGTCTATGCACCGGCTTTAGAAGCAGGTTATGAACCGGACAGTATTCTGGAAGATCAACCATTAGATTTTTATGACGCGCAGAACTTTGATGGCACCTATTCTGGTGAAGTGGCGATGTATCAAGCTTTGGCGCAAAGTTTGAATTTACCTGCTGTCTGGTTGCTGCATGAGAT
>Ga0308161_1002686_pt1 | contig 18488 bp, 20 predicted proteins | sample PhyFR2_FD_201034 | JGI IMG/M metagenome (GOLD analysis project Ga0308161, IMG submission 201034) | Phyllosphere microbial communities from UC Gill Tract Community Farm, Albany, California, United States - DLSLF.R2 | ecosystem: Host-associated > Plants > Phyllosphere > Unclassified | place: USA...
GTGCAAAAGAGAACGGATAAGGATGGCAGAACCCTGTATAGAATCAGGTATGCTTTCTCGTCTAACCCTCACACGGACAGACTAGCTGAAACGCTCCTTCTTCGCATTTAGGCCTCTCTCCCATTCTTCTGCATCTCTCGATCGTTTCGCACAAACCTCTTCCAACCTATCCTCCTCGCCATCTTCCTCATTACAGTCTGACGGCCATCTACCTTTCGCTCGACCTTCGAATCAACCTCCTCCACCAGGAATGTCTCCAACTATCGCACTTCATCGTAGTTCTGCTCAAGTTCCGTCATCCCAACTTCGCTCAACTCGATCGATACCACTACTACAGTCCGAGAACACCACAAGTCTTCCCCCGAGCAAGCTCAACGGTGAAGGCTCAAGCGAGAAGTCAAACGCTGGCCTTTTGCATCCAGACTCGATATCAACTTCGCCAGATCGTCCCCTTCGAAGAGCCGGCTCGACTCCCCTCCTTACTAGCCCAACAAAGTCCTACTCGACCTTGAGATCAAGTCAATCTGCCAATCCTTCGTCAGTCTCGCTTTTCGATGCGACTATCCGCAAACCTCGACATCCGATGGAAGGTGATGTACTGGGACGAATCTTGGGCTGGAGAGCGGAAACAGTAAAGACAGAGACTGGTTCGGATGGCAATAAGTTACGGAAGATGGAGAGTACAGCGAGAATACCTCTATCGGAAGTATTTACGGTCGGAAGTGCTGCCAGTAGCACGGAGACGGTGGCCAATCAAGGTTCTGATACGAGTGATCTACCAGAAGACTGTACGTCCTGCTTTCCTCCATCGCCATCGAATCGTGATCTGAGGCGAACTGACCTTTCTAAAACAGTAGTCGAAGAACTCGCATCAAGCGTAACACAAGATGATGCAGCTGCAAGCTTCCTCACTCGTCCTTTTCTGAGTCGATCCGCAAGCTCAAGCTCTCCCTTTGGATCCGGAGTTCGACTGCCCCGAACAAACCCTTCGCTCACTCCCCAAACTTCGCTGCAAGTTCACTCTGCCCGACCTATCGCTACTCAGGAACGCACAATGCGAGAAGTGTCCTCGAATGATTCGATACGTACCGCTCGAGCGGACGACCTTCACCCTCAACCCATGACACCTCGAATGAATTTCTCTCTTCCCTCAAATCGTCCTCCTCGATTCGAAGATCCTCAAGTATTTGACGTCTTCCACGCTCAGCCCCCACCAAATTTCCCTCCTCTCCTCGCATCAGGTCCGCTTGGACAACATACCCGCTTTCCCTCGACCTCGTCACTCGCTTCGAGCGCGTCCGGCCATTCTCGAACAACAGCTCAACAGATCACGGTTCACTCGGCACCTGGTGATGATCCTCGTTTCGTCATTTGGGGCTTCAAGGAGTGTGCGGCGGTACCTGCAGCCGTTCCTCTCGCCAACATCAGCAACCGTCGACCATCTCTCGCTCAACCGATCTCTCCTCCCCTCGCAACGGACCCAAGAAGGATGAGCATCGCCGAACAAGATCATCACTCGAGTCCAGGATCGAGCGCAGCTGGAAGTCCCGCAACAACTAGTTCGCGACGATGGAGTTTCAGCGCGAGAGGAGGAGGAGGAAGAGACAGCGGATCAGGTTACGCTTCACCCGCAACTTCTGTTCGAGACTCTGTCGGATCGAACCCTTCGAACTCTTCGCAATCCCAACGTATCCTCATGGCAGCCACGGTCGAACGCCTCATCGCAGAACTGACCTCTCAGATATCAGTCGAACTCCTCTCCGATTTCTTCCTCACTTATCGACATTACCTTTCTCCCCTCGACCTACTCCATCTGTTACTCACACGGTTCGACTGGGCGATGTACCCTTCAAACACTTCTGAAGATGACGCTCTTCGACGAGTTGTTCGAGTTCGAACTTTCGTCGTTCTCCGATATTGGCTCCTCAACCATTTCATGGACGACTTTTACCCTTCGAAGGAGATGAGAGCGGGCTTGACTGAATGGCTGAACGCGAGCGCAAGGGATCCGAGGTTTAGAGAGAGTCAAAAGGATGCCAGGTTGATCAAGAATCTCAAGAAGACGGTGAGGAAATGTAAAGAAACTTTCGTCGTCGGTCGACCAGGAGGAACCTACGGAGGATCAACGATGTCGACCGAAACTCATGAGCGTCGCCCGAGTGAAGAAGACGTCGACCTCGAATTCGTCGATTCAGCACTCAGGACAACGAAATCTCCTCCTGCCACTTCGACATCTTTCAAATTCGGTACTTTCCGCTCTCGCAAGAACTCGGCTGCGACACCTCTCCCAACGTCCTCCTCAACTTCTTCCTCCGAACCTGCATTCCCTCTTCCCGGCACTTCTCAGAACCCCATCTCACGCTCTTTCTCCTCGGCTCTCGGCACTTTCGGAAGGTTCAAGCGCATGTTGGGACACAGGGCATCAAACGCTGGTGTCAACGAAGAAGGTGGAAACGATGTCGAGTTTGAGCAGAGTGAAAGCGGTGATTTGCTATGGGTCAAAGGAGGTCTCGAGAAGTACCTCGAGTACTGGGACATCAAGAGGGAGAGCGGAGAAGGACAGGTGGAAGGCAGCGTCGTTGCACAACCCCGACTATCCCTCAAGTCGATGGAAGCTCGACTGTAGAGCCGTCTCCTGTACCTTCAGAATCCTCGACAGACAAACTCGGACTCGGCATTGTCACTCCTCCTCCGTCTAGTTTATCGCAGCCCTCTCCACTATCCGTTCCCCCCTCCGCAGACTACAGCTTCCCATCGACGAAGAAGAAAGCTACCCCGCCTCCTCCACTACTACCAATCTTTGATCCGGAAACTTACTCGACCCCGAATTACTCGAGCTCATCCTCACCGTTCGGACGACCACTTTCCGCTCGAATCGAATTGGACGATCTCGACGATTCGGACGATGATGACGAAGATGTGGTCGAAGTCAAGCGAACTCTCAAGCGCCTACCGAATGCAAACAATCTGCGCCACGTCGCCGCGGGAGGTCCTCCGACTCCAGGGTCTTTCCGAAGCTCTCTGGACAGCGAAACTTCATACGGTTTTGGATCTGGTCCTCGCTTGTCCTACGGTGGTCAAGAACGCGAATCAGTACTCTTCGTCGACGATGAGGAAGGAGGAGAAGTCGGAGTCACAGTCATTCCGAACTTCATTCTCGAGGGTTTGCTCGACAGCGAAGACGAAGATGAACCTGGAGACGTCGAGGCTGCTTTGAGAAGATTGGAAGGATTGGTCGATAGTAGTAAGGAGCAGGAAAAGGCAAAGAAGGTGGAGAGACAGATGGAGCGAAGTGAGAAACTCGACCACGATCGCAAGAAGCAAGAAGCAGGTATCGAATCCTCCTCAGCTAGCATCACAAGCTCAAAACGTCTATCATTCGCCTCCCGGACCGAGGAGCAGGAGGAGGAATCGATCGGGAATGAAGCACCGAACGTCGTCGAAACGGAGGAAGCGAACGCCGATTCTCGAGAGGCGGCTGTCATTCCAACCGAGTCGACGGTTATCCTTCCACCGGAAGCCTCAAACACTATCGCTCCCTTCTCGAGTCAGACTTCCGAGCCGCTCAATAGCACTTCTTCTTCACCCGAACCTGTCCTCCTCAAATCCCCTCCGAGACCAGCTCGAGCTCCTTCACGACTGGGTGTACCTCCAGTCTACCCTACATCCGAAGGTCGCAAAGCAACTCTGAGTCGAATCTTCGGTACCAGCCCTTCGCAATCTCGTCCAGTTTCCTCAAAGCCAAATGCACTCGCTGCTTCGACTCCCTCTCCCCCTGTTCACCGCTCTTTCCTTCTCTTCTGTCGGACGGAGACTCTCGCACAACAGTTCACGTTGATTGAGCGGGACATGTTGCGAATGCTGAGTTATCAAGAGTTGGTAAGCGGGAGTTGGAGAACGAGAATGGGAGAGACGGATGTTCTCGATTGGGAGATCTACCTCAAAGATCGACGGAGGGAAGACCTCGCAGCAAAGGAGAAGGGAGAACAAGTGATGAGCGCGGTTCAAGACGTGATCACAAGGTTCAATCTGATGGCGAACTGGGTTTGCTCCGAAGTGAGTGTCTTCTTTCGAAGTATTTCTCTCATCGATCGAAAGACTCATGCAGATTTGCTTCGCACAGATCTTGCTCACCGCCAACATCGATGAACGAGCCATCTTGATTGGCAAATTCATTCGACTAGCTTTCGTAAGTTTCCCTATCATCCTCGAATTCGCTCGACCCGCAAGCTGATCGTCCAAACATCGCTCTGCAGAAATGCTATTGTCATTCCAATTTCCAAACTGTGATGCAAATCGTTCACGGTCTTCAGATTCCTCATATCGAGCGTTTGAGAAAGACTTGGGCTAAAGTTGCCTCTTGGGAGATTCGCAAACTCGAGGGAATGCAAAGGTTCATCTCGCACCTAAAGAACGTATGTCGTCTGTTCTCTCTCTTCAAGTTCAGGACGACTGTCACTGACATTGGGATTGAAACAGTTCACACATCTTCGAGATTTGATGAATCGTCTCGCCGCCGAGTATTCGCCCGCAGGAGAACGAAGTTCTCTCAGTGAGCCTATCGCCAGCCTAGCACTCAAAGGATGTATACCTTTCACGGGTGAGCTGCAGTCATAAATAGGCGATTCTGAATGGCCGCTGATTATCATCTCTCGACAGGTCTCTTCCTTCGCGATCTCGCTCTCAATGCAGGACTCCCAACTTTCCTTGATCCGACCTCGACGAACTCGCCAGCTTCCGTGGACGCATCAGGAGCTCTCACTTCAGTTGCCGACGCCGATGCTTTCGCTTCACTTACTCCTCTTCCCGAAGGTTTCGCACTTTGCCCCCTCGTCAATCTTCACAAATTCCGTCGACTAGCTACCATCGTACAACGAATTCGCACCTTTCAAGCTCTCTCTGAACGATACACCTTCGAACCTGTTCAGGGTGTCTACTTCAAATGCCTCAAGATTCGCTCTCTCGATCAAACAGTCATGGCTTCCCTTTCGTCTCGCATAGAACCCTAGACTCTCTCTAACAACATAGGCTCGATTCTTCTGTATACAATACCTCTCTGTTTAGTACCCTCGATAATTTCGTGTTTCTTGCATACCACAACCCAATGAGAACCCCTCGCATTCTGACTCTGTTCTCGATGAGTTACAAGCGAGCAAATGATTACAACGACATTACTAATGGATGAAACCACCTGAACTCTTGGAATTATAGATCTCTCTTCCCTCGCCAACAGGTTCCTTCACTTGCTGCTGTTCTACCACTGGCAGCTCCCTCAAGGGCCCTCCCCCCATGAGCTCAGCCAATGCCCTATCTCGCTCGAGCAACATAGCCTCCTCGTCTTCATCATCCTCTTCGAGGTTCTGCATTTGGAAAGGTGGTAAATCTGCTGGTCGTCCCATCGCACGTTCGTTTGCGGCTTTGATGAGATCAGGATGGACTCCAGCTGCAGCAAGATCGACGGTTCCTCCAGGAGTGACTCCCTTGGCAACGGCTTGAAGAGGAATTGAGTCGAGATCAATCGGTCGACCGAGAATAGATTCGAGAACGATGAGAGCGCCAACTGGATCCAAGCTAGTCGTGTCAGTTGTCATCTAATAGAATCAAGCCGAGGTGAAAGGTGACTCACGTTTGCTGACGATGGTATTCGCTCCGGAACAGAGAAGCGATGCGACACCTGAAAAGCCGAATCACAATCAGTACAGCGCTCAGAGGGGACCAGGAAGCTGAGAGAGTGGGGCTTACAAGAAGGACATCCCTCCGAGCACTTGCAGTTCTTGATCGTATCTGCTGCCTGAGTTACGAGGAGCGAGATGTGATCGAAAGCTTTCGCACAGATCCCGCCTGACTTTCCCGCCGAGTCGTACAAGATAAGTCTGGAATTATCCGGAAGGTGTGAGATACAGGGCTTCGTTGAACGAGGAAGCGCAAGCTCACCTTGCTGGTCGTTTCCTCGAACTCGCTACATTCGCCAACTCCTTCTCCGGCATCTTGCACTCAGTCCGCACATCGCCTTCTGCACACATAGCGACGATCGGTGTCAAGCTCATGAGAGCGTGTTCAGCGGCGTGGATACTGCCGGCAGGGTGAAAGTTCTTGAGTAGCAAGATTTCGAGCGCTGATTTCGGGATGTCGATCCAGAAGCCGTGTGACGTGCGAATGAAAGGAGGAGAGGAGATATCGACGGTGTCGAGAATGTTGTTCTTCACGAGTGAGTCAAGTTTTGTCAAGTTTTAGCAAGGATCAGAAAGCAAAGTCAACGAACGAGAAGCGGAACTTACTCTTTTGTCGACCTTGAAATATCCAAAGACAATCGAAGTGACTGCATTCACACAGCGTCGTCAGCTACAGCTCAAAACAAGCAAGACGAGCATACTCACGCTGCACGATCCCATATGAAGCAGTCGCAGCTTCTCCCTTGACAGTTCGAATCGAGAGCGCTTCGATAGGGTCGATGTTGCTGTCAGATAAGCACAAGTCAGCATCACTCTTATTGACAGCCGAAACGGAAGCAAGCTCACGTGAAGTCTCGCTGTCTCGTTCTCCATTCGATCGTCGCTTCTTGGATCTTTGCCAATTTGCGATCGTGATTGACCTCTTTGACGAGGAACGTCCGGCCCATATGCATATAGACTGCTCCTTCGTACGTAGTGAAGATAGCTCGAGACATTTCGACCTCTTCGATGACTTGATTCCTTCCTCCCGTGATGTCGACAACCGAGTAGCTCTCGTCTTCGGTGTTTCGGATCGGAACCGTCTTCGCTGGGTAAGGCTTGTAGCGTGGATGACAGTGATAGAATCCTCCATCATCTGCGATGAGACGATCGCGGCAGATCGTTGCGAGCTTGTCTCCGAAGTACAGTTGGTCGTCATCGGGGTGAACTGGCATTTCGTCTGCCGCACATTGGATGTGAGCTTCGAGGACGATAGGGTTCTCGAGATCGAGTTGAAGCTCTTGAAAGGGTGAGGTGAAGATAAGGTCGGGATTGCGAGCGTAGTGTTGATCGAGAGGGAAAGGGTCGCAAATGAGCATAGCGAGAGAATCTTTGTTTCGTCGACCTGCTCGTCCTGCTTGTTGACGAAGACCGGGGAGAGTGTAAGGGAAGCCGACGGATAGTACGGCGTCGAGACTGCCGATGTCGATACCGAGTTCGAGAGCTGTCGTAGCGATCACGCCCAAAAGTTGACCACTGAACATTTCTTGTTCAATCTTGCGACGATCCTGCGCGTTCACAACACTTCGCTCAGCGTCGTCTAGGCGCTCACGATCGAATGTGGAACGAACCTGAGCACTGTAACCAGAACGATATGACATGACTCTCGAAGCCATGTCGCTTCTTCCCTCGAGCATCAAATCTTGCTTGACTTGTCGAATCATAATCTCGCATTGAGCTCGAACCTGTGAGATCGCCGAGTCAATACGAGCTCCCTCTCATAGTGAACATTGACTCACCCTGCAGAATACGATCACTCGAATGCCTCTCTGCATCAAGAATCGGAAGATACGACTCGTTTCCTGAATCGTACTGATCCTGCCTTGCTTGAGATCGTTTTCATCGATGTAAGGAGGGTTCCAGACGAGATACTCCTGTGGAAGAGGAGAGGATCAGCGTGGATTGAGACGAGAGAATGGAAAAGAAGATCTACCTTTTGACCGCATGGTGAACCATCCTCATCAATGAGAACGATGTCTTCGACGCCGAAGATCGTTCTCATGTGCTACACACGACGAGATGGAATGAGTCTCAATCTCGCTCGGGAGAAGGAGAAGAACGCGAACTTACCTCGGCGGGATTCGAGATCGTAGCTGAACACGAAACGAATTGAACATGTTGATTTCCGAGGGCTTGACAGATACGACGTAACCTGGAGTGAGGGCGCAGTTCAGATGAGTATGGGAAAGGAGACATGAGCGGAGGGAAAGCAACTTGCCTTCGCATGACAAAAGCAACGTGACATCCAAAGAGACCCGAGTAGATGTGAAGCTCGTCAACAACGACGAAGCGCAAGTTCCTGAAGAACCGTCTCCAGCGTTCCTCTTGCGGCAGAACAGTGAGATGAAGCATATCGGGATTCGTGAAGATCTGTTTCGAAAGCGAGAGTAGTCAGGTTAGCTTTTGCCAGTACAAGATATTGCGATTGACTCACGACGTTAGCATACTCCCGAATAAAGTCCCTATCGTCTCTCGGCGTATCTCCATCGAAAGTAGCTACTTTGACATCCTCAAGTCCCTCCACTCCAGCTACCAGTTCACCCAAAGCCCTCTTCTGATCCTGCGCCAACGCTTTCGTCGGAAACACATATAACGCTGTCGACTCCGTATCTTCCTCGAGAGCTTGCACGACTGGTAATTGGTAGACGAGTGATTTTCCGGACGAGGTCGAGGTACTGATGATTACGTTCTTTCCAGCGTGAAGAGCGTTGATTGCGGCAGCTTGGTGAGAGTATAGGCGTGAAGCATCGATATTCTTTGCCTCGTAAAGAGCGGAAGCGAGTGCGTCGGAAATTGGATGATCGAGACCACCTGGAGAAGGAGGCAAGATGAGTACAGCTGAGTCGATGATGAGAGAGGAGGAATCAAAGACTTACCATAGATCGCTTCTCTCGCTTCAAACGTTCTGTGTCCGTCTTCAACGATCTGTCCTTCGTACCAATCGTTCTCTTCCGAAGTAATCTCCTCAATGATCGTAGCGATACTTTTACGATGATCTGGATTCCTCTCGTAGAATCCCAACTCCTCTTGTTTTTCTCTTACTCCTTTCTCTCTGATATCATCATCATTGACCAATTCGTCAGGGTGAACTGGAAGGTGTTCGGCGGTAGCTTCGAGGAGGAGTTCGACGGGATCGAGAGGAGGATTGTGAGATGAGCAGGCGACGATGAGGTCTGAAACGGCAGAGTGAAACTTGTTGTTTCGTTTTGCGATGAGAGCGGTCATCGCAGCGGTCGAGAATTTGGGAGTGTCGGTTTGAACGGGTGCAGGAGGGGGAGTAGCAGTTCCTCCGTTCTCGTCTTTCTCGACGTCAGGTTTCTTCTTCGCACGACGTCTATAAACAAGCGGGATCAGCTCTTATCATACCGAAGCGAAAACCAGATGAGCGTGAACGCACTGGAACCTCCTCGTTATAACTTTTCCGACTCCATTTTCACTTTTCAGTTCTCCGTCATTGAATCCGAATAACAGCACTGTCGCTCCCCTCTTCTTCCTTCCTAATTCATCAAGCTCGTCTCTCGCCTCTTCTCCTTGTCCACCAGCCCGAAAAGCTTCATCCAGTTCCCGCTGTCGTTTCTCTCGCTTTGCAGCTTTCCGTTCCGCCTCAGTTTCGACTCCATCAGGCGCTGAAGAAGTGTGCACACGTAGGTGCTCCGAGTCGATGTAGGCGAACGAGATTAGGGTAGGAAGGAGAGATTTGATTTGTGCTATGTCGTGCATCTCGAGAGGCCTGCGAGAAAACGTGTGGGTCAGTTCGAAGCTCGTTCTGATGTAGTCGCTCGTTCGTACCTTTTCAGTAAGTTCTCCACACTCCCTTTGAGCACTTCAAACGTCGTTGCCATACTTTTCCTGGTCGAACAGAAGGTGTAAACGGTATTGAGCGCCTGCGAATGAAACGGATCAGAACAGAAATCAACAATTTCGCAGTCTCGGTAACTCACCTTGAAAGTCTTTTCGAGCTTGAGGAAGTGAGGAGGGAACTCTACATTCGCACTCAATAGCTTCTCCATATTCTCTTTACCCTTCTTCCCCTTTGCTCCTCCAGCTTTCCCTTTTCCCTTTCCTTTCGGATCGCCAATCTCCTTCTCTCCTTCAACGTACTCTCGTTTCCCTGATGCAGCAACCTTTGCTTTCTTCTTCGGAGGTGGTGGTAAGTCGCTCAGCTTGGTAGATCGTTGACCGTTGAACATGACGAAAGGAGAACAAGAAACTCGTTGTACCGGTTTATTCGTTGCTGCTGAGGTTGATGCGACTGGTTCGAAGTCATCTTCATCATTGTCCTCGTCTGCCGAGTCTGTTGCAGATCGAAAAAGAGGAGTTACTGAGGAAGGTGGGGAGGATTCAATAGATTGAGGCTGAGGTTGAGGCTGAGGCTGAGAGGGTTGAGAACCTAGGAGGCCTCCACCGCTGATTCGAGTAGTCCGATCTGATTTGCCACTGATATGCTGAGAGCGTTTGCTCATTGCGAGCTATGAGTCAGTGGGAAAAAGGGAGAATGATTTCATCGCAACTTCGAATTTCGAAAATCGAGACTTCAGATTGCAGCCATGTCCGTCTCTTTGATTACTGTATACAGTAACTTGCAGTCTCGAAGAGCAAGGTGAGTATAATGGGACTGGCGAATGAGGGAGGTGAGATCGTCGATTAACGGATAAAGATCGCTATGCTTCGCCAAATTCCTGCTTCTGCTTTGATCAGACGATCTCCGATGGAAGATCCTGCAAAAGTTGGAGGGGAGGAGAGGAGGGAAGAAGGAATAAATTTACGCGTCGTCGGCGCGACTCGAATTTCACTGTTTTTCAAAAGGGTTCCTCTCTTCCCTCTCGCCCTACTTCAGCAATCAGCATCCCTGGTGGATAGCAACAAGAGATAGCTTAACCCCGTCACGACAGGATCGCCCTTCAGTCTTTCCACTCCGCCTAGTGCGCCGATTCGTCTCACAAGCATTCCCGACTCACATCTCCTCTTCTCGGCATCATATCGACTCGTTCACGACTTGCATTCCCTCTTACGACCATATCTTATCCATTGAACGAATAAGCAACGCGTTGCGACCCTTTCTCGTCAAGTATCAATTCTTCAAACTTCACTTTTTCGCGTTCGACCGTTACACTTCTGTCAAAAGGAAGACAGAAATCACTGAGAATAGGCGGAATACCAGAGGTACGTGTACACTGTGCATCAGAAAGCTCCCTTGGGAACAAAGGCAGTCAACTTGAAAGGTTAGAGAGGAGTGTGCTGAGAGGAGTTGAATGAAGAGAAAGGGAGGAAGATTCGCTCTTTCAGGTCTCAGAAGGTGAATGGAAGCTCAGCAGGAAGTCATAAAATCGGGATGGACTAGTTTCGATGGATTGCGGCGTGTATCTATCGAAGAAACGCGAAGAGAAAAGAGTTCGCAGCTCATCGTGATATAAGCGAAAGAGTCGTAGGCTGACCTCCTTGCTCCTTTCTGACGATTACAGTACCATCAATATGTCACAACCTTACCGATTCCCAAGATCCCAAGGCTCAATAGACCTGACAGACCCGAATCTTCCTCCTCCAACTTCCCTTTCCGCCCCTCAATTGTACCAACCTATGCCTCGACCTTCTTTCGTCATCACGAATGCGACACCGCAAGACGGTATCCCTCGTAGCGTGACGGAGCAACAACATCTCGCTCGAATGACTTCTGCCACTCAAACTCTTCTCTCCCATCCCAACTCTTCTTCACAACATCTCTCGATTACCGGTGGCCCTCAGAATGGAGGAGGAAAGACACTTTCTCGCATCTCGGAGTACTCAGAGTCGGCTTACTCGGGAGAAGGATCTTCTCGACCAAATTCTCACGAACCTGAAGTTCGATCGCAACCAGGAGGTTTAACGCCTTCAGCTTCCGCTTCAACGAGCGATTCTGCTCATGGTACAACACCGACAACTATGTCCTTCTCCTTCCCTGCTCCTCCTGCTCACAGCTCACCTCCCGCACCAACGATTCCTCTGCCTGATCCTCCTCATTCTCATCCTCGTTCGACGCTCGTCAATCATTCTCCTTTCGCTTACCCTGCCCTTCCCGGATCTCCATCTCGCTCACACCTTCCCTCTCGACCTATCACTGCTCTCACAACTCCACTCCCTTCGTCGAATCCTCATCCCGTCCCAGTTCCAATCAGTAATTTCGCGAACCCAAATACCTTTGATCGGAGCACATCTCCTCAATACACTCGAAGCGGATCGCAAGACTCTCCTCGAATGGGTGACGAGCGAGAAGTCATGGTACAACTTCCTGGAAGAGCCATCACGAATCCTCGAGCGTCTTACCATCATTCACAACCTTCGGATTCGACTGCCTGGACAATGGAGGGCAAGTACTCGACCGACAAAGACCCCTTCGCTGCTTACGACGCGGTATCGATCGCACCCTCTGGAGACGAATCAAATCATCGCTTCACTCTCGACAACAACGAGAAAAGTCCTTCGAGATTGGGTTCGATCGTACCGGTCAAGAAAGGAGCGAATAGGAAGTTGTTGTGGTTCTTGGCAGTGTTGGCGGTGATAGGAATCGCACTCGGAGCGGGATTGGGAGTTGGACTGAAAAACCTAAAACCTCAGAGCGATTCTTCGGATGGAGTCGTCGGAGTATCGGATTCGGATCCACCTTCCAAATCGGTGCTTCTCCCTGGCTCCGCCTCATCGTCGTCACCCTCCTTCGTTTCCCCCTCGAGATCCGCCGAATCCCCTTCGCAGACCGTCAACGGTGAAGAAGCTTTCTCGACGACGTTCGGATACAGGATCGGATCCGAAACTACCGTCGTCCCTCTCTCGTACACCATACCTACTTCGTACTTCACTCGCGAGGACGGGAGGATTCAGTTCACACAACAAGTCGTTCTCCCTTCGCTGAGCGGAGAGGGATCGTTCACTTCCGATCTGAGGTTCAGGGTACCTCCGACCGATTCAGCGGCAAGCTCAGCTCCCACAAGTACGGCTGCAACCAGGAAGAAGAGGGACATGCCGGTCGAGCGACAAGGAGAGAAGAAAGCGGCCTTGGATAGGCATCAAGAAAGACGCTCTCGAAGTCGAGACATTCGTTGAGCTTCTCGACTCCTGATTGTGAGCATCCTCCAGCTCTCTCCTCGCTCAGACACAGCTGATCTTGACTGCCTTCACAGATTCCCCAACATCCTTTCTATTTCGCCCTGTCAATATCTTTTCCTCCCCCTCCTTGCATCGACACACTCCGCAGACACTCTCTCCGCAGACACTTACTCGTCTCCTCACTTTCTCCCTTTCTCACCTTACCTGACCTCGCCTTATTTCCCTCACCTTATCCCTCTTTTCTCACTCGTATGCCGTTCTTCTCTCTCCTAGGGCTTTCTTTTGAGCATCTGCCATTCGTCCCCATCATTTCACTAGACATACTCATCGGTTACATAGCAATTCGTACTTTTTTCGGAATAGCATTTTTCAAGTTTTTTCACTTTCCCGACGGAGAATCGTCTCTCGGAAGATCGGCTTGTGCTCTTCATCGAGATCCGACAATGCGAGAACGGGAGAAGACGATCAGGAAAGAAGCGGATTGCACGATGAACGAAAATGCAAAGAACACGATGCAAAGTAATGGTAAAACGACAATGTAGGAATGCTGAGACAAGACAATGGGAGAGAACGCTGAACAGGAGACCAGGATGAAGACGGGCAGTTGCGAATGAGCTGTCGTTGAGAGACAGATTAGCTTCGAGTTTCGAGATTCCCTGAAAGCGCAAAGCACTCACGTGCAGAGACAGATCCTAGGTAGACATCTCGAAGTCGTGAGCAGATTGAGTCAGTCTAGTCGACGGCACGGGTCGCGGAGAGTCCCGAACTGAGCTGGTCGGTCGTTGAGTTGTGCGTAAAATCGGATTCGTCAAGTAATGATCTCCGAGACTCCAGTACGAAGCGCGAGAATCGGCAATTGGCAAGCTCAAATTCGTGGAGAAGGAGGATGCGGGACCGACGAGACCTCGTATAGAGGGTAGAGCGAGGGATCTGCCGTGACGAGGTGTGGATCCAACCGACTTCGAGCGCACGAGATCTGCTGAGGCTGATCGAGGGACAGAGAGGTGTTGAACGGAGTTCGAGTCCTCGGTCAACTTGTTCGCCTCAGATTGAACTCGGTAAGGGTTGTAGGCGTTGGGCGAGCGGGAAGGTTTCCCTCGATTTCTACCTCTTGCGTTGAATGCCGAGGAAGTCGAGCGCGAAAGAAGGGGAGCCTGTTGTGCGGCGGAAGCGAGGAGAGCGAGAGAGGAGGTGGTAGAGCGAGATTGGGAGGTATTGTGACCGAGCTGGGACGAAAGAGTCGATGAAGCAATTTGAGGACGGTTGGTGGTGGAGCGTTTCTCCTTGCGCTGAACGACTGGAGTATCAAAAGGTGTTGCTGAGGTTGGAGTTACTGAGGTCGCAAAGACTGAGATCGTCGGAGGTTGGAGAACCGAAGGATAATAGAGAGGAGGGGGAGGAGGTTGTTGTAGGACGAAAGGACGTGAAGGGAGGGGATAAGGAGGAGCGAAAGAGTGTGAAGCTGGTGCTTGAGGTGCGTGAGGATGCTCAGGTGTACTGGTCGAATGTTGACAATGCGAAGGAAGGACGAAGAGGGGAGTCCGAGTCGGTGGTTGCATCTGCAGTCCAGAAAGCGAAGGTTGATATTCATCGAACGAGAGTCCCGCAAGACCTCCGATAGCACTCGTATGCGACCCTGAAGGATCGAGTGAAGAGTCGAGAACGGGTGCCTCGGTTTGATCTCGATTGTCGCGAAGCCAAGTTGCGAAACAAGGTTCTTCGGTATAGTTAAGGGGAACAGTGTCGACGGTAGGGAAGGTGGGAGAGAATTGAAAATAGCCATCGATCGTTGGCGAAGGGAATTGAGTCGTAGGGGTGATAGGAGACCAGCTGCGAGAAGAACTCGAAAAAGTCGAGCTACCGACTGATCTGATCATGGGTGAACTGACGGCTCCGTATGGCGGATCTCCCCTAGTGTCTCGGTAGGGCTCCGATGTACTGTAGACTCGTCTTGGCTGCTGTGATTGAGAGGAAACGGATGCTCGAGGTGATAAAGGTGGAAGACGAGAAGGAGCGATCGCGATTGGTCGAAGCGGCTGAGATGAAGTACTTTGAGAGGGTAGGCTTGAAGAGCGTGAAGTTGAAGATCTCGAATGAGGGCGAATGAACTGAAGTCGACTCGAATCGCCGCGAACGAAGTCTCCACTAGGATGCCTGCGAAGCATTCTCAAGTCAGCTTCTTCCGAAGACAGACCAGTAGTGTAGAGGGACTCACCTGAAGATAGGTTCGTCTTGACCTCGAGTCACACCGACTACCTGGATCGTAAGCTGTTCGAATCCCCAAAAGTGAAGTTTGTTCTGGAATTCGACGAGATGTTTCGATGTCAGCACTCTGCATCGACCAACGTCAGACGACTCCGGAAGGGATCAGAACATACGAAGAAGGTCAGACGATCTGCGAAACCTAGCTGCTCGAGCGCCATCGATTCGAGCGCAGATTGACTTTGGAAGATGAATGAACCGTCTGCTCTCCATCGAAGTGCGAAAGGGTATTGAGGGTTCTCGAGTTGGCTACGGTAAACCAATATCATCAGGAGCCAGCCCTAATCACCTCGTTCAGATCGATGACAGTGAGAGATGGACTAACTTGTGTAAAAGACGAATGAAATCCGAACTTCCAGACGGAAGACCATTATCACCCATTTGTATTCGGCTTGTAGGATCCTCAAGTAACTAGCTGCAGGTGACGTCAATGCTGAAGCGCTGTTGGAGATGGGAGAAGACGGTGAGATCAATTGGTTCGTTAGTGTTGGATTGTGCTTGTTGAGTGTCGTTGCTCGAGGTCGTTAGTCGTTAGTCGTTAGTGGTCAATTGCGTTGTCGTTAAGAGAATCGAGGAGAAGCGGAGAGGAGAGAGTGTGGAAGGAGAGGGAGGGGAAATGTCAAGAAATAATCAGAATGTTGAAAGAACGAGAATCTGGAATGGTTCGTCACCGAGACGAGAGAAGAATACATTGAGTGTAAGAGATGCCGAGCAGGTTCCGGGAGAATAAGAGTATTGGCTCTAACCACAGTAGGAGCCCATTCTGGACCTTCTTCTCGCTCATTCTTTGACAAAAAGCAGCTCGAGGAGAGTCCGCAGTCTTCTTCGCAAAGTTTGAGCTCAACCACGATGGCTAGCGATACAACACATCGTAGTGACCTGGTCGATACAGGAGAGCTCCCTCTACTGAGACGATTCCATCCTCCTTCGCTCGGTCTTCTTCAAATTCGAGAAAGTTGACTTCTCCTCCTCCTCCGTTTTCGCTTCCTCCTACACCAGCTAATCCACTTTGATCGAGGTAAGCGATCCTCAAAGGAGTTCCGAGTGCTCGAGTGAGAGCGACGATTTGAAGGTGATCTGCTTCTCGAGAGACAGGTTCGACGTGGTATTGACAGAAGTTCTCCATCGTTCGTGAGCCACCTTCTTGTAAGAATCGAGGATCGTCTTCGAGTGCGAAGAGGAAGGGAGTGAAGTCATCGGAATGAGTTCGAAGGTAGGCGGAAGTCAAGAGTCGGAGGTGAACGATGATGCAGCTGTGTGGAGGAGGGGAGTGCAGTGAGTCGACAGCGATAAGTGACTGAGAATCGTTCTCTACCGCACCTGTTGGTTTCCATATCGTTGAACAATTCAAACAGTTCTCCTCGTTCCAACCTCTTCTCTCCGACTTTTCTCGCTCCTCCATCTTTCTCTTCAGGTCCGATTCGTCTCATGATATCCCTCAATGGTTCCCAGAAGTCTGACCAAACCATCTCTTCGAATCCACAAGCTGAGAGGAGCGGCAAGAGGGATTCGAAAGTCGAGAGCAGTTGAGCAGATGAAGCGGCGGGACGAGCGAGATAGGTCGACAAGAGTGAGAAGATGAAAGCTGAATAATGGGAATGTAGAATGAGGTCAGCTCAATTCGACGGAAGCAGCTTTGCGAAGAGAGAGGGGAGGAGCTAACCTCGATAAAAACAATCTCCATCACCTCTCGATCTCCTAATCCCACTCCAACCATCGTCTATCAATTTCTTCACTTTCATCCTATACCCTGTTCCATCCTGATACTCTTCCAACAACCTTTCGAGGGGTTCGATTTCTCCAAGTAAAGGCCTCTCTTTCGCTTGTTCTTCTTTGAGGTTTGCAGTGAGTTGAGCTATTTCTTCATCTGTGAGATCTCTTAATGGTCGTTGAGATAGATCGGCAGAGACGGAAGAGGGATCAGACATCTGCAAATGAGATGAAGAATTGGGAGGTGAGAGGGAAGAGCGAGGAGAGTTGCAAGCGACTTTTTGGATGCGTCTAGAGTCTTCTTATAGTGTTCTGAAGTGGTTCGAGGGCTCTCGTTCGAGTCTGAGAGTGATGAGGGAGAGGTTCAAGGGAGAGTTTGATATGACACTTCTTTCTCTCTTTCACTTCTCACTTGATCTAGTCGCTCAGCTTCATGTACAATAGGAAAGATGTCCAACAATGCCCTGCTATCGACTACGCTATCCCTCGTAGCACTCCAACTCGGTTCACGACTCTTCTCTTTCGGACTCAATCAACTTCTCCTCCGCTCGACGACACCACTCGCGTTTGGAGTAGCTACTATTCAATTCGATACCTTGAGGGATACAGTACTGTTCTTGTTGCGGGAAGGGATAAGAGGGGCTGTCGTCGTGAGTTCACTCTTATTTTGACTGGACCTCCAAAATTCGCTAACCTGAATGTTTATCGCAGCGTACTCGATCTAAATCGACCTCTTCAATCCTCCAACGACAATCACGACTTGTTCCCGTCCTCCTCGCTCCCCTAATCCTCCCGATCTTTTACTCATTCTCCCTCTACACCTGTCCTAAACCCTCTGATTCTTCTTACTCCCTCACTTTGGCCCTCTATGCCCTTTCAACAATCCTCGAACTCTTCTCCGAACCATCCTATCTCCTGACGCTGCAATCTTGGGAAACTCTCACCTCATCCCGAGTGAGAATCGAAGGATTAGCGGTAGTCTCGAAAGCACTCGGAACTTTATTCGCTCTCCGTTCTCTCGACCCCTCGAAAGCACTCGAAGCTTACGGATGGGGACAACTCGCCTACTCTTTGACCTTGCTCGTCGGCCTCAATTATTCAATCAGGAGGAAAGCGAACGAGGAGGAAACGAGTTGGAGCCTGGTCAAGAAAGATGGAGCTTACTTTGATCAGGAAATGAAGGAGGTTGGATGGGCTTTAACTAAACAGAGTGTAGTGAAACAAGTGCTGACGGAGGGGGATAAATTGGCGGTAAGTAAATTTGGGAGAGCAGAGGATTTGGGTGGATACGCTGTCGCGCTCAACTACGGTACGCCCACGTCTTGACTCCCTCATCAGTTCGATTGAATAACAGCTAACGATCAGAGGACCTCGTGAACAGGTTCATTAGTCGCTCGAATCCTATTTCAACCGCTCGAAGAATCGTCTCGACTCTATTTCTCCTCCCTCTCCTCTTCCCCCTCCCTCCTCTCCCTCCTCTCGATCTCTTCCCACCTCTCTCTAATCCTCACATTCTACACTCACCTCTCCCTAATCCTCATCCTCCTTTGTCCACCCTACATCACTCCCCTCCTCTCACTCCTCCTCGGTCCTTCATGGTCCACGACCGCTTCTCCAACCCTCAAAGCCTACCTATATTCCTTACCATTCTTGGCATTCAATGGTTTACTAGAAGCAGCGTTTCAAAGTTTGGCCGGGAGGAAATGGTTGAAATGGGGTAGTTGGTGG
>Ga0308161_1002687_pt1 | contig 18471 bp, 16 predicted proteins | sample PhyFR2_FD_201034 | JGI IMG/M metagenome (GOLD analysis project Ga0308161, IMG submission 201034) | Phyllosphere microbial communities from UC Gill Tract Community Farm, Albany, California, United States - DLSLF.R2 | ecosystem: Host-associated > Plants > Phyllosphere > Unclassified | place: USA...
CACTGCCTGCCACCAGAAGTGTCGCCACGCCCAAAACCCATGCACTGCGTTGTGCCTGCTTCATCTTAACCTCAGTATCTTCTTATTCAGTTTTGCTAAGAGAGGCTGACGAGCAGAAAGTTCCTGAAATTCTGGTTTAAATAGCGCTTTGAGAATGTTCTGTAAATGAGCGGGAGGCATTTGGATGAGTGAGGATAATATTGTTTCGTGATGATTTTTTATTGTTGGGTAATAATCTCGGTTCTGCTGAGAAATTAATTGATATTCTTTTGGAGTTTTTCAGGAGTCGTGTTGGTTGAATGAATTTATCATATCTCTTATTTGAGAGTTCCAATAGTCGATGCTTAAAGTTTGTTAGTGTTTACATGTGAAATTATTTTTTTATACCGGGTTTTATTGTGTTTTATTATCACGGTGTAAATAACAGGCGCATGAGTGAAATTTAATTCAGAGAGTAAAATTCGGCTAAAAATTTCTTTATCCTGTCTGGCGAACATTACCCTATTCACGTTTTATCGACCCTGTTCCGCAAGAGGCAGGCAGGGGGTCGTAAAATATCTGGCCTGAATTCACGACGACTTAAGCTGGTTTTCCGGGCTTAAGTCAGTGCAGGTTAACGGCGGTCTGGCTTTTCAGCAATCAGATGAGTCAGGCCGTAAACAACCAGCCCTGCTACAAGAACCAGCAGCGGAGCAATGATGCGCATGGCACCTTCATTCAGCGTGGCAGCCAAAAATATGCCCACGACCATAGCCATTAATACCAGGCCGCCGGACAATTCGGCGATGAGCTTACGAAGAAGTCTAATAATTTTCGATAGCATTAATAAATTCTCTGGAGGCCGAGGGGTTTTTACGTAGCATTTCCCCCATTCTGATGAAGTTCTGCAGGGGTTCTTCAAACAAGAAATAGAGCATGTCGTAGTCGTTGACCCGCAGTTTCCGCCACAGTTCAGGGTTTTGCATTTGAAGTCGCCTGGAGGCTTCACAGGCGCGGGAAATGACGCCCTGAGCGATAACGCCACCAGTCAGGCCACCGGTCAGGCCCCGGAGTGCCACGCGGGAAATGAATGACAGCATAACGCCACTGATGACCTTTGATCCCAGGTAAGAAGACAATGTTAGTTGCGTAGCCGTCCGGCTGGTCATTGACGTTGCATTGCCTATAAGCTTGTCATAAACCTTACGCAGTGCGGGTTCGGGAAGGTACTGCAGCGAATCATCAATGATGATATTAACGATTTTCGCTATCTTATTTCTGTCCCTGAAAGTCTGGTAGACAGCCCGGCCAACGCGGACGTCGTCATGCATATTGCGTGACTGAATGCGTCTGCCACCATCAGAAAGGTTTAAATCCTGAAAGGTTCGCTCCAGTCCCAGATAAAAATCCATTGGTACTGAAACCACGCCCGATAAGACTGAACTGGCGAGCATTTTTGCGTCCATTGCTTTTCCCCGGAAGCCGTGTCCTCTGATACGTAAACATTAAAATATTGTAACTATCATGGCAATCTTTTGACGGTCAGGGCCGCGCCAAAATGACAATTATTAAAGATTTTATGTAAAAAATTTCTGTAAAGTTTCTACGGATAACCGGCGTGCAAAACCGTGACCACAAAGAGAGCCTGACTGAGAAGGTGAAGGATAAAGCCAGCGAAGTGAAGGATAAGGTCGAAAATAAACTGCATCATGACCATACGCATTGAGGCGACGGACCTGACAACAGGCGATGATGGGCAGATTTGATGCTCGATGCTGATCATGCAAGATGCAAGAAGGAGCCAACCGACAGGTTGAATCTTTGCGTTGGTGGGCGGTAAAAACTGATAACGGCATCATATCTTCTTCGATATAATCAGGAGCTATCCGAACAGGTCGGGTCATTTAAATGCATCAATTTCTTTATTTTATTTTCTCACTTCTGTCATTAGCTTTCTTCATTTTGCTCATCTGGTATTGCTTCAAGCCTTTGCCACTTAAAAAAGGGCTCCCTCCTTCTCCAGGAATGATGAAAAAGATATCGGCTAACACCCCGATATTGAAAAAGTTGGGCATGAACACGGAAGATTATTACTATGACTGCGACTTCCTGTATCAGCAGCGCGAAGGCGAAACGCTTTGCAAAGTTCCGCTTAAGAATATTATCAGGATAAAAGTCAGCGGAACTGAAGTCAGTAATCGCCGGGTATGGCTTGTTCGTTACGTCACCGGGTCTTATAGCACCGAAAGGGAGTTCAGAGTCCTGAACAACTACACCCTTTTTAATCGGGAGTTTGTTGGTTTTCTTGCCGCCGTGAAAGAGGCCAATCCAGCGGCTGAGGTGCAGGAAATGACCCTGGCGCGACTGTAAAACGGCAGGGAGGTGTGGCACTTCTGCGCCTGTTTTGACCCGTGGTGAGAGCGATATCAGCACTGATATCAGAAATAAAACATAAGGGAATAAAGTGAACTGTAAACCGATGCTTTTCATGCTGGCGATGCTCTCCCTGTCTGCTCAGGCCGCGCAGAGCGCAAGAACGCTTGAGCACAAAGACTGGGAAGTTGCCTGTGATAACACGCTGACCTGCCGCATTGCCGGTTATGGCAAAGAAGAGGATCCCTCCGGCTCCATCCTGCTCACCCGTGATGCGGGTCCTGGAATCGAGCCAACAGGAGAAGTGACGCTGGGCGACACCGAAGATGACAGCGAACCGGCGGAAAAGCTGACGCTCTGGATCGACGGTAAACCAGCGGGCGATCTTCTGGCTGCTGATGACAACTGGCAAATGTCGGCCAGCCAGACCTCTGCGGTAATTAAGGCAGTGAAAGGCAGCGGTAAAGTGGAATTTAAAGGCGGTTCCAAACCTTTCATGCTTTCCAATGAAGGCGCTTATGCCGTGCTGCTAAAAGCGGACGACGTGCAGGGCCGTATCGGCACGCCAGGCGCGCTCACCAAAAAGGGCAATAAACCGGAAAGCAGCGTGGCTAAGGCTGTGCCCGCACCCGTAATACAGGCGGCAAAAACCCTCAGCGGTGAACCCCGTTTGCTTACCGATCCAGAAATCGCGGCGCTGAAAACCCGACTCCTTTCGACGGTTAATCGTAATGACGATGACACATGCGATAGCCTGTTTACATCGGCAGAGAACATCGACCCGGAAACAGACGGACCCACGCTTACGCCACTGGATGACAGCCACGCGTTACTTTCGGCACTCTGCTGGCGAGCTGCGTATAACGAAGGCTATGGCTACTGGGTCATTGATAACCAACTTAAAGGTCAGCCGGTGCTGGTGACCGTTTCCGGGTCCGATTACGACAAGGGCGAGATCACCAGTGTGCAGAAAGGCCGGGGCATCGGGGACTGCATGAGTCAGGAAAGCTGGGTCTGGGACGGCCAGGCATTCCGCAAAAGCTATGACGGCGGGACCGGCATGTGCCGTTATATCCACGCGGGCGGCACCTGGGATCTGCCGACGTTCGTAACGGATGTGAAGCCTGTTTCGGGTTAGATGGTTTGTTATGTGAGTAGAACCTGAGAGCCAAAAGACGTTTTTTTCAGCAGTTGCACCGTCGCCTGCGGATAAGGGTTGCGGAAACAGGGGGTAACGGTATAATCCTCAACGTTTTCCGCATACCCTTCAGTGCCGAAGTGGCGAAATCGGTAGACGCAGTTGATTCAAAATCAACCGCCGCGAGGCGTGCCGGTTCGATTCCGGCCTTCGGCACCACGTATGCAAATTAAAGTCGCTCAAGGGCGGCTTTTTTTGTGTCCGAAACTCGGTGTTTGAAAGGCTTTGCCTCGCTTTTCAGTCAACACAAGTCAACCTGATTCAATCTACATCCACTTACTGATGTGGGTACAACTGCGGGTATATCCCGGTTCGATAATGTTTACATTCGAGCTTCTTGAAGTCGCCTCTCTTTTGCAGCAGCGTAATACCGTTATTATGCGTTTTGCCGTTCAAAGTGGTTTAATCGGTTGCAACCCCTCGCAAGACATTGCCAGTGCGGTTGCTACGGCGAAAAGACAGCATCGTGCGGCTCTGGAACTTAACCGCATACCTGATTTACTTCACCGCATCGATCACTACTCTGGCAGGCCGTTAACTCAATTAGCCGTTGAACACACTTTGCTAGTTTTTATCAGTGCCTGCGAGCTGCGTTTTGCCCGTCGGTCAGAAGTAGATTTTGAAACGAGCATACGGACGATTCCTAGTGAGCTTGAATCATTGGACGATGTTAAGCATTCAGCGTGGTTCAAAGATGCTCACACCTCATCTCTTTCTTTTATCGCGGAAAGCCTTAGCCATTTTGGAAAAGATCAAAAGCATGAATGGGAATCGAGAGCTGATTTTTGTAGGTGATTACGTTCCGTGTAAACCCATGAGTGAGAATACTGTGAACAAGGTTTTGCGAGTGATTGTCCATGACAGGAAAACGGAAGTCTGTGGGCATGGTTTAGTACTATGGCATGTGGTGAAGTAGGTGAGTCAGGGGTTGTGAAGTGATGATGCAATTGAACGACAGCTCAGCCATTCAGAACGTAACATAGTACGCGCGGTTTATATTCACACGTCGAAACATATGGATGGGTGTCGTTTGACAGTTCAGTGGTTGGCCGACTATCTAAATACAAGTCAATACAGCTACTTAACTCCTTATGATTTTGCGAAACAGAGTGTTAAGGAGTCGAAACATACAGCTGAGAAATGATGATAAACTGTGTTTATGTACATGTATGTTCATGGTAAAGTAGTTGAATTGAGCATTGATTTTTATTAAATATATTGAATTTATTGAGGTTTTTATGGTTAGGCCAATAGGTATTGATCTTTTTTCTGGTGCGGGTGGAATGTCGTTGGGATTCGAAAAGGCAGGCTTCGATATCGCAGCTTCTGTTGAAATAGATCCAATCCATTGTGCTACGCATAAATACAATTTTCCTTACTGTACAACCATTTGTGCCAGCGTCGAAAACTTATCGGGTGAAGATATTAGAAAATTAGCTGGCTTAGATGGAAAAGAAATAGATGTTGTATTCGGTGGTGCACCTTGCCAAGGTTTTTCGTTAATTGGTAAAAGAGCTTTAGATGACCCTAGAAACCAGCTCGTTTCACATTTTGTGAGATTGGTAAAGGAATTGTCTCCAAAGTATTGTGTGTTTGAAAATGTTAAAGGCTTAACAATTGGAAAACATGCAAAGTTCCTTAATGAAATTATTGATTCGCTAAATTATGCCGGTTATAACGTTCTCACGCCCTATAAAGTTTTGAACGCTTCAAAATTTGGAGTGCCCCAGAGTAGAGAACGACTGTTTTTAATTGCGGCTAAGCGGGGGGAAGAGTTACCTTCTTATCCACAACCCTTAGAGCATTCAGTTACAGTAGGAGACGCAATATCAGATCTTCCTGATGCTGATAAATTTTCAGAGCTTAAAAAGCAAGACTTTGTTCAAGTCTCTTGGACTACAAAATCTCAATATTCTCGGATCCTTCGTGGGCTTGAGAAAGATAAAAGTGATTATGGCTATGATCGTGATTTTAATAATAGTTTATTAACGTCAAGTTTAAGAACAGAACATACACAGTTATCTCAAGATAGGTTTATGTCAACGCCAAATGGCGAAACTGATCCGGTTAGTAGGTTTAGAAAGCTGGATTTAAATGGCCTGTGCAACACTTTACGAGCTGGGACTGATAGCGCACGTGGTGCATTTACCTCACCTCGTCCAATTCATCCAACATTGCCACGAGTTATTACAGTACGTGAGGCTGCCCGTTTACACTCATACCCGGATTGGTTTAGGTTTCACAGCACGAAATGGCATGGATTTAGGCAATTAGGGAACAGTGTTCCTCCATACTTGGCTCGGGCGGTTGCTTCGGTGATTATAGACAAATTGAATATAACTCCAAAAAAACCAAAGAATGTTCTCGAACTTGGTGATGAGTGGTTGTTAACGGTTGATATGAAAACTGCTGCCAAGTTCTTTGAAGTAGCAGCCGATACCATCGCTCAAAGAACTCGGAAACAAAAAAAGGAAGTAGTCAATGAGCAAGAGTAATAATTATCTTGCCATTATTGAGAAAATATTTTTCTCACATTACCAGGTTGGGATGCGTGAGTTTGAGTTCAATAGAACAGAAATCGCGGTCATGGCTGCTGAATTAGGGATTGATATCCCCAAAAATGTTGGTGATGTGATCTATTCGGTAAGGTATAGGATTGATCTTCCTGAGAAAATATCCAGTACGGCTGAACCCGGCCACGAATGGATAATTAGTGGTGTTAAAAGGGCTGGTTATAAATTTCATCAAGTTAAAATGAACAGAGTCGTACCAAGAGATGATCTTGTTACGATAAAAATACCCGATGCAACACCTGAGATTATAGAGCGTTACTCTTTAAGTGATGAGCAAGCATTGTTGGCAAAAGTTCGTTATAACAGACTAATTGACACATTTCTTGGTATTACGGCATCTTCATTGCAAAACCATCTAAGGACTACGGTTAAAGGTGTTGGTCAAATTGAAATAGACGAGATATATGTTGCAGTAGATAAATATGGTAGGCAGTTCGTTATCCCTGTTCAGGCTAAAGGCGGGAATGATAAACACGCCGTTGTTCAGACTAAACAGGATATTTTGTGTTGTGCTGAGAAATTTCCTCAATTAATTTGCAAAGCTGTTTCTGCTCAGTTTATGGCAAATAATAAAATCGCAATGTTTGAGTTAGTTGTTCAGGATGATGAGGTCAAGATTGTTGATGAGAAACATTACTTGCTCGTTTCTGCTTCTAGCATAACGGATGGTGATATTGTTCAATATAGTCAACTAGCAAAGCCCTAGCTTTCTAGCTGAGGTGCAGAATGACCTTTCTGCCATGCCAAAAATTCCGACATCTGGCGTAATGCTGGTCAGTTAAGCTTTTCAGAACGCCGCAGCGGATAACGCGGTGGTTTATTTTTTACCGCCCGCCGATAATGTCTTTGCCGTCGTCCGGTTAGCACGAAGCTTTCCGCCATAGCCATTATTTCGTTCATCACCTGCGGGATCCTCACCGGGGCAATCGCGGGCAGCAGGCTCAGTTGCCCCGTTAGATACAGCGCCGCCTGTTTAAATCCCAGCTGATAAGGCTCTGTATTTTAATGTTGTATGCCATCTGAGCCATCATGAAGCGCAACAGATTATACGCCAGTGCCACACCCCATAACTCCTGCCTGACCAGCTCCGGCTTTTTACTTCCCAGCGTCAGCTCATTATTCAGTAGATGCTGCTTCATCTTCCTGAAGCCATGCTCTATTTCACAGCGATGACCGTATAAATCCATGATGTTGGCTCTCAGATAGCGAAGCAGATCGCACATGGACGTCAGTATCTGCACCGTTCTGCCGCTGACTTCCTTACTCAGCAGCCTTGCCGTCAACGTGGCCAGTGCGCCGCTCCATTTTTTTCGCGCCTGCGGCGTCAGGCTCAGCTCAACCATCTCGTGTCCGGGACTTGCCCTCTCCTTAACCCGGTACTGAGCACCTTTTCGCAGCGGTATCATCCAGTGCTTTTCCATTCCTGATATCTGCCAGTGATGAAGCAGGTCCAAGGCATAAAAGCCCTTGTCCATTATCGTCAGGGATTGAGCGGGAGTCTGTTCCGCCAGCCGGGCGGCGAGAACAACTTTGCTGGTTTCAGCGACACTGCCAAAGGCCACACCCGACAGTAGATGGCTGGTGACCTCCATTTGGCAGACCATGCGCAGCCGTGGCCAGTCAGGGCAGACGTGCGCGTTAGCCGTGTGGCCAAATGCGGTGTCATTTTACAAAGTTCTCCACAGCGTCGCGTCCATGGCCATCAGCGTGAGGCCGTTCAATGCGACAGCGGCGTTTTATCGAACCTTAGCTGGCGGGTCTTCTCTAAAACCCGCCGGACGGCCTCTTCCCCTAGCCGCTAAGGGGCCTGCACGACCTCACTGGGTGACACGCAGGTACGTTTGCCGGGCAGAACGATATCAAGAGGTGAAACGAGCTGATTCATGGAAAGGGAGGGGAAGAGTGACATACCGGGTACGGCCCAGACTATCATTTCCATAGAGAGGTGGCGTTTATGAACCGTGACGATGCCGGTATCAGCCAGAAACTTATCAATGAGTTCAGGTGAAAGCAGGTTAGAGAGAGCAGAGAACTCTTTCGGTGTGAGTTTAAGAACAGTATCCAGAGCCTGACTGAAAAGCATAAAAAAATCCGTAATCATCCACTAAGGTTTACAGATATCTACAAATCTACCGGATCGTTCAATAGTTCATTTCTGGCTTAACTGATCGGCATTACGTCATCTGGTGGCATTTTTATAAGAGTCATCAGACACGCAGCAGACTTCCCGGATGCCACTCACGAATAGTCATCTTCTATATTGAGTTATTATCGTTACAGCACGCTGATAGAGTTAATTGAAATACTTTGCCCTTTCCCCGCCTTAACTCCGAGCCGCGCCTCTGCTTGCCTTTCCTGCCGTTACGGGATGCCAGACAATCATGTACTTTCATGCAACATAGACATGCACTACCTCTATCACGCCTACATGAAGGCTAAAAGTTACGCAACTCACTGAGCATGAAGTCATTCTGCCTGGTGCTGTAAAGTAAACTGCATGAGTACGGCCTGAATGATCTGAAGCGCCGCATGAAAGATGCATACATTCCAACTTCGGACTGACGGTTAAAAGCAGCACCGGCTGTATGCCGAAGCGTGATAAACAATGAGCTGTTTAATTAATCTAAACCGTAGGAGGCCGTTTTTTAAAATTGGTAAAATAAAAAAGAATTTCAGCTCATGCCAATCTTTTGATTTATAAGTTATTTTTATTTTTTATGAATTCTTTTTCCTCTATAAGCATAAAATTCTCTTTACCAATCACTTCATAAGGTATTAATTATTTGAGATTATTCCTAGCGATAGGTTAAAGGGCTGTCATCTGGAGAATGTTATGGCTGATAAAAATTATGACTCAAACTGGGTAGAACGTCGTGAAGGTACCTCAACTGAATGGAATGATTTTGCACGGGACAGGGCAAGAATCATCCACTCAGCGCCTTTTAGGCGCCTGCAAGGTAAAACGCAAGTGCTTGGAGTTGGGGAAAGTGACTTCTATAGAACGAGACTAACTCATTCTCTTGAGGTTGCTCAAATTGGTAGCGGTATAAGCGAACATTTAAAATATAAGTATAAAGATGATGAAGAAATAAAGTGGTTTATACCAAATATTTATTTGATTGAAGCTATATGTTTAGCGCATGATATAGGGCACCCCCCTTATGGACATAAAGGTGAAAGATCATTATATAAAGCTTTAAGAGATAAAGAAGGTTTTGAAGGTAATGGACAAACATTAAGAATATGTACAAAACTAGGTGATGCTTCTAAAAAAAATGGCTTAAACTTAACTCGACGTACATTACTTGGTTTAGTCAAATACCCTGGGATTTATTCTAATTTGCTAGGTAATCAAACGGATAAACCGCCAAAGTGTATTTTAGATACGGAAAAAGATGATCTAGAATGGATCTTAAAAGCTTTTTCAATTTCTGATGCAACTAAATTCCAAGAAATTACACCCCCATCTGGCCATACACATGGACAAACATTACATAAGTCTTTTGATTGCTCAATTATGGAATTAGCAGATGATATAGCATATGCGGTGCATGATCTTGAAGATGCTATTGCGCTAGGTTTTTTAAATAAACAGAAATGGAACGATTTTGTTTCAAGCTCAAAAATTGCTGATGAATTTTATTACTTCAATATCGCTGAAAAATTATTTAGTGAAACGCATTTTGAAAGGAAGTCAGTTATAAGTAACCTGGTTCATCGCTTCATTGATGCCGTTTATATTATAGAAAATGTTTCTTTTGAAGATAAACTGTTAAGGCTTAATGCTGTCGTTAACGATGTTGTTAAAAATGAAATAAAAAGTTTAAAAAATATGACTTACAGCTCAGTAATTGATAAATATGAAATACAGACACTAGAATATAGAGGCGGAAGAATTGTGGGTAAGTTATATGAAGCAATTCTTGAAAACCATGAAGTTTTACTTCCAAAAAAGTATATTGAAAAAATATCACCTGGAAACATAATTGAAAGAGTGGTGTGTGATTATATTGCTGGCATGACGGATCATTATGCAGCAAGATTGTATGACAGAATATTCACAACAAATGTTAGCTCTATATTTACTAAGTTATGATATTTAGATGTGTCATTTTAAGAATTTTAAATGATTATGCTTAGGAAACCGGCTAAAGCTGGTTTTTTAGGACTGAAATAGGCTGACGATGAAGGATGTAGGTTTTATTTAATCTATAAATCACTTCAAATTACTGATTTATGATGGAATAAAATTGAAAAACACTAGAGGTTGTCGAAAGGCTTTATTTTTATTAGAATCTAGCCAGTCTTACGTTACGCTTAGCCTAGCCGAACAATAACACATATTAATAACTATAGTGGGTTGATTGTAAATGAATCAACATGCTGAATCACAAAGTATTGAAAGTGAATTTTTTGTAATATAAAAGTATAATATACTTTATTTAAATTCGCCTTAACTCAAATTAAGATAGGTGAGCTCTATATAAATTGAACTGGATCACACCATCAAAATAAATATAATTTATAAATAATATTAGTGTTTTAGATAACTCAATTCAGGAATTCGCTATGTATACGGCTTTTTGTACTATTGACGAGAAAGAGTGGAGTGCGCAGGATTTTTTTGCATTGCCAAATCATGAGGTTGGATTGAAGAAACGAAGTTTACTTTGTACCGAATGTAAAGGTAATGCCTGGTTTAGGCGATCAAGTTACGGGAATGATGCACCGCATTTTTGCGCTCATCATCAAGATAATTGTTCATTAGGGACCTCGTATGAAGCTGTAGGGGAGGGGGATGAAAATAAAAAGTTACCTATATCAGACGCTGATAGTGGTATAATTTTAGATTTAGGATTAACTCAAAGTTACAACATTGATGTCAATACAGGAGTAGAGACCTCTGAAACTTCGCCTCAAGGCCACAAGTTTACCGGTGAGAAATGTATTGATGGTGGCAGTTTGAAATATCCAGCTCATTCTACTTTAAAAAACCTACTATATAAATTAGTGAAGTCAAAAGGGTTATGTTATGCAGATGAAAAGGTAAGTTTTAAAGACCAGTATTTTGACGATTTACCAGTTCGTGGAGCTGACTTATTCGTCGATTTTGTTAATGTTGCACCATGGATGGATGGTGTTCGTAGGGTTTTTTGGGGTTTTATTAGTGATGTTGGACAAACAAAAGATGGAAAGATTTGGCTAAATGCAGGCAATATAAAATCTGGGCTGAGCGTTTGTATTAATAGCGAAATTTCTAGCGATTTTAAAGAACAATTCAAAGTTAAAAATAGCATTGATGAATTAGATGGCTGTCATGCGCTGATTATTGGTACTTGCACATATGCTACAACAGGCAAACCAATATTAAGGTGTGGTGATCTTAGTTATATTGTACTTAGAAGATATAAGTTTGATCAGACTTTATGAAGTCAACCTAAACATAAGGGCTTTAGGCTGCATCACTTTGCAACACAGAACTGATTTCACAGCTATTCGGTAAGCATTACTCTCTATATCACTAGTGATGTTGCGCAATGGGCTAATGTCTTTCGGAATAATTGAGTTTTTTAAATAGAAGTAAAACATGTTCCAACGGACTTTATAGTACCATCGTATTAACCTTAACCTTAACCTTAACCTTAACCTTAACCTTAACCTTGTCCTTAATAAATTCCCTTCTGGCAAGGCCGTCAGATCCATCGACAGAAAGACAACAACAGCTTTCGAACGGATTAGCGACGCAATTTAATCAACGTGATATTGAGGGCTTTGTGAGGTTTACGCTATTAGCGTTTATCGAATTATAGTAAAAATTATTGAGAAAACACTTAACTCCAATAAATGAATCGCATAGGAGATAAGTAAAATGTGGGAACACTCAATGGAATAAAAAAATGCAATTTCAATAGTGTAAGTGGATCATATTTTATAAATTAAAAGGTTTGTGTAATACCCAAGGAAATACTAGGTTATCTTATCGATAAATACGAGCCTGCTTAATTGATCAAGCTACATTTCCTTACGGGATTAAAAATGATCTAGGCAAGAGAAATTTTATTGACTACACCCTGAATAAGGCCGATTAATAATATGGCGAGGAGGTAATTTGATGGATTCTTTCCGTCTTTAACCTGATAAATAGTTAGCATCAGTATAAAAATACAGCCGAATTATAACGCTTCTCTCTTGAAATCAACCGAGTTGATGATCCTGTAATTATTATATATGGGCGGTGCTCTATATTTACCGACAAAAACAAATACTTGCGATCCCACTCGCATCGTGGAAAATGTTTAACCATAAGTAAGACTTATTTAAATAATTTCACTTAAGTTACGGGATGGTAATGGACAGCAACACTCAGGGATTCACTTCATACTGGCGTAACACCTTTGCGGATGCCGAGTCTGGAAAAGGAGCATTCGAGCGTAAAGATGAAGAATCATTCACACAGTGGAAGAGCGTTGATCAGGGAAGATTGGATGACGAGATTGTGCAATCCTTCTTCGAAGGTGAAGACGAGCAGATTAAGACCGTCGAGGTCCTTTTACGCCCTCAGGTGTGGATCCGCCTGTTAAAGCATAGCAAGGAGCGCACGGCTGGCGTACCTGGTTTTATCACTCCTCTTGTTACTTCTGCACTGTTGAACCGCGAAGGTTTTTTGTTCCCCGCCTCTCCTGCAACCATACCGCGTGACCTCCTTGAGCCGCTTCCCAAGGGTACGTTCTCAATTGGTGAGATGGAGCAGTATGACAGGTACAAAACCACGCATGATTCAATCATGTTTGGTCCCGATAATGAGGATGAGCAGCGTGAGGAAACTGATGAGCAACGCGAGGAACGATATGCGCGTTATCACCAGCAGTGGCAAAAGTACCTTCAAGATGCGGGCGAGCTTTTAAAAAATGTTGCTGGCAAATGGCTCAAATTACCTGAGCAGTATGAACCAGCTGGATATGGCTATGTTATTAAAGCCAGCCAGCCAGGTGGTGCCAGCATTCATATCCTGCCTATTTACGATCATTTGCTGACGTGCAAAAAAGAGATGCCTTTACTGGCGCGCTTCGCCTCTAAAGAGAAATCTCCCGTTGAACCGCTTCTTGCCAGCAATGCCATGTTCAGTGAGCGTCTGGGCCATTCAGGCGACAAATTCCCGCTGGCTGCCGCACAACGCGATGCACTTAGCCATTATCTCACTCAGCAGTCGGGCGATATTCTTGCCGTAAACGGTCCTCCTGGAACCGGAAAAACGACCCTGGTTCTCTCAATTATTGCTACTGAGTGGGCGAGAGCTGCTTTAAACAAAACCGAACCACCGGTGGTCATTGCGACATCAACCAACAATCAGGCTGTGACCAACATCATTGAGGCTTTCGGTAAAGATTTTTCTGCTGGCTCCGGACCCATGGCCGGGCGCTGGCTACCTGATGTAAAAAGCTTTGGCGCTTACTTCCCATCTTCTACACGAAAGGCAGAGGCAGCAAAAAAATATCAGACGGAAGATTTTTTTAACCGCGTTGAATCTCTTGAATATGCGGAAGATGCTCAGGTTTTCTTCCTTGAAAAAGCCAGAACGGCTTTTCCGGCTGAAGAATGTCGTTCCCTTGAAGAGGTTGTTGATCGCCTGCATAAACGTTTAGCTGGCCTTTTTGCAAAGCTTGAGCAAATCGAGCCCGCGTGGGGCAGGCTGAATGTAGTCCGTCAGGAACGGCGCGCCATAAGTGACGATTTCGAACAGTATTTGCGGGATAAGAGAACGTTACTGCTCAATATTACAAATGAAATCTCATTTTTAACGCAGGGCAAAAAACAGTGGCAGCAACATCGGGCTGGTGAGTCCATTATGTTAGCACTCTTCTCGTGGCTTCCCGCTGTTCGTACTAAGCGCCACTATCAAATGAATCTATTTTTAGATGCTACGTTTGGCGCAAGAATGGCAGCATTCCAGGGCTCTTTGCCTGATGGAGTTGATGCTTTTATCGATGGTCTGATTGCACAAGCGCTCAAAGAGCAGACTGGGTACCAGCAGCAAATTGACCTTGCTGAAGAGATCTCGCGACGAGAAGATAATGCTGTCCTAGGTTGGCGTGAAATTACCCATTCACTGGGTTATGAAGGCGAGTCGAAACTGAGTCTGAACGACGCTGATGAGCTTGCCGATACACAGCTTCGCTTCCCTGCGTTTCTGCTGGCGACGCATTACTGGGAGGGTCGATGGCTAATGGATATGGCTGCTATCGGTGATCTTCAAAAAGAAAAAAAACGCAACGGTGCTAAAACTGTTAAGGCACGCTGGCAACGCAGGATGAAACTCACACCTTGTGTCGTGATGACCTGCTTTATGCTGCCACGTCATATGCTCATCAAGGAACATGCAGGCGGGAAAAAGTTTGATGATAGCTATTTATATAACTTTGCTGATTTACTGATCGTCGATGAAGCGGGTCAAGTGCTTCCTGAGGTCGCCGCAGCTTCTTTCGCTCTGGCGAAAAAAGCATTAGTGATTGGCGATACAGAACAGATTGCACCTATCTGGAATAGCCTGCCAGCAATTGATATTGGAAATATGGTTGAGGAGAACATCCTTCAAGAGGGCACTCAGGAAGAACTCACTGAAGCTTATGCACGGGTGTGTGACTCAGGGAAAAGCGCTGCATCTGGCAGCGTCATGAAAGTTGCACAGTTTAACTCGCGCTATCAGTACGATCCTGATTTAGCCCGTGGGATGTATCTTTATGAGCATCGTCGCTGCTTCGATAATATCATTGGTTACTGCAATACTCTTAGTTACCACGGTAAGTTGCAGCCCAAGCGCGGGAAAGGAAAAGCGACTATTTTCCCGGCAATGGGCTATTTGCATATTGATGGCAGAGGTATGAAGTCCAACGGTGGAAGTCGTTATAACGCTTTTGAAGCTGAGACCATTGCAGCGTGGCTTGCGGCTCACAAAGAGGACATTGAGCGCTATTACGATAAACCGTTGCATAAATTGGTTGGCGTTGTGACGACATTTTCAACGCAGGTCAACGCTATAAAAGCGGCATTAAGCAAGCTCGACATTAACTGTAGTGGTGGAGAGGATTCAATTACTGTTGGTACAGTTCATTCGTTGCAGGGGGCAGAAAGGGTAATCGTGCTCTTCTCTCCGGTCTATTCGAAACATGAAGATGGCGGGTTTATCGATCGCGACAACACCATGCTGAACGTGGCGGTATCTCGTGCTAAAGACAGCTTCCTGGTCTTTGGGGATATGGACCTATTTGAGATCCAGCCAGGTTCTTCGCCGAGAGGTTTGCTGTCAAAATACCTGTTTGCCTCTTCCGATAATGCATTGCAGTTTGAGTACAAAGAACGGCAGGATCTTAGTACAGCACAAACGCAGATCTCAACCTTGCATGGTGTTGATCAGCACGATGCATTTCTGAACCAGACTTTTGATGCTATCGGAAAGAGTATTACCATCGTTTCTCCCTGGCTTACCTGGCAAAAGCTTGAACAAACCGGTTTTCTGGCATCAATGGTCCAGGCACGCGCTCGTGGTATCGACATTACTGTGGTAACAGATAAAGATTTTAATACCGAAGATTCAGACTATGAAAAGCGAAAAGCAAATCAGCAGCGCCTTGATGAAGCAATAGAAAAACTCAATGAAATGGGCATCGTGACGAAGCTGGTTAATCGTGTTCACAGTAAAATTGTGATGGGTGACGAAAGCCTATTGTGCATAGGATCTTTCAATTGGTTCAGCGCCACTCGAGATGAGAAGTATCAGCGATATGATACATCCATGGTATACCATGGCGAAAATCTAAAAGGCGAAATCAAGACGATATATTCCAGTCTGGATCAACGCCAGCTGTAACTTATGAGGCTCATATTTGAGGATTTAATCAGAGGTTCATCTGACAACATCCATAAAAGGATGTTGTCAGATTTTCACGCGGCTACTATTGATTTGTTTTATAGATAAAAATTTTGTTTTATCGATTAGTATCAAAATCACAGCCGAGTGTTAGTCAACATGAATATTTCATTTTTTAGATATACATCTATCATATTGAGATGATGTTTCAGGGATAGAGGTTTATTTATTTTCTGTCAGCATCTGCTCACGCACATCAGGTTGCGTCAGCGGTTCGATCTTATTTCCTTTAAATCATAAAGTCGCCCTATAAAATTCAATGCCTGACATATTTCTGACGACTCTACACATTGTCTTAACACCAATAGGCAATAAGGAATCTTTTTCCAAAATCTGTTGGTTGCGTTTTTTATGCTCCCTGGATAGCCTGAGATAAACCATACAAGGAGTGTTGTTTATGATTGCACAGGCAGAGGAAGGAACATTACGCCGGATGACGTTAGGCGAAATTAGAATGGCTCGAAGAGTGTTCGGTGATTCGATAGTCTATAGCCGTGTCTGGATTCATTGCGACAGCTATTTACCATTCAGACTACAGAAACAGAACTACGCGATGACCCCCAACGGGGAGTTATGGTACAGAAAGCCAATGTACAAAGAAGACTTTTCCGCACACTCTGTTTTCATCGAAGATAAATATGTTTTTATCCATGAGTTGGGGCATGTGTGGCAACATCAAAACGGGCAATGGGTGAGAATGCGGGGCGCATTTAGCTGGGCTGCTACATACACTTACAGACTGGATAAAGACAAGCTAACTGATTACTCTCTTGAACAGCAAGCCTCTATTTTAGCTGATTACTGGTTACTACTCGTTTATGGGATTAGTAAGTGGTCTTTCTATCAGAGACCCGGGCGCATGGGGATGTACAGGGGCGCTGATATGTTGCAGGATGTCCCCTCGCTTTACCAGAAAATCGTAACAGGGAAGGAGCGTTAATCATGAAAAACAAAATGTTTCTGGGTGTCGTATTTCTCTTAACGGGATGCCCTGGGCCTGGTGATAGGATGGTAGAGCGAGAATCAACAACGGCATTTCTCAAAGGCAATGAAGTTTGTGTTGTGTCGCCACTGGAGCCACAAGAAAGAGTCACTGCCCTGCAAATCAATAGTGATAAAAGCAATTCCCTCCACAAGATTTTTGATGATAAGTCTGTTTATGTTCCAAAAGGTGAGTGCCTTCCTGTGTTCGGCTTTAAGTTCACAACCGGAGAGCGTTACTATTTTGCCTATGATGTTCAATCTGCAAAATCAGTATCGCATTTAGTCACGGCTGATTTTTCTTATCCCAAAGAATAAGAAGGCAGAACCTCCAATCTGTTAACCAAATCGCCATGCAATACCAGCGCCAGAGTAACCAACCTGAGCAAATCACTACCGGCTCCATGCTAAACTGGCTAAACATTCCTCCAATATGAACTCTTATAAATGAGGTTATACCTGCATTGAGTCGCCTGAGCGGACGGAATCCACTGAACGAGAAATGGTTATGGCGATGCCGGTCTCTGCCGCTGGTCATCGCGCTGCTGCTGACAGGATGCGCCCGCTCTGACGCGCTATGGACGTTCACGCATAATCTCTGCATGAATAACTATCACTACCGTCGCGATCCGGCTCCCTGCCAGCAAGTCTATCTTCCGCAGGACGCCACACAGGGCTACAGCATCATCCAGAATCCCCGCCACAAGCTGCACTTTATTCTGGTGCCCACAGTGGCGATGTCCGGCATTGAGAGCATTGCGCTGATGCTGCCCGGACGTCCCGATTATTTCGGTTACGCCTGGTTAATGCGTTATCGTCTGATGGCGGCCTATGGGGCTGAAGTGCCTGAGGATCGGCTCGGCATGGCGCTGAATTCCGCTTATGGCCGCAGCCAGAATCAACTGCATATTCATCTGACCTGCCTGCGGGAGGATGTCTATCGCCAGCTTCAGGCCGAGAGGCCCTATATTGGTGATGACTGGCGACCCTTGCCCGACCGTTTGCTGAATCACACCTACTATGCCCGACGCGTTATGCAGCCCACGGCGATGGGGATCTATCCTGTCTCCTCCGTGGCACGCCATTTCCATCTGTCGCCGCCGCAGCTTGCTGAGTATGGTGTGGCGCTCATCCCCACAACGTTCTCGGGAGAGAAAGGGTTTATCCTGCTCACCACCCGGCGCGGCTGGGATAAGGGCAATCGGGCGTCCGTTGAGTCGCTACTGGATAAACGCTGCGAGATTCTTTCAACGCCGCCGGCTGACGTTTCAGCTGCTCAGTAACCAAACCTCATCACCTTCAACCAACCCAACCACACTGCTGTAATTAAGCCCTCTGATAGCATGAACCCGGCTGAAGAGGACGAGATCACCCGCGCAGAAAAACCAGCTCATGGCTCACGCATGAATAAAGACCAGCGGCCCCGCGCGCTGCCAGTGGCA
>Ga0308161_1002689_pt1 | contig 18450 bp, 19 predicted proteins | sample PhyFR2_FD_201034 | JGI IMG/M metagenome (GOLD analysis project Ga0308161, IMG submission 201034) | Phyllosphere microbial communities from UC Gill Tract Community Farm, Albany, California, United States - DLSLF.R2 | ecosystem: Host-associated > Plants > Phyllosphere > Unclassified | place: USA...
CCGTTCTGTCGTGTGCGAGCTGTGGGATCAGCGAGCGGCGCTGCCGTCGACGTAGTCCTCATCCTGCTGCTTCCAGGCGAAGAGCGAGCGGAGCTCCTTGCCGGTGGCCTCGATGGGGTGCGTCTCCTCCTTGGCGCGCAGCGCGAGGAACTCCTCGGCGCCGTTGTCCTGGTCGTCGATGAAGCGCTTGGCGAAGGCGCCGTTCTGGATGTCGGCGAGGATCGCCTTCATCGACTCCTTGACCTCGGGCGTGACGACGCGCGGCCCGGAGACGTAGTCGCCGTACTCCGCGGTGTCGGAGACCGACCAGCGCTGCTTGGCGATGCCGCCCTCCCACATGAGGTCGACGATGAGCTTCAGCTCGTGCAGCACCTCGAAGTAGGCGATCTGCGGCTGGTAGCCCGCCTCGGTCAGCGTCTCGAAGCCGGCCTGCACGAGGTGGCTGACGCCACCGCACAGCACGGCCTGCTCGCCGAACAGGTCGGTCTCGGTCTCTTCGGTGAAGGTGGTCTTGATCACGCCGGCACGGGTGCCGCCGATCGCCTTCGCGTACGACAGCGCGGTCGCCCAGGCGTTGCCCGAGGCGTCGCGCTCCACCGCGATGATGTCCGGGATACCCCGGCCCGCGACGAACTCGCGACGCACCGTGTGACCCGGAGCCTTCGGAGCCACGAGGATCACGTCGACGCCCTCGGGGGCATCGATGTAGCCGAAGCGGATGTTGAATCCGTGCGCGAACGCGAGGGTCTTGCCCTCGGCCAGGTTCGGGGCGATGGACTCGCTGTAGATCGTGCGCTGGTGCTGGTCGGGCGCGAGGATCATGATGAGGTCGGCCCACTGGGTGGCCTCCGCGACGGTCTTGACCGCGAAACCGGCCTCCTCCGCCTTCGGCGCCGACTTCGAGCCCTCCTTGAGGGCGATGGCGACCTCGACACCCGAGTCGCGAAGGTTCTGCGCGTGCGCGTGACCCTGCGAGCCGTAGCCGACGATCGCGACCTTCTTGCCCTGGATGATCGACAGATCGGCGTCTGCGTCGTAGAAGATCTCGGTGCTCACTGGTTTCTCTCCTTGATTGGGTGTTCGTGTACGTGTGTGATGTCTGATCAGCCGCGCAGGACGCGCTCGGTGATGCTCTTGCCGCCGCGTCCGATCGCGAGGAGGCCCGACTGTGCGATCTCCTTGATGCCGAACGGCTCGAGAGCCCGCAGCAGTGCATCGACCTTGCCCCGATCACCGGTGACCTCGATCACGAGGGCATCGGATGCGTAGTCGACCACCGAGGCGCGGAACAGGTTCGCGACCTCGATGACGTTCGACCGCGTCGCGTTGTCGGTGCGCACCTTGACGAGCATGTGCTCGCGCTGCACCGACGTCGGGAAGTCGAGCTCCACGATCTTGATGACGTTGATCAGCTTGTTGAGCTGCTTGGTCACCTGCTCGAGGGGCAGCTCGTCGAGATCGACGACGACCGTGATGCGCGAGATTCCTGGCACCTCGGTGACGCCCACCGCGAGCGAGTCGATGTTGAAGCCGCGACGGGCGAAGAGTCCGGCGACACGGGTTAGCAGACCGGGGGTGTTCTCCACGAGGAGGCTCAGCACGTGAGTCGACATGGTCAGTCCTCCTCGTCGAAGGCGGGCGCGTGCTCGCGGGCGTACTGGACGTAGCTGTTGCTCACGCCCTGGGGAACCATCGGCCACACCATGGAATCGGCGCTGACCACGAAGTCGATGACCACCGGGCGATCGTTCGTCTCGAGGGCGAGCGTGATCGCGGCGTCGACCTCCTCCTCCGTCTCCACGCGGATCGCGAGGCAGCCGTAGGCCTCGGCGAGCTTGACGAAGTCGGGGATGCGCACGGTGCCGTGACCGGTGTTCAGGTCGGTGTTCGAGTGACGGCCGTCGTAGAACAGCGTCTGCCACTGGCGCACCATCCCCAGCGACGAGTTGTTGATGATCGCGACCTTGATCGGGATGTTGTTGATCGCGCAGGTGGCGAGTTCCTGATTGGTCATCTGGAAGCATCCGTCGCCGTCGATCGCCCACACCGTGCGGTCGGGCTCGGCGACCTTGGCACCCATGGCCGCGGGCACCGAGTAGCCCATCGTGCCCGCTCCCCCGGAGTTCAGCCAGGAGTTGGGACGCTCGTACTTGATGAACTGCGCCGCCCACATCTGGTGCTGCCCGACGCCGGCGGCATAGATGCCCTCGGGTCCGGTGAGCTCTCCGATGCGCTGGATCACGTGCTGGGGTGCGAGCAGACCGTCGGTGGTCGGAGCGTAGCCGAGCGGGAACTCGGTGCGCAGACCGTCGAGGTACGACCACCACTCCTCGGTGTCGGGAGTCGTGGTGCTCGCCGCGGTGCGGAAGGCCGACTCGAGGTCGACCATCACATCGCGCACATCGCCCACGATCGGCACGTCGGCCATGCGGATCTTCGAGATCTCGGCGGGGTCGATGTCGACGTGCACGACCTTCGCGTTCGGTGCGAACAGCGCGGCCTTGCCCGTCACGCGGTCGTCGAACCGCGCACCGAGCGACACGATGAGATCCGCTTCCTGCAGCGCCAGCACGGCCGGGACCGTGCCGTGCATTCCCGGCATGCCGAGGTGCTGCTGGTGGGAGTCCGGGAAGGCGCCGCGGGCCATCAGGGTCGTGACGACCGGTGCGTTGGTGGTCTCGGCCAGAGCCAGCAGCTCCTTCGACGCGCGTCCGCGGATCACGCCGCCCCCGACGTAGAGCACGGGCTTCTTGGCTTCGGCGAGAAGCGCGGCGGCCGCCTGGATCTGCTTGCCGTGCGCCTTGGTGACCGGACGGTAGCCGGGCAGGTCGAACTTGGCGGGCCAGATGAACGGCGCGGTCGCCTGCTGGGCGTCCTTGGTGATGTCGACCAGAACCGGTCCGGGACGCCCCGTGGAGGCGATCTCATAGGCGGCCGCGATGGCACCGGGGATCTCGGACGCGTCCTTCACGAGGAAGGAGTGCTTGGTCACCGGCATGGTGATTCCGACGATATCCGCCTCCTGGAAGGCGTCCGTGCCCATGAGGGTCGAGAACACCTGCCCGGTGATGGCGAGCAACGGCACGGAGTCCATGTACGCGTCGGCGATCGCGGTGACGAGGTTCGTGGCTCCGGGGCCCGAGGTCGCGATGCAGACGCCGACCTTGCCGGAGGAGGATGCGTACCCCTCTGCGGCGTGTCCGGCTCCCTGCTCGTGGCGCACGAGGATGTGACGGAGGTCCTTCGCGTCCATGAGCGGATCGTAGACGGGAAGGATGGCGCCGCCGGGAAGCCCGAAGACGTCGGTGATGCCGAGAAGCTCGAGCGTGCGGACCACGGCCTCGGCGCCGGTGATCTCCGGCGCGGCCGACTTGGGTGCGGGTGGCCTCGGCACAGCCGAGACGGTGTCAGCAGTCATGAGATTCCTTCTGATGGTCTGGTGGCGACGTCGGAAGCCGGAGTCCGACGCGGATCAGCCGGTCGTCGCGCCTTCGGCGGCGGACCGCACGAGACGGGAGTACTTGGCAAGGACGCCACGGGTATAGCGCGGGGGTAGCGGCTCCCAGCCAGAACGGCGGGAGGCGAGCTCCGCCTCGTCGACGAGTAGGTCGAGAGAGCGAGCTGCGATATCGACCCGTATCAGATCACCATCGCGCACGAAGGCGATAGGACCTGCGTCCACCGCTTCGGGTGCTATGTGGCCGATGCACAGGCCGGTTGTGCCGCCTGAGAATCGTCCGTCAGTCAAGAGTAGTACATCTTTTCCGAGCCCTGCGCCCTTGATGGCCGCGGTGATCGCGAGCATCTCGCGCATGCCGGGTCCGCCCTTCGGACCCTCGTAACGGATCACGATCACGGTGCCCGCCTCGATCTCGCCGTTCGCGACGGCATCCATCGCCGCGCGCTCGCGCTCGAAGACCCGGGCGGGACCTTCGAAGACGGCGGCGTCGAAGCCCGCGGTCTTGACGACGGCGCCCTCGGGAGCCAGCGAGCCGTGCAGGATCGTCAGGCCGCCGGTCGCGTGGATCGGGTTGTCGAAGGTGTGGATGACCTCGCCGTCGATCGGCTGAGGGTCGAGGTCCGCGAGGTTCTCCGCGAGGGTCTTGCCGGTGACGGTGAGGGCATCGCCGTGCAGCAGCCCCTCGTCGAGCATCGCCTTCATGATCACCGGGATGCCGCCGTGGCGGTCGACGTCGTTCATGACGTACTTGCCGAACGGCTTCATGTCGGCGACGTGCGGCACCTTGTCGCCGATGCGGTTGAAGTCGTGCAGGCTCAGCTCGACCTCGGCCTCGCGGGCGATCGCGAGCAGATGCAGCACGACGTTGGTGGAGCCGCCGAGTGCCATCGCGAGGGCGATCGCGTTCTCGAACGCCTCCTTGGTGAGGATGTCGCGGGTCGTGATCCCCTGACGGAGCAGGTTGACGACCGCCTCGCCCGAGCGGTGCGCGAAGTAGTCGCGACGACGGTCGGCTGCGGGCGGCGCAGCCGATCCCGGCAGGCTCAGGCCGAGCGCTTCGGCGACGGACGCCATCGTGTTGGCGGTGTACATGCCGCCGCACGCGCCTTCACCGGGGGCGATCGCGCACTCGATGCGCTTGAGGTCCTCTTCGCTCATGAGGCCGGCTCGGCAGGCCCCGACGGCCTCGAACGAGTCGATGATCGTGACGTCCTTCTCGGTGCCGTCGGAGAGCTTGACCCACCCCGGAGCGATCGATCCGGCGTACAGGAACACGCTCGACAGATCGAGACGCGCGCTCGCCATCAGCATGCCGGGGATCGACTTGTCGCAGCCGGCCAGCAGGACGGAGCCGTCGAGGCGCTCGGCCATCATCACGGTCTCGACCGAGTCGGCGATGACCTCGCGCGACACGAGGGAGAAGTGCATGCCCTCATGGCCCATCGAGATGCCGTCCGAGACCGAGATGGTGCCGAACTGCAGCGGGTACCCGCCGCCGGAGTGCACGCCTTCCTTGGCGCCCTGCGCCAGACGGTCGAGGCTCAGGTTGCAGGGCGTGATCTCGTTCCAGCTGGACGCGATGCCGATCTGCGGCTTGTCCCAGTCGGCGTCTCCCATGCCGACGGCACGGAGCATGCCTCGGGAGGTCGTCGCCTCGATGCCGTCGGTGACGACACGACTGCGGGGCTTGATGTCGATGGGCGCGCTGCTGGAGGGATCATGCGAGGACATGACGGAAGTCTATTCCCGCCGAGAGGCCCGCTCGTCCGCGAGCGCCTCCAGAAGCCGGGCCATCTCTTGTGGATTCCCCACACGCAGCACGGCGGCGCTGTCACCCGGCCCCACGCGCACACCGAGATCGCCGTCGGTCAGCACGCGCATCGCATCCTCGTCGGTGACGTCGTCGCCGGCGAACAGGATGCCGGTCGCATCGAACTGCTCGCGAAGGGCCGTCATCGCGGCGTCCTTGCCCTCGCTGCGCGACGAGAACTCGAGAACACGGTGTCCGGCGCGGCGACGCCAGTGCGGGAAGCGTCCGGCGACGAGCGCATCGATCTCGGCGAACACCTCCTTCTCGACCTCCGCGGTCGCGGTGCGCGTGTGCACCCCCATCCCGAACGTCTTGGGCTCGAACTCGGCGCCCTCGTGACGATCGATGATCGGGCGCGCAGCCGCCCACAGCTCTTCACGGTCGCCCTCGGCGGTATCGGGCCCCGTCGCGTCGGCCTCTCCCGTTCCGGGGAACCAGTACTGGGCGCCGTGGGAGCCCGCGAGGGCGATCGGCGAGTCGTCGGTGTGCTCGGTGATCTCGCGGAGGTCGTGCATGCTGCGCCCCGAGACGTAGGCGACGACCGTGTCGGGCATCGCCGCGAGTCTCGCGACCTGGGTGGCCACCTCCGGCAGCGCGCGTGCCGCCATGGGGTCGGGGACGAGGGGCGATGCCGTGCCGTCGAAGTCGAGGGCGACGACGAGACGTGGCGTCGCGGCGATCGCGGTGATCGCCTCATCGGCGGTTCCGGGGGTCCAGGTGCGGGTCACAGGGTCTCCAATCGATGCGGGTCCCTCCAGTATGGACGCCGGGCTCAGGACCCGCGGACCTCCGCAAGAGCACGCAGGAACGAGGAGGACCAGGCGTTCACATCGTTCTCGAGCACCCGCCGGCGCAGCGACCGCATGCGTTTGCCCTGCTCCGAGGGAGTCATCGTGACCGCCGTCATGATCGCGTCCTTGAGGCCCGCGATGTCATGCGGGTTGACCCGCACGGCCTGCCGCAGCTCGTCGGCGGCACCGGTGAACTCGCTCAGCACGAGCACCCCGCGGTTGTCGGCCCTGGTCGCGACGTACTCCTTCGCGACCAGGTTCATGCCGTCGCGCAGCGCCGTCACGAGCATGACGTCGGCGGCGAGGTACAGCGCGACCATCTCCTCGCGCGGGTAGCCCTGATGCAGATAGCGGATGGCGGTGTGACCCATCGTGTCGTGGTCGCCGTTGATCCGGCCCACCGCGAGCTCGATCTCGTCGCGCAGGTGCACGTAGGCGTCCACCCGCTCCCGGCTCGGACTCGCGACCTGCACGAAGGTGATGTCCTCGACGCTCAGGATGCCGTCTTCGAGCAGCTCCCCGTAGGCCTTGATGCGATGCCGGATGCCCTTGGTGTAGTCGAGTCGATCGACGCCGAGCAGGATCTTCTTCGGATTGCCGAGGCTGGCCCGGATCTCGGCCGCACGGGCCCGCACCTCGGGGCGTGCGGCGAGTTCGAGGTACGGCTCCGTGTCGATGGAGATCGGGAACGCCTTCGCCAGCGCGGTGCGCGTGCCGCCGTCGGGTGTGGGAACGGCGACCGCAGACCCCTTGACCTCGTGGCGCAGCCGCCGCCGCACGGCGGTGAGGAAGTACGTCGCGTCCTGCGCGCGCTGGAAGCCGATGACGTCGGCGCCCAGCAGACCGGTGAGCACCTGGTCACGCCACGGCAGCTGCGCGTACAGGCCGTGGGCAGGGAACGGGATGTGGTGGAAGTAGCCGATGGTCACGTCGTCTCGCAGCTCGCGGACCATCTGCGGCACGAGCTGCAGCTGGTAGTCGTGCACCCAGACCGTGGCGTTCGGCGCGGCGACGGAGGCTGCGGCCTCGGCGAAGCGCCGGTTGACCTTGACGTAGGCGTCCCACCATTCGCGGTGGTACTGCGGCGGCGCGATCACATCGTGGTACAGCGGCCAGATCGTGTCGTTCGCGAAGCCCTCGTAGTAGTCGGCCACCTCTTCCGCGCTGAGCGCGACGGGCACGAGGTCGATGCCGTTGATCTCGAAGCGGTCGAGATGCACATCCGGCTGACCGGGCCACCCGACCCACGCGCCGTGCGCCGTGCGCATCATCGGCTCGAGAGCCGCGACGAGTCCGCCGGGCGACGTGCGCCACTCCTCCACGCCGTCGACGCCCACGACCCGGTCGACGGGCAGTCGGTTGGCGACGACGACGAATTCTGCGTCTGACATGGCGAGATCTCCTGACGCTGGAAGGTGTGCTTCTCAGGCTACAGAAGCTCAGACCGAGGCTACGCGAGGTTCGGCTGCGCTCAGTCGCCAGTTGACAAGCCCCGCGACGAACGCTACCGACGCGGCGATGATCGGAAGCAGGAGCGCGCTGGTCGTCCCCGCGCTCTCCGCGAGTTCTCCCGCGACCGCTGCACCGAGCGATTGACCCACGACGATGCCGGAGCCGAGCATGGTCATCACGGTCGCGGAGCGACCGAGCGGACTGCGCGCGGCCCCGAAGCTGTACTGGGTGACCAGGGTCGGGCCGATCCCGATCCCCATGATCGCGAGGGCGAGCATCATCATCTCGGGGGTGTCGACGCGCAGCAGCAGCAGGCTCCCCCCGAGCAGGATGCCGGAGAACACGAGCCAGCGCGCCCGCAGCGAGAACCGCGAGGGGAGCCAGGCGACGCCGAGCGCGAGGATGGCGGAGCCGACCCCCATGACCCCGTAGAGCAGGCCCGCCTGCTCGGGGGCTCCCCGATCCGCCATGAAGGAGGTCAGGGCGGTGAGCATGGTGCCGAAGAACATGCCGACGCCGAGGATGCCGATGACGACGATGAGCACGCGCGGGGTGAAGAGCTCGGAGACCGCCGACGGCGCGCGTCCGTCGACGCCGCGGTGCAGCGAGACCGCACGTGCGCTCGGGTGCAGCGCGAAGGCGCCGACGAACACCACCGTCAGTGCGGCTGCTCCGACCAGCGGCGCCCACGGCGCGAGCGCGGATGCGAGGATGCCGACGAGAAAGGGCCCGAAGACGAACACCGTCTCGTCGGCCGCGGACTCGTACGCCATGGTCCCCGACACGGTCCGGGCGCGCACGGCCTGAGGCATGCGGTCCGCGATCATCGTCACGAGTCTCGACCGCGACATGGGGGCGACCTGCGGTGCCGTCGCCCCGATGCCGAACGCGGAGACGAGGACCAGCGCGTCGGCCGCGCCCGCATAGACGACGAGCGTGAAGACCACGAGCATCGCCCCGTTGGCGAGGGCGAGGACGAGGAGCACGGTGCGCTGGCCGAACCGGTCGGCAGCGGCGCCGAGAAGCGGACCGAAGCAGGCGGTGCCCAGGCCGACCGCTGCAGAGGTGAGTCCCCCGAGCGACAGCGAGCCGCGCGCCGAGACGACGACGGTGAGCACACCGACGACCATCATCGCGAACGGAAGGCGAGCGATGAAAGCGATGAGGAAATACGGGAGGCCCGCGATGCGGAGCAGTCCCGGCCCCTCTGCGGTCGAAGGGGAAGCGTGCTGCGGGGTGGGGGTGACGTGGGTCATCGTGGCTCTCGCGCGTCTTCCGACGCGGGGTCGGGTGCCGCCGCTGTCCGCCGGAGTGCCGGCGGCCGGTAGATACACGGATTGCGGCCGCGGACCAGCCGCGACTCCCCCATGATAGCGCGGCGACCGGAACGCCGGCTGGGTGCGCGCAGGGATATGCCAGGCGCGCCGCCCGGTTGTCAAGCGGGAGCGTCGGCGGACTCGGCCGGGTAGCGTGAGGGTATGAACTACCTCACGGGTACCGGACTCCTCGGATCTCTCATGACCGGGGCGAACCTGCTCCGCGGCTCTCGCGACACGCCGCTGACGTGGCGATCCGCTCTCGCCTGGGTGAGCTGGGGCATCACGATGGCCCTGGCGATCGGCGCCGCGATCGACACCCGTCGGGCCAAGCAGGGCCGCCCGGTCTCGCATGACTCGCCCGTCTACGCGAAGCAGAAGAAGCAGCAGGAGAAGGACGCCAAGAAGGGCATCAAGCCCCTCAAGCGCTGACGGTCACCGGCACTGACGCTCACCGGCGCTGACGTTCACCGGGTGAGGATCAGCGCCTCCCCCTGGCCGCCGCCCCCGCACAGGCCGATCGCGGCGTTCCCCGATCCGCGACGCGCCAGTTCGTGCACCGCGTGGACCACCAGCCGCGTCCCTGATGCGCCGATCGGGTGCCCGATGGCGATGCCTCCGCCGTGGATGTTCACGATGTCGCTCGACAGGCCGAGCTCCGTCTGCGATCGCGCGACCACTGCGCCGAACGCCTCGTTGATCTCGACGAAGTCGAGATCGGAGGGAGCCATCCCCTGCTTCTCGCATGCGCGCTCGATCGCGCGGGCGGGCTGCGCCTGCAGCGAGTTGTCAGGTCCCGCCGTCTGACCGCTGGCCCCGACGGTCGCCAGCACCGGCCATCCGTGTGCGTCTGCCGTCGCCCTGGTGGTCACCACGACCGCCGAGGCACCGTCGGAGATCTGCGACGAGTTCCCCGCGGTGATCGACCCGCCCTCCGCGAACGCCGCACGCAGCGCGCCGAGGGTCTCGACGGTGGTGTCGGGACGGATGCCCTCGTCCGCCGTGACGGTCAGCGGCTCACCCCGGCGCTGCGGCACCGACACGGGAACGATCTCGTCGTCGAACACCCCCGCGGCCTGCGCCGCGGCGGCCCGCTGATGCGACAGCGCGGCGACCTCGTCCTGCGCGCGACGGGTGAGGGCGAAGCGGGCGTTGTGCCGCTCGGTCGACGCCCCCATGCTCTCCCGGTCGTAGGCATCGGTCAGGCCGTCGTACGCCAGGTGGTCGAGCACTTCGACGCTGCCGTAGGTCCACCCGTCGCGTGAGCCCATCAGCAGATGCGGTGCGCGAGTCATCGACTCCATTCCCGCCGCGACGACGACGGCGGCGTCTCCCGTGCGGATCATCCGTGCCGCGTCGATGATCGCCGTCAGTCCCGAGAGGCAGACCTTGTTCACCGAGTGCGCGGGCACGTCCCATCCGATGCCCGCACCGATGGCCGCCTGCCTCGCAGCATTCTGCCCCGAGCCCGCGGCGAGCACCTGCCCGACGATCACGGCGTCGACGGCGTCGGGCGCGACGGATGCCTGCGTGAGAGCGCCGCGGATCGCGAGGGCTCCGAGCTGCACCGCGGTGAAGCTCGCCAGCTGCCCTTTGAGGCGGCCCTGCGGGGTGCGGGCGGCGGCGACGATCACGATGTCGTGGTCGGCGGACGGATTCATGGACCGGTCGGTCGTGGTCATCTCTTCAGCTCTCCGTGTTCGTGTTCGTGTTCGTGTTCGTGTTCGTGATCATGATCGTGTTCAGCAGGTCATCGGGGATGGTGAGGGGTGGTTCGGTCGCGGCGACGACCTGCTCCACGGTGACGCCAGGCGCGATCTCGACGAGCACGAGCCCTCGGTCGGTGACATCGATGACCGCCAGATCGGTGATGATCCGGTCGACGACGCCGCGCCCCGTGAGGGGCAGTGAACAGGCGTCCACGATCTTGGCGGATCCGTCCCGCGCCACATGCTCCATGAGGACGATGACACGCGCGGCGCCGTGCACGAGGTCCATCGCGCCGCCGGGACCTTTGACCATCTTCCCCGGGATCATCCAGTTCGCGAGGTCGCCCGTCGCCGACACCTGCATCGCCCCGAGGATGGCCGCATCGATCTTGCCGCCTCGGATCATCCCGAAACTGGTCGCCGAGTCGAAGAAGGCCGCACCGGGACGCACGGTCACCGTCTCCTTGCCTGCGTTGATGAGATCGGGATCCACGGTGTCCTCGCGCGGGTACGGGCCGACCCCCAGGATGCCGTTCTCGGACTGGAGCACCACGGTGACCGCCTCGGGCACGTGGTTGGGCACGAGGGTCGGCAGTCCGATCCCGAGGTTCACGTACGACCCGTCCTGCAGTTCGGCCGCCGCCCTCGCGGCCATCTCGTCTCGAGTGAGGGCCATGTCAGGATCCTTCCGTGGCGACCGTGCGTCGCTCGATGCGCTTGGGGATGTCGCGGCCCACTTCGACCACGCGGTGCACGAACACCCCGGGAAGATGGATGCGATCGGGGTCGAGGACCCCGGGTTCCACGAGTTCTTCGACCTGCGCGATGCAGATGCGTCCGGCCATCGCGGCGAGCGGGTTGAAGTTGCGAGCGGCCTTGTTGAAGACCAGGTTGCCGTGCCGGTCGCCGGCCAGCGCGTGCACGAGCGAGAAGTCCGTCGTGATGGCCTCTTCGAGCACGTACTCCCGCGGCCCCTGACCGTTGTCGAAGGTGCGCACGTCTTTGACGGGCGATGCGACGGCGATGGACCCGTCGGGCGCGTAGCGGCGGGGCAGCCCGCCCTCGGCGACCTGGGTGCCCACGCCGGTCTGCGTGAAGAACGCGGCGATGCCCGATCCGCCGGCCCGCAGCTTCTCGGCGAGAGTGCCCTGCGGTGTCAGCTCGAGTTCGAGCTCGCCCGAGAGGAACTGCCGCTCGAACTCACGGTTCTCACCCACGTACGACGAGGTCATCTTTCTGATTCGCCGGGCGGCGAGCAGGACCCCGAGCCCCCAGTCATCGACGCCGCAGTTGTTGCTCACCACGCTCAGATCCTTCGTCCCCTGTGCGAGGAGCGCTTCGATCAGTGCGATCGGATTGCCGGAGAGCCCGAACCCGCCGACCGCGAGCGAGGAGCCGTCCGAGATGTCGGCGACGGCGTCGGCCGCAGAGGCCCAGTGTTTGTCGATCACGCGTGCTCCTTCGAAGGGTGACTGTCTCCAGCATCCCTCCCCGCCGCGCGATCGGGAAGAGCACCGCTTGCGATGTGGGCGTATCGCCGCGTAGCGTCCACATCATGGACACACCGACGCAGGTCGTTCCGGGCACGCAGGCGATCGCCCGAGCGGCGAGGCTCCTTCGCGCGGTCACGGCGAGCGGCACCGACGGCGCGTCGGTGGTGGACCTCGCCCGCGCCGCAGAGCTGTCGCGATCCACCGCACATCGCCTCCTCTCCGCCCTGCGCGTCGAAGGGCTGGTCGACCGCGACGAGGTGAGCGGTCGATGGATGCCCGGTCCCGAGCTCTTCCTGATGGGCTCGGTGGCGGCGACGCGCTACGACGTGACAGGACTCGCGCGTGACATCGTCCGGTCGCTCGCGGTCAAGACCGAGGAGAGCGCGTTCCTGTCGGTGCGCCGGGCGGACGAGACGGTGTGCCTCGTGCGCGAGGAGGGCTCGTTCCCGATCCGCTCCTTCGTGCTGAGCGAGGGCGTGCGATTCCCGCTCGGGGTGGCCAGCGCCGGACTCGCCATCCTCGCCTTCCTGCCCGACCACGATGTGGACGCGTACCTCGAGCGGCATCCGGAGCTGGAGAGCACGTGGGGTCGCACGCACGGCACGAGCGCCCTGCGCACTCGGCTCGCCGAGACGAAGGAGCGCGGATACGCCGTGAACCCCGGCCTGATCGTGGAAGGCAGCTGGGGACTGGGCGCTGCGGTGTTCGACCGGACGGGTCGCCCGGAATGGGCACTGAGCCTCACGGGCGTCGGCTTCCGGTTCGGACCGGAGCGGATCACCGAGCTCGGACGCATCCTGCTCGCGCACGCGCACCAGCTCTCGGCACGGATCGCCGGCGCGCGACGCTGAGTCACGGTCACGGCCGGATCCGATTCATACCATCGGGTATATACTTGTTGGTATGCAACGTCAGGATGTCATCCCCTCTCTCGTGCTCTCGGGATACGCGCTCGGGCGCATCGCCGCTCAGGATGCGGGCAACGACGCGCCCGCCGCTCAGTGGCGGGTGCTCACTCTTCTGGAGCGATCCGGGCCACGAAGAGTGGGCGAGCTCGCCGCTGCGGCGCGCACCACGCAGCCGGGCATGACACGACTCGTCGGCGTCCTGGAGCGCGACGGTCTGGTGCTCCGCTCCCCCGTCGCGGAGGACTCGAGGGCGACTGCGGTCGCCATCACGGAGGCGGGGTCGGACGCGCTGCAGGCATGGCGCGCAGAATTCCGCGACACTCTGGCCCCGCGCTTCGCCGGGCTGGCGGACGAGGACTGGAGCATCCTCACGCGGGCGGCGAAGATCCTCGCCGCCCACACCACCAACGATTCGACAGGAGCAGCACAGTGAGCACCGCCACCCCCTCCGTATGGAAGCAGCCAGCACAGGTCTGGGCCGTGGCGTTCGCGTGCGTGGTCGCCTTCATGGGCATCGGGCTGGTCGACCCGATCCTCCCGGCGATCGCCGAGTCCCTGCAGGCGAGCCCGTTCGAGACCGAGCTGCTGTTCACCAGCTATCTCGCGGTGACCGGACTCGCCATGCTGGTGACCAGTTGGATCTCCTCCCGCATCGGCGCGAAGAAGACCCTCCTGATCGGACTGGCGCTGATCGTGGTGTTCGCGCTCTTCTGCGCCCTCAGCGGCAGCGTCGACGCGGTCATCGGGTTCCGCGCCGGATGGGGCCTCGGCAACGCGCTCTTCATCTCCACCGCCCTCGCGACGATCGTCGGAGCAGCCTCCGGCGGCAGCTCGGCGGCGATCATCCTCTACGAAGCCGCCCTGGGCCTCGGCATCGCTATCGGTCCGCTGCTGGGCGGGCTGCTCGGCGAGCAGAGCTGGCGCGCACCGTTCTTCGGAGTCGTCGTGCTCATGGCGATCGCCTTCCTCGCGGTGCTCGTGCTCCTGCGGGGACCGGGCGAGAAGCGCACCCCCGTCGCCTTCTCCGCGCCGTTCAAGGCCCTCGGTCGTCCCGCCCTCGCGGTGCTCGCCACCGCGGCGTTCTTCTACAACATCGGCTTCTTCATCCTGCTGGCCTTCTCGCCCTTCCCCCTCGGGTTCGGGGCGATGGGCATCGGCTTCACCTTCTTCGGATGGGGTCTCGCTCTCGCCGTCACCAGCGTTTGGGTCGCCCCGATGCTCATGCGTCGGATGCCGCGCACGCGGGTGATCCTGCTCGTGCTCCCCCTGCTCGCGCTCGACCTGATCGTCGCAGGCCTCCTCGTCGAATCGGCGACAGCGCTGGTGATCTGCATCGTGATCGGCGGCCTGCTGCTCGGGGTGATGAACACCGTGCTGACGGAGGCGGTCATGGAGGCGACGGACCTCCCCCGGTCGGTGGCGTCGTCGGCGTACTCGTCGGTGCGATTCCTCGGCGGGGCTATCGCCCCGCCGCTCGCGGCAGCGCTCTGGCACGCGTTCAGCGCCACCGTCCCCTACCTGGTGGCCGCGATCGCAGTGCTCGTCGCGGCACTCACGATCTTCCTCGGGCGCAAGACCCTCGCACACATCGACGACGAGCCCGAGGACCCCGCCGTCGACGACGCCGCGGCCATCCTGGTGGGCGATGCCGCATGAGTCGACGGCGCCAGACCGCCGGCTGACCGTCACGGTGATCTCGGCGCCGCGCCGGTCGCCCCCTCGTCGGGCACGGCACCACGGAACCGGTACTCGAACCGGATCACCGTGGTGCCGAGTCCGAGCGGACCGAAGCGACAGCGCACCTCGGTCGGCGCGCCCGCCTCGCCCGTCTTCGCGGAGGTGAAGCACGCGTGCGGCCCCGGCCGACAGCGCCCCAGATGCAGAAAAGCCCCGATGACTGGCGAGAGTCATCGAGGCTGATCCGTGCACCCCCTCGGACTTGAACCGAGAACCCACTGATTAAGAGTCAGTTGCTCTGCCGATTGAGCTAGAGGTGCGTGGCCCGGTTTCCCCGGCCGAGGAATTACATTACCAGCCGACGGTCTCGGTGCGAAATCGAGGCCTCTCCATCCCATCCGCCGCGCGTGTCGCAGCGTGTCGTGCCCTCGCGGTCGCGACGGATCGGGCGACTATCCTGGACGGGTGACCGCCTCCCCCAGCGCCGACCGCCTCTCTCTCGACCTCGCGCTCGCGCTGCGCCTCGCCGACGCCGCCGATGCGCAATCGCTGCCACGGTTCGACAGTCCCGACCTCGAGGTGTCGACCAAGGCCGACCGCTCGCACGTCACCGACGCCGACCTCGCGACGGAACGCGCCATCCGGGCGATCCTCGCGACCGAGCGACCCGACGACGGGATCTTCGGCGAGGAGTTCGGTGCCGAAGGCAGCACGCATCGCCAGTGGATCATCGACCCGATCGACGGCACCGCGAACTTCCTGCGCGGCGTACCGCTGTGGGGCACCATGATCGCGCTGGCTGTCGACGGCGTGCCGCAGGTCGGCGTCGTCAGCATGCCCGCCCTGGGGCGCCGCTGGTGGGCCGCAGCGGGTACCGGAGCCTGGACGGCGACGGATGCAGAGCCGCGCCGCATCCGCACCTCCGCCGTGTCGTCTCTCGATGACGCCAGCGTGAGCTTCCAGAGCATCACCCAGTGGGCGGACTCCGGTCACCTCGACCAGCTGGTGACCCTCGCCGACCGCGTCTGGCGTGATCGCGCCTACGGCGACATCTACGCGTACATGCTCCTGGCCGAGGGGCGCATCGACATGGTCGCCGAGTTCGGCGTCAAGGAGTACGACGTGGCCGCCGCCGTGCCGATCGTGCGGGAGGCCGGAGGCCGGATGACCGGGTTCGACGGCACCGAGACGATCTCCGACCTGTCGACACTCGCCACCAACGGCATCCTCCACGATGCCTTCCTCGAGCTGCTGCATGACTGACGAAGGCGAACGATGACGCACCGCAAGATCTCAGCCGCCCTGGGCGCTCTGACGCTGGCTGTCGTGCTCGCTGCGTGTGCCGGCGCTCCGGATGCCGCCGCGACCCCGTCGTCGCCGTCACCGTTGCCTTCCGCCGAGGTGAGCACAGAGCCGAGCCCGACGCAGCCGCCCGCGACACCGACCGCTCCGACGTGCGACACGATCGTCTCCGCCGGCACGGTGAAGCTGCTCACCGACGCGGGGTGGACGTTCCAGGAGAAGGAGTTCGTGGTCGGCGGAGTGCCTCTGCCCGACGGCCTGCTGTGCTTCTGGGCGGATTACACCGTCGCCTCCGACCACGGCCAGCTCTACGGATGGTCGCCCATCTCGGCGGAAGACGCGACCGAGGCGCAGTCATCGCTGCTGGCCGACGGCTGGACCCGCGAAGACAGCGCTGACGGCATCTACATCACGGAGAACCCGCAGTACTCGATGGGCACGGACGACGAGGGCTACGGCATGACCTATCTCTTCGGTGACGGATGGGTGAAGTTCGCCGATACCCGGCAGAGCCTCATCCTGATCGAGTGGGCCGGCTGACCACCGCACCCGTCGGATCGACGGCATGGTCGGCCGGATCAGGGTCGCGCGCTATCGTCACCACCGCGACGTGACGAGCACCTCGTCGAGGAGCATGATGCCCCCCGTGGAGTTGACCGACTGCATGAGGTCATCGATCCACTGCGTGTTGAGCTCGGGCTGTTCGGGGTCGTCGAAGGTGAACCGGAGCGGGATCGACGGGTGGATCCAGATGGTGGAACGTCCGCCGGCATCGCCATCCGGATGCCGCCACGACAGAGTGAAGCTCTCCTGTCGACGCAGTTTCGTCGCGATGACGATCTTGAGGTGCGCGAGCGCCCGGTCCTCGATATGGATCGGGACATCGGACGCACCGTAGAACAGCGTGGCCATGGCCCCAGAATACTGACTGATCGCGAATCGGCCGGAGGTTGTGACGGCGATGTTCGGCATGGCACTCCGGTGTATCGTCGCTCGCATGGCCCCTCGGTTGACGGACATCGCGAGAGAGCTCTACAGCGTTCCGCTCCCGGAATTCGTCTCTGCGCGCAATGCCAGGGCCGCAGGCACCTCGGACCCCGAACTGGCCGCCCAGATCCGCACGCTGAAGAAGCCCTCGGTCGCTGCATGGATCGTCAACGTGTTCGCCCAGGAGCGTGCCTCGCAGCTCGAGGAGGCACTGCATCTGGCCGGCGAGCTCCGGGAGGCCCAGGAGGATCTGGACGCCCGCGCCCTCGCGCAGCTGGGTCGCGACCGGCGTGCACTGACGAATCGGCTCGCCGAGGCAGCCGCAGAGCTCGCCGAGACGAGAGGTGAGCGGGTGACCGCGTCGACGAGAGGCGCGGTGCAGCAGACCATCGCCGCCGCGTTCTTCGATCCTGCGGCCGCCGCCGCGGTCGCCTCGGGGCGGCTGCTGCGCGAACTGGAGCCCTCCGGCGATTACGAGGGCGACCCGGAACCCCTTGTCGGCGGTGGCCCTCCGGAGGCGTCGGAGGTCGCCGCCGCGCCGCGCGATGAGGTGAAGGCGCGCCGGGAACGGAGGGAGGCCGAACGCGCCCTGCGCGCCGCCGAACAGAGCCGGGAACGGGCGGTCCGCGATGCGGCATCCGCAGACCGCAGCCTGCGAGCCGCGACTCTGCGCGTCAAGGAGCTGGACCGCCGGGAGCGCGAACTCGACGCAGAACTCGTCGCGGTCCGCCGCGATGCGACGCGAGCCCGGGCCTCGCTCGAGGAGGCGCAAGCGGAGCAGGAGTCCCGGGCTCGGGCCGTGGACGATGCCGAGGAGGCGGTCGCGCACGCACGACGCGGTGTCGAGGATCGACCGGCGGACTGACCCTGCCCCACGTCGCGGCGTCGTCGAATGTGCCCGGATCTCCGCGAACGAAGCCGCGACGCCGGGGACGAGAAGAGGAGAAAAATACTCCGGCGCAATGCGTGCGTCAATCGGCTTCATCCGATCTCGCCCGACGGACAGGATCGGAGCGTGAGTGTGAGTCAGCGCCGCCATCGCGGCCTCGTGGCGGCGACCGTGACCGCGACGCTCGCCCTTCTGCTGAGCGGGTGCGGCGTGTCGATCCCCTCGGACCCCGACGGCACCCTCGAGACGGTCCGTGGGGGCGAGCTTCGCGTCGGCGTTTCTCCTGACCCGCCCCTGGTGGAGGACGCCGAGGACAGACCGTCCGGAAGCGTGGTCGACCTGGTCGATGACTTCGCCTCGAGCCTCGACGCGGACACGGACTGGACGGTCGCGACCGAAGAGACCCTCGTCCGGATGATGGAGGAAGGCGATCTCGACCTCATCGCAGGGGGCATCACCTCGGACACTCCGTGGTTGGATCGGGCAGGCGTCACCCGGGGATACACCGGCATCGACGGCGCAGACGGTCACGAGATCGTGATGTTGGTGCCATTGGGTGAGAACGCGTTCCTGTCGGCTCTCGAGCGTTTCCTCGATGAGGAGGCCGGCACGTGAGCAGACTCCACAGGTTCGGACGCACCGATCTGCCACAGGAG
>Ga0308161_1002690_pt1 | contig 18449 bp, 13 predicted proteins | sample PhyFR2_FD_201034 | JGI IMG/M metagenome (GOLD analysis project Ga0308161, IMG submission 201034) | Phyllosphere microbial communities from UC Gill Tract Community Farm, Albany, California, United States - DLSLF.R2 | ecosystem: Host-associated > Plants > Phyllosphere > Unclassified | place: USA...
TGAACCCGACCGACACGGGGGTGCGTGCCGGGCAGCGGGACAGCTCGCAGGCCTCGCCGCCGTACGTGCCGGGGATGGACGCCGCCGGCGTCATCGACGAGGTCGGGCCCGACGTCACCGGATGGCAAGTCGGCGACGAGGTCATGGCGATGGCATTGCCGCTCAGTGCTCACGGTGGCGCCTACGTGCAGGAGCTCGTCGCGCCGGTGGGGTCGTTCACGCGGATCCCTCGCGGGACGTCTCTTCCGCTCGCCTCCACGGTGCCGATGAACGGGCTGACGGCGTTGCAGATCCTGTCTCACGCCTCGCTCGCGCCGGGGCAGACGCTCGCCGTGACCGGGGCCGCTGGTCTGCTCGGGAACTACGTGGTGCAGCTGGCGAAGGCCGCCGGGCTGACCGTGATCGCGGATGCTGCTCCGGCGGACGAAGCACTCGTCCGGTCGCTCGGGCCGGACCACGTGGTGCCGCGAGGTGCTTCCTTCGCCTCCGCTGTCCGTGAACTCGTGCCGGACGGGGTCGATGCGCTCGCCGATGCTGCGGTGCAGCGCGATGAGGTCGTGGACGCCGTTCACGACGGGGGAGTCTTCTTCGACGTGCGGGGGTGGCAGGGCAACGGGGCTCGGGGGATCGAGTTCGTGCAGATCATGGTGTTCTCGGAGTACCGGTCGTTCGACAAGCTCGAGCAGCTGCGGCATGCGGTGGAGAGTGGGACGTTGACGCCGCGGGTGGCCGAGGTGCTTCAGGCTACGCGGGCTGTGGAAGCGCATGAGCGGTTGGAGGCTGGGGGGACGCGGGGGCGGTTCGTGCTGACGTGGTGAGTTGACGCTGGTGTGATGGACGGGAGGCGCGGTGCGGGTTGGTGCCGTGCCTTCCGTGGGCCTTGGGTGTTCAACGCGCGATGATGGCCATGTGACCCTGCACGAAGCCATGATCGAGGTACTCCGTGAGAACGGCGCGCCGATGACGAGCCGTGAGATCGCGGACTCCATCAATGCTCGAGAGCTGTACCGACGGAAGGACGGCCACGCGCTGCTCGCCGGGCAAGTGAGTGCACGAGCGCGGAACTACCACCAGCTCTTCCATCGAACCGCGAGCCACATCGCTGTTCGGTGAAGCGCGCGCGGCGCGGGCCCTCCTGTCACTGCAACCGCCTCGGCGCAGCGGCGCCGGAAGGGCCCTCTGTCCGACTTCAGCGAGCGTCGCCGGCGTCTCCGTCATCGGGTCGTCGACGCAGCTTGTTCGCCCAGACGCCGAGACGAGCGGACACGGCCTCTGCAGTGGTGCTCGCCTGCTCCAGCGCGCTGCCTCCGAGCTTGCGCGCCACCTCGACCCCGTCGGTGCCACCTTCGACGATCCGGTCCCGTGCATCTTCGGCCGCATCTCCGAAGGCAGCGCGCCACCGCTTCGACTCGAGCTCTGTACGTGAACCCTCGATACCCATCCCGCCGTGGAACGCCATCACCTGGCCGGCGACAGCGTTCGTCGAACGAACGACTGTGCGGGAGTCGAGAGGATGCATCACCACCGAAACGTCTCCCACACGTGCTGCCGCGTCGATCCGACCCAGGAGCGTCTCCGTGCGCTGCGTGATGGAGGCGCGGCGTGACCGGCGGGTGTCGCGGAGTGACTCCCGGTGGTGATCGAGGTCCCCCGGAGCGGTCAGCTGCACGTGATCGAGCTCGAGGATCGCGACGCCTTCCTGAAGCTTGAAGGACTGCGCCAGGACTGCCAGCCACTCGTGCACGGTTCGCTCGGCGCTCTCCGTCACGTCGGCAAGTTCTCCGACCTTGGAAGTGCGTTCGAGCTTCTCAGCCAGGGCGTCGAGTTGCAGGAGCGCGTACGACTGCGCGCGAGCGATGGTGAACTCCGTCCCGTTCACCTTCGACCACGTCACCGCGTTCACGTGACCGACACGGTCGCGGACGCGCAAGGCATCGTTGATGATCAGCTCGACTCCGATGAGGTCGGCGACGGCGGCGTCCTTTTGCGCCCGGAGCACGTCGTCGAGCTTCGCGTCGATCTTCGCGAGATAGTCGGTGATCTCGTCCATCGCCTGCTGCATGGCGAGCTGCGCCATGATGCCGGCGACCCCGGTGAGCATCGCGGGACTGGTGAGCATGGAGCTCACCTTGGTGAACTCGAGGATGTTCTTGATCTTCCCGTTCTCGGTGACGATGGCGCGGCTCACGCCTGCACTCGACCCCTTCATGGCGGAAAACTTGTCGAGCGCTTTCGCGGACTCCTTCGTCAGCTTGACCCATCGGCCAGACCCCGCCGCGACCTGTGCGGCAGCGTTGGCTGCGCCGGACGCCCCGCTGAGTGTCTGACTCAGGCGGGGCAGATCGAACTGGCGCGAGGGCAGGTCGTTCGCGGAGAGGAAGCGCTCGATGGCCGTGTCTGATCCGAACAACGTCACACCGTCTTCGTCGCGCACCACGTCGATCTCGTCGGTCATGTGTGCTCCGTGTTCGTCGCAGGTCGGGTGAGCTGATCATAAGGGGTGACGAATGCTCTCGAAACGCCGTCGTGTCGAGTGCGACCGGCAGAATGGCGTGCGAGCGGCACCGCAGCCGTGACGATGAGGGGAACAGCAGTGTCTCGAGCAGAGAACCGACTCCGGCGACTTCAGGAAGCGCTCCGCTACCTGGACAACAACGGCGGAACGGCCCGACGCCTCGACGTGTGGAACGGCGTCCTCGCGCGCGTCCCCCTCGAAGGCGACGAGCTGGCACCAGATCTGCAGGGCAAGCCGGTCGGTGACTCCGACTTCTTCTGGGGATCGTCGACCATGGTCAACGCGGGCTTCATGGAGAAGCCGCGGCGAGGTGAGTGGCGCGTGACGGACCTCGGTCGCGAGTACAGCGCGCCCGGCATCGCGCCGGACGAGTTCGGCACGATTCTCAACGCCCGCCAGCGGGACTTCAACCGGCAGCGCAAGGAAGACCTCCAGTTGCGGCTCGCGACGGAGATCGTCCCGCCAGACTGGCGAGCCGAGACGATCCGTTCGACCAGCGCGATCTTCGTCGACCGAGGGCTCCGCCAGCTCGACTCCGTCTTCGCGCCGGGCCGTGGCGTCTGGCGCAGCGACGTCGTCGCGGAACTCCGCGAGCGGTTCATCGGCCGCCCTGAGGTCGACGGCGCGGTCTTCCTCGAGAAGCTCGCGACCCAGTTCGACGGCGCCAGCGACGACGCGAAGCTCCTCATGTCCGAGCTCCTGTGCTGGCAGGTGCTGCCCCTCGAGCAACCAGGGGAGCGGAAGAAGCGCGAGCGTGTGACGTTCCTGCTCGACCGGATGGAGCACCCCGTCACCATCCCGGCCGAGATCGACGAGGCGTTCCGGTCGTGGTCCTTCAACCCGGGCCAAGGCATCTCCGGGCACATGTTCGCGGCGACGTCCATCGTCATCGAGTGCGTCGACGCATCGCTCCGACTCAGCGAGGAGGAGCGCGACCGGGCGCTCGACGACCCATTGGCCTGGCGGGACGTCGTCATGGCGCTGCCCGGAACATCCCTGCCCATCCAGCGCAACGAGTTGCTCCTGCTCGTGCACCCCGGGTTCTTCGGGGAGGTCGTCTCGAGTGACGACCGCGAGACGATCCGTTCGGCTTTCGCCGGCGAGGTCGAAGGGCAGATGGAGGACGACCCGGACGAGGCGTTCCAGCAGATCACCATCGCGCTCCAGCAGAAGGCGAAGGGACCGGCGCTGTTCTACCAAGAACCGCTGGCGTCGCGGTGGCGGCAAAAGGTCGTGATGCCGCCTGAGCCGGTGCCCAACCCGGATCCGGGTCCCGGACCCATCAACCCCGATCCGAAGCGTGAAGTCCGTGCACCGTTCACCCCCGTCGACGATCAGCTCGCCGCGGCCCTCCACATGCCTGAGGTCTGGCTGCAGGACACCCTCGACCTCATCGAGCGACGCAAACAGGTCATCCTCTACGGCCCTCCCGGTACCGGCAAGACGTTCCTCGCGCAGGCGCTGTCGAAGCACGTGACGGACGGCACAGACGGCGAAACCACGATCGTGCAGTTCCACCCGACGTACTCGTACGAGGACTTCTTCGAGGGCTTCCGTCCCGTGGCGAACGACGACAGCGGCAACCTCGCGTTCAGCCTCCGGAAGGGGCCGCTCCGACGCCTCGCCGACAGCGCCGCCGCCAACCCCGAGGCGAACTACTTCCTCGTCATCGATGAAATCAACCGCGGCAACATCGCGAAGGTCTTCGGTGAGCTCTACTTCCTACTCGAGTACCGCGACAGTGAGATCTCCCTGCTCTACAGCGACGAGCCGTTCACCCTGCCGAGCAACATCTTCGTCATCGGCACGATGAACACCGCCGATCGCTCGATCGCGATGCTCGACGCCGCGATGCGGCGCCGCTTCGCCTTCGTCGAGTTGCACCCGGAACGCGAGCCTGTGCAGGCCGTGTTGTCGCGCTGGGTGGTGACCAAGGGCCTCCAGGACGACCGCGCAGACCTGCTGACGCGACTCAACACTGCGATCGCCGACCACGATGCCAAGGTGGGGCCGTCGTTCCTGATGCGCGATCTCGACGCGAACGGTCTGGCGGACGTGTGGCGGTACGAGATCCTGCCGCTCCTGGCGGAACACCACTACGGCGACGGCGTCGACCTGGAGGCCCGGTACGGCCTGGCAGCGTTGCGTCGCCAGGCGACGCCCTCCATCGCGGACGGGGCCGAAGGTGCCCACACCGCGGGTTGAGTTGCGGGAGGCGGACCAGCCGACGCTGCACCGGATGCCTCGCGAGGTCGCGGCCGGACTCGTCGCCGCACGGATCGCGGACGTCTCGCCGACGTTCGTCGCAGACGAGTACCGCGTCAGCGGTGTGCGGAAGGTCGGTGTCGTGCGGATCGCCGGTCACGACGTGTGGATCCGGCCGAAGACGCCGGTGCGGCGGCTCTTCGCGATGCTCGGCTTCGCGCGGGCGGGGAGTGCGATCTGGGAGGACGAGGACTTCGGCTTCGCGGCGGACGACGACCTCGTGCCGGTGCTGGCGCACGCGTTCGAGCGACAGGCATCGCGGGCGCTCGCCGGAGGGGCGCTGCGCGGGTACGTGACGCGGGACGATGCGCTACCGCTGGTGCGCGGTCGGTGGCGGATCGGCGACCAGCTCACGCGGCGAGGCGGGCAACCGCTGCCGGTCGAGGTGTCGTTCGACGACTACGTGGAGGACATCGCGGAGAACCAGCTCGTGCTGACCGCTGCGACGCGGTTGTTGCGGCTGCCGGGAGTGCCGGCCGACGTCGTCGGGCGGTTGCGGCGGATTGTGCGGCTGCTCGACGGGGTGACAGCGATCCCGGTCGGGGCTCCGGTGCCGGTGGTCCGGTCCGATCGGCGGAACGCTCGGTACTCGGCGGTGCTGCCGCTGGCGTCGCTCGTGCTGTCCGGCGCTTCGATCGAGCAGCGCGCTGGGTCGCTCGTCGGGGCCGGGTTCCTCGTCGACATGTGGTCGGTGTTCGAGGACTTCGTGACCGCTGCGCTGCGGGAGGCGTTCCGGCCGTACGGGGGAGAGCTCGTGGCGCAGTACGCGTCGACACTCGACGTCGAGGGGACGGTGAAGATCGCTCCGGACCTCGTGTGGCTCGTCGACGGGGAGGTGCGAGCGTGCATCGACGTGAAGTACAAGGGCGAGAAGCACGGGCAGTACTCGAACGCTGATCTGTACCAGATGGCGGCGTACTGCCGGAGGTTCGGGTTGGGGGAGGGGTGGCTCGTGTACGCGGAAGGCAGTGCATTAGAAGGGGGCGTGCAGCTCCTCGACGGCCCGTCGGTCCGTCGGCTTGCTCTTCGCACGGACGCCACCCCTGCACTGCTTCATGAGCAGATGAGGGCGATAGCGGAGAGCCTGACTCGATCGGTGGGTCGTTCTGGCCTGAGCAAGCGGGCTTGCGGAGGCTGACCGTCTCAGCGACCGCGACCCGGTGAACGGCATGCGGATACTGCAACGCATTTCAATTGCGCCGCATCGCGTGCCCGTCGTTCGGGCCGTTCGTACGGGAGGGCTGTCCGACTCCCGTCAGCCCTCCCGCCGTACTTTCTACGCGGCGTCCGGCTGTTCGGGGGCATTTTGCTCGGCGAACTTGGCTGCCATCGTCGGGTTGCCCCTGGTCAGCTTCTTCACCGTCAGCGCAGTCGCTTTGTCGTTCGCGAGGCGGAGGTTGTTCTCCGATCCGAGCAGGTTGTCCTTGACCTTCTGGAGGCGGCTGATCGCACTATCGATCTCCTTGATCGCCGTGTCGAACTTGCCCTTCGCTAGGTCGTAGTTGCGTCCGAACGCCGACTTGAACCCGTTGAGCTCCGACTCGAAGTCGGTAATGTCGATGTTCTGCTGCTTCACCTGCTCGAGCTCGGTCCTCACCGCGATCGTGTCCAGGGCGGCGTTCCGGAGCAACGCGATGATCGCAAGGAAGAACTGGGGGCGGACCACGAACATCTTCGGATAGAGGTGCGACACGTCGGTAATCCCCGTGTACGACTCGGACTCCTCTTCAAGCATCGAGACGAGGACGGCGTACTCGCAGCCCTTTTCGTTGCGGTCCTTGTCCAGCTTCGCGAAGAAGTCGCTGTTCTTCTTCTTGGTCGCGGTCACGTCGGATTCGTTCTTCATCTCGAACATGATCGAGACGTACTCCACGCCGTCGTCGCTGCAGTCGCGGAAGACGTAGTCGCCCTTCGTGCCGGCGCTCGCGTCGTTGTCCTTTTCGAACTGCGCGTTGGGGAAGGCGAGGGAACGCATGCGGTCGAACTCGGCCTCGCAGTGCTGCTCCAGGGTCTCGCCGAGCATCTTGACCGACAGCTTGGCCTTCAGGTCCTTGTAGCGTTCGATCAGCTCATCCTTCATGGCGAGTTCCACGGCATTTGACTGTGCGACCGCGACGTCCTTGGCCTTCTGTTCGGCCGCTTGGACGCCAAGCTTGCTCTTCGCCTCGTTGAGGTCCTTTTCCAGCGACGAGACCGCTTTCGTGACAGCAAGTTCCTGGTCGGTAGCGGCCGACTGGAGGTTGGCCTTGAGACGCTGGATCTCTGAGTCCTTCGAGGTGCCAGCCTCGACGAGCTGCTGACGAGCGTTCGCAACAGCGAGTGCGATCTCGGTCTCTTTCGCCTGGTCGGCCGCGGCGAGGCGGGCGTGGAGCTCGGACTCGAACTCGAACTCCACAGAGCGGACCTGCTGAACGATGTTTGCGTACTTTGCCTCGTCGATCGTGAAGAGGGTGCCGCAGTGGGGGCACTTGATCTCATTCGACGTGAAGGGCGGGGTGTTGGCGGTCATCGGTGCCTCCGGATTGGGGTGATGGTGATCCCGAGGACGGAGCCTCGTGGATGCGCTTCTCGGGATGAGTGGAATGCGAAGTCGCTGAGCCCACGATGACTCCATGGCACGGCCTGTTCAACTAGTTTGCTGATAAGAGGCATTATCAGAGACGTCTGGGTCGCGATGGGCTCGCCCTGTACCGTGAAGGCATGCCCACCACCTCTGGACTCGTCATCGACCTCGCCGGCGTCGCTCGGCTCGCAGGCGTGCAACGAGCCGTGGTGTCGGTCTGGCGATCGAGGTTCGCGTCGGGATCGGACTCGTTCCCGCAACCTGTCAGCGCGGAGGGCGGCTCCGCGCGGTTCGACGCTGACGAGGTTGCCGAGTGGCTTATGAGGACTGGCCATGGCAACAACGCCGATGCACGCGTCGATGCCGCGGCGTCGGCGGCTCCGTTGGACTTCACGTTCGCCGACGAGGGATCCGTGGCTGAATTGGAGGCCCTGATCGCGCTCATCGCTCACGTCGACGACCCCGCCGGGATGACTCCGGTCGACCTTGCGGGGGCTGCTTCCAAGCTGGACCCTCACGACGAAATGCTCCTTGCAGAGATTACCGCTCACGCGGGTCGCGGAGCGCCGTGGGTTGTTTACGCGACCCAGCTCGTTGACGCGACCTACTCCGCGTCCGCCGCCTTGGAGCTCGTCGCTCAACGGCTTGCTGCATCGCAGCGGTCGGCTGGCTCCGCGGGGCAGCTCGTCGGCGATGCGATCGCGCTGATCGTCGACCTCACGCGCGCGCTCATTCGCGAAGGCGATTCTGTGAGGATCGAGGCGGGCGCTGTCTCGCTCGCCTCGAGACTCGCGCGCGAAATCGGCGACGAAGTGAGCATCGTGCTGCGCGACGAGGAGCACAATCGGCGAGTTCGACGTCAGCTGGTGGTCGATGGCCGCTGGCTCGCGGAGCGAGAGGAATCCGCACCGCGTTTCGTTGCGGTCGCACGTGTCCCGTCCCAGCCCGGCGAGGATGTCGCCGCGATCTTGCGGGCCGTCGATGAGGTATCCCTCTTGCTGGGTGCGAGGGATGGTGCAGTGGTGATCGGCCCCGCGAGGGCGCTCGTGGACCGGTTGAGGCCCAGCGACGAGCAGGCTCGTGCTGACATCCTCCGGACCGGCCGAGTGCGGGCGATCGCGCGACTACCTGTCGGGCTGGTCGACAGCGCGGCCCGTGAGTCGCTCGCACTCTGGGTACTCGGCGAGCGCGCAGGTGATGGCCCGCTCACGGACCGCGTCACCGCCGTTGCCGATCTCACGGCGGTGCAGCTGACTGCCGCTGCCCGCGCGGACCTCGTATCGGACGTGGCGGCGGCCGTGCGTGGCGAACGCGATCTTCACGACCACCAGTTCCGTTTCGCGTCGTTCGCGTGGACTTCGTCGCTGCAGGCACGAAGCGGTGCACTGGTGGTAGCGCAGCCTGCGAAAGAGGTTCCCAGCGCCTCGGACGTCGGGGATCTCCCCGCACTGCTCGACGTCGCGGCCGACGCTGTTGGCGCCGACATCCTCCCGGTGGCGTTCGTGCCTGCTGAGCACAATGTTCCGCGAGCCGCATCGGTGCCCGCGCTGATCAAGGCTCGCCACTTGAGGAAGATCCAAGGCGTCCGCGTCGTCCCCGAGCTGATCGGGACGGAAGGGCTCATCGTCGTGACGCAATCGGAGCTCGATGACCCTGCATTGATTGGTCGTTCCCGCGTCGATCAATTCGACTTCGCGGCCCGCCACCCAAACGCGCAACTCACCCGCCCGGGTGATGTGGTCTTCCGGACCAGCCCCTCAGCGGCGGCGTGGGTCGACGTGGACGGGTCGAAGGTCGTCGTTTCTCCTGCCCGCGTGCTGCGCATCGCGAAGAACGACCCCGGCGGACTCATAGCCGAGGTCATCGCCGCCGACATCAGAGGCGCGACTGCCGGACCCGGGGCGTGGAAACGCTGGATGCTGCGTCGCGTCGCCCCTCAGGCGGTCGACCCGCTCCGCCGGGTTCTCACCGATATCGCGACGGCCCGCGAAGAACTCGAGATACGGGCCGCGCGCCTCACTGACTACGCCGCACTGATCGTAGACGCCACGACCTCGGGATCAGTGACCGTCGTGCCCTCTAACCCCATCCCCGACTCGTCAACCACCCCTTAAGGAAGAGTCCATGCCACGCACCCCCAAAGCCTCCCCGCACGCGCCGTCGACCATGAAGGAGCTCAAGGACACGCTCTGGAAGGCTGCCGACAAGCTGCGCGGGTCGATGGACGCCTCGCAGTACAAGGACGTCATCCTCGGTCTCGTTTTCTTGAAGTACGTTTCGGACGCCTTTGACGAGCGCCGAGCGGGCATCCGCGTCGAGCTCGCCGCCGACGGCTACAACGAGGACCAGATCGCCGAACTCATCGATGACACCGACGAGTACACCGGGCGAGGCGTCTTCTGGGTTCCCGCCATCGCGCGGTGGGGGTTCCTGGCCGAGAATGCAAAGGGTCTCGAGCCATCGACGGGCTCTTCCGGGAAACCGGTTGGCGCCCTTGTCGACGACGCGATGGACGCCGTCATGCAGGCGAACCCGCAGCTCTCCGGCACGCTGCCTCGGATCTTCAACCGCGACAACGTGGATCAGCGTCGTCTCGGTGAGCTGCTCGACCTGTTCAACTCGGCACGCTTTACGACGCAGGGACAGGGCGGCGCGGATGGGCGCCGCGCCAGGGATCTGCTCGGCGAGGTGTACGAGTACTTCCTCGAGAAGTTTGCCGCCGCAGAAGGCAAGCGAGGCGGCGAGTTTTACACTCCGGCTGGAGTCGTGCGGGTGCTCGTTGAGATGTTGCAGCCTACGCGAGGGCGGGTGTACGACCCAGCGTGCGGCTCGGGCGGCATGTTTGTGCAGGCTGAAAAGTTCATTGACGCTCACCACGGTGAGGGCTCCGACATCTCGGTGTACGGCCAGGAGCTCAACGAGCGCACTTGGCGCATGGCCAAGATGAACCTTGCCATTCACGGACTGAACGGCAATCTCGGACCGCGCTGGGGCGACACCTTCGCTCGCGATCTTCATGCCGACCTGCAGTTCGACTATGTCATGGCCAATCCGCCCTTCAACATCAAGGACTGGGCACGCAACGAGGACGACCCTCGCTGGCGGTTTGGTGTACCCCCGGCGAGCAACGCAAACTACGCCTGGATCCAGCATGTACTGTCCAAGCTTAAGCCCGACGGTCAGGCGGGTGTTGTCATGGCGAATGGTTCCATGTCGTCCAATTCAGGTGGCGAGGGCCATATCCGCGCCGAGATCATCGAAGCCGACTTGGTGTCCTGCATGGTCGCGCTGCCGACCCAGATGTTCCGCTCCACGGGCATCCCGGTGTGCGTGTGGTTCTTCGCGAAGGACAAGGGGGCGCGGGCCGGCGAAGTGCTTTTCATCGACGCTCGAAACCTCGGGCACATGGTCGACCGAGCCGAGCGCGCGCTCTCCGACGACGACATCGCGAGAATCGCAAGCACTTTCCACTTGTGGCGAGGAGTCGAGTCAGACGCGGCGCCCGGCGAATACGCGGATATCCCGGGCTTCTGCTACTCGGCATCGCTCGCCGAGGTCAAGGCGGCGGACTACGCGCTGACGCCGGGCCGGTACGTCGGAGCGAAAGCGGCCGCGGAGGACGGCGAGCCGATCGAGGAAAAGCTCGCGCGGCTGCGCGCGGAGCTCGAGGCGCAGTTCGCCGAATCGTCGCGGCTGGCTAAGGTTGTGCACGAGCAGTTGGAACGCGTCGATGTCATTGGCTGAGAGAGCGCAGTGCCGACTCGGCGACGTCACGGTCAGTCACGATTCGCGACGTCGGCCCGTTAAGAGCAGCGAACGAAAGTCGGGGCCTTATCCGTACTACGGAGCTTCAGGTATCGTGGATCACGTCGATTCCTTTATATTCGAAGGTCTGCATCTTTTGGTCGCCGAGGACGGTGAGAACCTACGTTCGAGGAACACGCGGGTCGCATACTTGGCGGATGGTCAATTCTGGGTGAACAACCACGCGCACGTCTTGCAGAGCAACTCTCGTAGTGACATCCGGTACCTAGCATACGCGATTGAACAATCTGATTTATCGCGGTATTTGACGGGGTCGACCCAGCCGAAGCTCACCAAGACGGCCCTCGAATCGATGATGCTAGAGTTGCCGCCCCTCGGCGAGCAGCAGGCAATCGCAGAGGTACTGGGCGCTATCGACGACAAGATCGCCGCCAATGAGACCCTTGCAGAGCGCGCGGAAGCTCTTGCATCTCTGACATATGATTCCCTGGTTGCGGATTGGCGGCGGGTCGCAATGAGCACAGTGCTTCAACCAATCCTTGGCGGAACGCCGCTGCGGGCTCGCGAAGACTATTGGAAACATGGCGGCGAACTGTGGGTTTCCGCGCGCGACATAACTGCAGCTCCAGCAAGAGTTGTGGTCGACACTGCTGAGAAGATTACTTCGAGCGCAATTGCAGAGACGAAGGCGAAGCCCCTGCCAACGGGCTCCGTTATCTTCACCGCTCGGGGAACCGTCGGCGAAGTCGGCCGCCTCGGTCGGCCGGCCGCTTTCAACCAGTCATGCTACGGATTTCGACCTGATGTGGTGCCTCCTGGTTTACTCTACTTTTCGATTCTTCGAGCTGCTGAGCGGGCGAAGGCGGTAGCGCATGGATCCGTATTCGACACCATCACTAAAGCGACCTTCGACCACCTCGATCTGGCATGGGACGAAGGGCAAGCGGCGGCCGTAGAGGCCGCTCTCTCGCCCATTTTGGAGATCAGTACCGTCGCGGTACGCGAAAACCGCACCCTCAGGGAAGTCCGCGACGCACTGCTCCCGGAACTCATGTCCGGCAAGCTCCGCGTGCGCGATGCTGCGGCGGCGGCCTCCCAAGCCGGCGCCTGAACGAGCCGAGCACGACAACGTCGAAAGGGAAGCTTATGACGTCATTCACTGAGGCCGACTGGGAACAGGACGCGCTCGAAACACTCGCCGAACCGCTTGGATGGCGTCCGGCAAAGGGCGAGGACGTAGCACCGGGGACCGGAGAACGGGACACTTGGGACGACCCGCTCATCCGGCCGCGCCTGCTCGAGGCTATCCGGCGCCTCAACCCCGGGGTGCCCGGCGAATATCTGCAACAGGCGACGGCTGAAATCGCCTCGCCCAAGTCGCAGGATGCGATCACTGAGAACCACCGAATCCATGACTACCTCGTCGGCGGGTATCCGCTGAGCTACATCGACATCGACGGAATAGAGCAGAATCGGCGACTACGCCTACTCGGGACGGACCCGTCGGAGAACGACTGGCTCGCTGTCAACCAGGTCACAATCCGGCACAGTGAAGTTCATCGCCGTTTCGACATCGTGCTGTTCGTCAACGGCATGCCGCTCGTCGTCGTCGAGCTGAAGCGTGCCGGTTCGGCGTCCACCGGTGTTGCCCCCGCCCACGCGCAACTTCAGACCTACCGGCGGGAGCTGCCGTTGGCGTTCCGCTTCTGTGTGCTTACACTCGCGAGCGACGGCATCGAGGCGAAGTACGGCACCCCGTTCACGCCGCTCAATCACTTCGCGCCGTGGAACGTCGATGACGACGGTGCACCGCTGCAGCAGCCGCGCATCGAGGACGGCGTCTCTGTCGAGCCGATCGACGACGCTCTCAATGGCCTCTTCAATCAAGAGCGATTCCTGCAGCTCGTCCGCAACTTTACCGCCTTCGACGAGAACTCCGATGGACTTACGAAGCGCATTGCGAAGCCACACCAGTATTACGCGGTGACGAAGGCGGTCGGCTCGACGGTGCAGGCTGTCGAGACGAACGGGAAAGCCGGCGTGGTATGGCACACGCAGGGCTCGGGCAAGTCGATGGAGATGGAGCTGTACGCGAACCTCGCATCGCGGCATCCGAAGTTGAAGAACCCGACGGTGATCGTCGTCACCGACCGGACCGAGCTCGACGGGCAGCTGTTCCAGACGTTCGACCAGAGCTTGCTGCTGGCCGAGAAACCGGTGCAGGTGCGCGAACGTGCGCAACTTCGAGACGAGCTGCAGAACCGGGTCACCGGGGGCATCTACTTCACAACGTTGCAGAAGTTCAGCCTGACCAAGGCCGAGAAGGAATCAGGCACGCAGCATCCCCTCCTCACCGAGCGACGCAACGTGATCGTCGTCGTCGACGAGGCCCACCGTAGCCACTACGACGATCTCGATGGCTATGCCCGGCACCTGCGCGACGCCCTGCCCAACGCGACCCTCATCGCGTTCACCGGCACCCCGATCTCGTTTGCGGAACGCGACACCCGTGCAGTGTTCGGCGATTACATCGACGTCTACGATCTCTCGCGTGCAGTGGAGGACGGCGCTACCGTCCCTGTGTACTTCGAACCACGGCTCATCAGCGTCTCGTTCGCCGACGAAGCAGCGGACGAAGACATCGACCGGGCCGCTGACGAGTACACGCTTGGCCTCGATGACACCGAGCGAGCTCGGCTGGAAGCATCCGTCGCCGTCGTCAACGCCGTTTACGGCGCACCCGAGCGCATCGAGACACTCGCCGCCGACCTCGTGCAGCACTGGGAAGAGCGGCGTGAACGGATGAAGCCGTTCCTGGAGTCGCCCGGCAAGGCGCTGATCGTCGGCGGGACACGCGAGATCTGTGCACGGTTGTACTCGGCGATCGTCGCACTGAAGCCGGACTGGCATTCAGACGCGCTTGAGAAGGGCCGCATCAAGGTCGTTTACTCGGGATCGGCGTCTGACCAGCCGCCGGTGAGCAACCACGTGCGCCGCGAGTCGGAGAACAAGTCGATCAAGGCACGGCTGAAGGACGACTCGGACGAGCTCGAACTCGTGATCGTTAAGGACATGATGCTCACGGGGTTCGACGCCCCGCCGCTGCACACCCTGTATCTCGACCGGCCGCTCAAGGGCGCGTTGCTCATGCAGACCCTCGCTCGCGTGAACCGCACGTTCCGAGGCAAGCAGGACGGGCTGCTGGTTGCCTACGCGCCGCTGGCCGATAACCTCGCCAAGGCGCTGTCGGAGTACACCGTCTCGGATCAGGAGAGCAAGCCGATCGGTCGTGGCGTCGATGAGGCCGTTGGGATTGCGATCGAGTTGGTGGCGCAGGTCCGCGAGATGCTCCAGGGCTGCGACTGGCGGACGATCGCGGCGAGGGGCGGTTCTCGTGCGTGGCGCACTGCTGCGACGACTGCGACGAACTACCTTCGGGACGCCGCGAACCCGTTGAATGCCATGGAGCTGGGGGCTGATCGGCTCTCGGTGCGGTACCGGACTGGTACAGGCCGGTTGGCGCGAGCGTGGGCTCTCGCGTCAGGGCATGCTGACCTCGCCGAAGTACACGACGAGATCGCCTTCTACCAGGAAGTGCGCGTGTGGATGGCGAAGTATGATGCCGCTGATCGACAATCCCGCGACGAACCGATCCCCGAGGAGATCTCACGGCTGCTCGGCTCCCTCGTCGCTGACTCGATCGCGCCGGGTGAGGTACTCGACATTTACGACGCGGCCGGTCTCCCGCGCCTCGCGCTCGACGACCTCGGGCCGGAGTTCCTCGCAAAGGCGCAGGCGGCACCGAACGCACACCTCGCGATCGAGGCGTTGCGCAAGTCACTCACCGATGCCGGCTCCACCGCAACCCGCGGCAACATGGTGCGTCAGCGAGCATTCTCTGAGCGGATTGCCGAGATCATGAATCGTTACACGAACCAGCAGCTCACGTCGGCCGAAGTGATCGCCGCGCTTGTTGAACTGGCGAAGGAGGTCGCGGCCGAGGCATCGCGCGGCTCGCACTTCTCTCCGCCTCTGTCGAGCGACGAGCTCGCCTTCTATGACGCCGTTGCAAGTAACGAGTCTGCCCTCGACGTTCAGGGACAGGACGTCCTCGCCGAGATCGCCAGGGAGCTCGTTGAAGTGATGCGACGCGACGTGCGCACCGACTGGACGGTACGCGACGATGTCCGCGCGAAGTTGCGGTCGTCCATCAAACGGCTGCTCGTGAGGTACAAGTACCCGCCGGACAAGCAGCCCGAAGCAGTTAAGATCGTCATGCAACAGATGGAGTCGATGGCACCACGCTATGCAAGCGAGCAGGAACGCTAGAACAGGTTCGGTTGCGGCCTCGAGGGCAGCAGCCCCGGTTGCGTCCTGGACGAGCGAGAACGACCGTGCGACGAGCTTCTCGTTCGTCGCCCGGACGTCGACCATCCGGTTGCCGCACATCTTGTTGCTGCGCACCATCGCCAGCGTGGTGAGCATGTTGAGGACGAGCTTCTGCGCGGTTCCCGCCTTCAGGCGGGTGGGCCCGGCGATGAACTCGGGACCGACGACCACGTCGATGGCGATGTCGGCCTCCCGCCCCGCGGCCGAGTCGGTGTTGCACGCGACGGAGACGGATAGGACGGACCTGCGCCGCGCCTCCAGGATGGCCGCGATGACGTAGGGCGTCCAAAGGCTGCGGTGATCGAGTCGTCAGTGAGTGCGATGGACGGGAAGACGGCTCAAGTGCCGCAGGCCGGTTACGGTCGAGTGCGCTCATGCATCTGGGCAGCCTCGAGGGTGGAGACGAGGTCGATGGTCGCCGGCATCGTCCTTGGACGGTTTTTCCGTGTCCGTCATCCCGCAAGATTGCTGAACGATATGGCAAATTTGCGCGATTTGGGCGAATATAGAGCCATGAGCGCCGCATCCGCACGAACAAGAGATCCGCTGGTCGTCGACCCACCTCAGGACCTCAGGGAGATGCTCGAACTCGGCCGGTTCCTGGACCATCACACCGCTCCCGCGCTGTTGCTCGGTCCTGACGGTGAGCAGATCCCGCTCCCGATGGTGGCGTACGACGTGCTCAGGCAAGTGGTGTCGGCGATGGAGCGCGGCGAGACCGTCAGCGTCGAACCGATCGATCGGCAGCTGACGACTCAACAAGCGGCCACTCTGCTCGGTATCAGCCGCAGCACCCTGGTCCGGCTGCTCGACGAACACGAGCTCCCTTTCGAGCGGTTTGGCGAGTCGAGGCACCGGCGACTGCGACTGCACGATGTTCTCGCCTACAGGGATCGAAAGCGTGCTGATCGACGGAGCCGCTTGGACGAACTCACCCGACAAGCAGACGAAGACGGGCTGTACGACGTCGATGCTGACGCCTACAAGGAAGCATTGGCTCAGGCGCGGGAGCAGTCGTAGCGGTGGCGCGATTCACGGCGTTCCTCGACGCATGCGTGATCGTGCCGCTGGCTCCGTGTGACACCATGCTCCGCATGGCGGATGCTGGTGCCTTCCGCCCAATCTGGTCTCAGAGCGTGCTCGACGAAGCGCTCAGAGCTCTTGAGCGCATCCATCCGGAAGTTGACCCGAGTCGATTCCGCAGTCGTTTCCGATCAATGAACGAAGCCTTCGACGACGCACTCGTGGAGGGGTGGGAACCGCTCACCCAGGGCATCGAACTGCCTGATCCGAATGACGCGCACGTCGTGGCTGCCGCGCTCCTCGGGAGAGCCGACCTCATCGTCACGGAGAACGTGAAGGACTTCCCAGACTCGGTGCTCGCACCCTTGGGGCTAGAAGCCGTCCGAACTGACGCGTTCCTCTTGGACCAGTTTGATCTGTCGCCGAGCGGGGCGTGTCGGATCGTCACTGAACAGGCAGCCGCCATGCGTCAGCCTCCCGTGGAGATCGATCAACTCCTTGGTCGGCTGTCACGCAGCGGAGCCCCGGTCTTCGCGCAGCGGGTCGCGGAAGCGCTCCAGAATCCGTAGTCGTCCGGGCTGACTGTCTGGAGGCGCGGAGCGCCCTCCTGACGCGACGCGCGTTGCGAGGCAAGCGTCGCCCCGGCTCCTGCGGCCGCCGCGAAGGTGGATGCGGCCAGCTCGGCGTGGCCGAGGTGCGCGCTCGCCCCCAACCGCATCAGCGCGTGGCTCCGGCGGGCTCGGCCTCCGTCGCGTCGGCAGGCTCGGCCGCTGCGACGACGTCGAGCGGCGCACCCGGAGCGGACTGCGCCTCTAGGTCGGCGCGAACGGACGCGGACACCCCGAACACCATCGTTGCCACGAACCCCACCACGTACGCCACCACGAGCCCCGACCCGTACCCGAGCAACGCCCAGCCGTAGCCAGAGGACCCGTTCAACAGCGGGATGAGCGACAGGTCCGATGCCCCGATGGCGATCGCCCCGACGGAGTGCCCGAGCTGGTCGAACAGCCCGACGACTCCGCCACCGAACGCCCCACCGATGCACGCGGTGATGAACGGCCGTCCGAGGGGAAGCGTCACACCGTAGAGCAGCGGCTCGCCCACCCCGAGGAACCCGGCTGGCAGCGCCCCACGGATCGTCCGCACGAGCGCGGCGTTCGACCGGAACCGCACCCACAGCGCGATGCACGCACCGATCTGCCCGGCACCGCCCATCGCCAGCACCGGCAGCAGCACGGTCCACCCGGTCTGCTCGATCAACGTAGCGTGGATCGTGATGAGTCCCTGGTGCATCCCGGTCATGACGAGCGGCAGGAAGAGCCCGCCGAGGATGAACCCGGCGAAGGCCCCGCCGTTCGCGAGCAGCCAGGTGGCCGCGGTGCCGATGGCGACCGAGACGACGCCTGCGACGGACATCAGGATGCCGAACGTCACGGAGCCGGCGACGAGGACGACGACGGTCGGTACGACGATGAGCGCGATGACGTCCGGCGTCACCTTCCGCATGAACCGCTCGACGTACGCGGCGAGGATCCCGCCAGCCAGCGGACCGAGCACACCGCCCTGCCCGGGCGCCAGGGTCTCGCCGAACACGGTGACGTTCGCGACCCCGGCGGCGACGATGATGCCGCCGACGGCACCGCCGAGGACGGGCGTGCCGCCGAGCCCCATCGCGACCCGGTTCTCGTCGGCACTACCATCCCGACGAACACGGCGAGCAGGGACAGGAAACCGGACGAGAGCACGCCGAGGAACGGCATCAGCGCAGGTACCCACCCCAGGTTCGTTAGGATCCGGTTGATCCGGTTGATCCGGTTGATCCGGTTGATCCGGTTGATCCGGTTGATCCGGTTGATCCGGTTGATCCGGTTGATCCGGTTGATCCGGTTGATCCGGTTGATCCGGTTGATCCGGTTGATCCGGTTG